>Ga0163149_10003837_pt1 | contig 16817 bp, 15 predicted proteins | sample OliLakLV19MP5G1_FD_148604 | JGI IMG/M metagenome (GOLD analysis project Ga0163149, IMG submission 148604) | Freshwater microbial mat bacterial communities from Lake Vanda, McMurdo Dry Valleys, Antarctica - Oligotrophic Lake LV.19.MP5.G1 | ecosystem: Environmental > Aquatic > Freshwater > Lake >...
TTACATAACTTAGCACTTGTATGAAGGAAGAAGAAAAGAAAAGTGTGAGCACGATGAACGCCACAAAAATACTTACCGCAAACTCCTGCACTTGAGTGCGGCTATTTACTTTCTTAAAAATGGCTGGTAGTACCTTGTCTTCTGCCATCGCATAGTACACGCGGGGATTTGACATGATGGAAGCATTGACATAGGCCATCACGGATAAAAACATAATAATGGCTACTACTTTGAAAGCTGCATCTCCCAATAAAACGCGGGCCACATCCGCAGCCAGGGTGTTTGAATTTTTTAAACCTTCAAAGCCCAATACGCGGAAGTATGAAAAATTAACGAGCAGGTAAAGCGTGAGTATGATGGCAATCCCATAAAAAATAGCACGTGGCATGGTGCGTGCAGCATGTGGAATGTCACCGCCAAAATTCATTGTTTGTTGATATCCGCCATAGGTAAAAAATACCGGAACGAAACACAACCAAAATGCTTTGAGCCAATCGGTAGATGATAATGATGTGGTTGTTACTGAAACAGATTCTGTTTGCGAAGGCACTGCGAATACTGCGGCAATTAACAAAGTGATCAAAGCAATTTTAATAATCATCAGCACATTCAGTATGTGGGCACTCATTTTAATTCCCATCATATTGATGCCATACAAAATCGCCATCGAGGAAAGCGTAATTATTTTGATCGCGAAATCAGGAGCCATGTTTGGAAGCAATATGGGTTGCACATACTCGGCACCAATGATTGCCACGCTGGCAGTAGAAGCAGCATTGGAAATAACCGTCATCCAGTTTACCATGAACGCAAAGCCGGGGTGATAGCAATGGGAGAATATCCGGTAGAAACCACCGGCCACGGGATAGCGTGAACCAATTTCAGCAAATGTGAGTGCGCCAAACAAACTGATCACCGCTCCAAGAATCCAGGCCACGAAAAAGATTTCCGGAATGACTGCCTTTTGTGCCACCTCTACAGGTGTGCGGAAGATGCCCATGCCAATAACCAAACTCACTACAATCATGGTGAGATCAAATTGTCCGAGTTTAGGTTTTATTGACACGAAGTGTAAAAAGAGTGAGCAACAAAGTAAAGGAAAATAAAGGCAAGCAACATACGACACCTGATACAGCAGGCCATTCATGACCTCGAAATTTTACGAGCGGCTTGTCATTTCTAATTAAGAGGACTAATTTACATTTTGACATTAACCTAATTCTGATTCCACCATGTTGCCACATCGATCTGCAAACCTGATTCCACTTTTATTCTTAATTCTGATCTCATCACTATGTTTAACCGTATCGTGTACTTCATCCAGTGAGAACAAGGCCCCTGGCTTTAAACTCATCAGTACAGAAAAATTTCTCTTTAATTCTTTTGTGGATTGTAATATGGCAGAGGTGTGGATAGCCGATACGTTTAGGATTTTTCCTGGCAAATATGGTGAAGATACCTTGTGGGGGCATTCAGACAATTTGCGTTTCGGTAACGGGGCAAATGCAGACGAAGCATTTGCCAGAAAGTATGAAGAGTTGATCATGCCCGACATGCCTGAAAACGTGAAGCCCGGAGAGGAGGGCCTTCATGGTGCTGTGTGGTTTGAAACGGTATATCAGGACGCAAAGGATCCATCAGGAAAGACACTGTTCGCTGTGTATCACAACGAAAACTATCCTCAAAATTTTCCCTATGATGAAAAGACCGGTCAGGGATATATTTATAAATACTGGCCGCAAGGATTAACCGGTATTACTTCTCCGGCCGCGGTATGCCGCATTGGCATTATGAAGTCAACCAACGGAGGATATAGTTGGGATAACCGAGGAATTTTTATTGAAGATCTGCAACCGCGCATGATCTTAAAACCATATAATACGTCCAACACGTTTGCCGGAGGTGTAGGTGATCCTTCGGCAGTGGCCAGTGGTGAATACCTGTATTTGTTTTATGGTGAATATGGGTATCCGGGAGTATATGATTCAGCCGGTTATGATCCCGCCAAGGAATGGAGCGGACAATGTATTAGTGTTGCAAGAATTAGTCTTTCTGATTTAGATAATCCTGTTGGCAAAGCCCGAAGATGGGATGGTAAGGAATTCAACGCACTGCCGGATGGAGTTGGGGCACCGGTTGCATCGTTGCAAATACCAATGAATGAAGGAGGAGGTCCGGCATCAGCACCGGATAAACAATTTCATTGGGGGCCTTCTGTGAGTTGGAACACCTATTTGAATTGCTGGGTGATGATGATGGGCAAAGTGGAAAGCTCTTCCTGGAAAGGCAGCAGCATTTACATCTCTTATAATTTTAGTAAAGACCTTGGAGAAGGCGACAATTCACAAAAATGGACGAAGCCACGGCAGATATTGGATAAGCCGGGTCACATACTTTGGTACCCCTCACTGCAACCGATGAACACCCCTGAAGACATTGAGAATAGAAATACTTGCGTGAAGCTTGGTAAGAGAGCCCGGTTGTTCTTCAAAGATATGGAAGGGCCAAAAAGTGAATATCTTTCGGAATACATCATTGAGTTTGAAAAATAAGGTTGACGCAGAAAGTACGATAAAAACCTGAAACATGAATGCATCAGAAATTGATCAACTCATTCGTAAGCGCAGGTCGGTATTTCCTAAAGATTACACGGGCGAAAAAGTAAGCGATGAGATCATCAACCAGATGCTGGAAAATGCCAACTGGGCACCCAACCACAAGTTGACTGAGCCTTGGCGTTTTGTTGTATTCACGGGTGATGGATTAAAACAACTGGCGGCTTTTCAAAGTGAATGTTATAAATCGGTCACCATTGCAAACGACACCTTTCGTGAAGATCGATATCAATCATTGCAAACCAAACCGATGGAATCATCACACATTATTGCTGTCGGTATGAAACGTGATGAGGCAAAGCGATTGCCAGAGTGGGAAGAGCTGGGGGCCGTATTCTGTGCCATTCAAAATATGTATTTAACAGCCACGGCCTATGATGTTGGCTGCTACCTGAGCACGGGAGGCATTACTGACTTTGAAGAAGCAAAATCATTTTTTGGTTTAGGGCCTTATGACAAACTCTGTGGCTTCCTTCACGTTGGCATGCCAAAAGCAACCTTGCCCGATGGGAGAAGAAGACCTATAAGCGAAAAAGTAAAGTGGTTCAAGTGATTTATAATTCCCATTTAAAAATTCAAGATAGACATGGTTTAGATTTTGGGATTTAACCCTACATTGAAGATTCATGTATGTTGCGTTTTAAACATGAAATAATTTATGATTCCGGATAAGCAAACCATCATTGAAGCACACGAACGTATCAAATCGTATATCAGTCACACACCCGTGATGACAAGCCAGAGTATTAATGAACGAGTAGGGTGCAGTGTTTTTTTTAAGTGTGAAAATTTTCAAAAAGTAGGAGCCTTTAAGGCACGGGGCGCAATGAACGCTGCCTTGTCTCTCACTACTGAAGAAAGAGCAAAAGGTATTGCCACTCACTCCTCCGGAAATCATGCGCAGGCGATTGCCAGGGCTGCGAAGATACTTGGAACAAAATCATATATCGTGATGCCACGTACAGCACCAGAAATAAAGAAGCGTGGTGTAAAAGGTTATGGTGGAGAAATTTTTGAATGTGAACCGACTTTGCAGGCTCGCGAAGCCACGCTGGCAGAAGTAATTAGTAAAACAGGGGCAACAGAAATACACCCGTTCAATAATTATGATGTGATTGCCGGGCAGGCTACTGCCGCGAAAGAACTTTTTGAAGAAGTAGGACAGCTGGATGTGATCATGACGCCCGTGGGTGGAGGAGGCCTTCTCAGTGGTACGGCATTAGGCGCAAAATATTTTTCACCCAATACAATAGTAATTGCAGGCGAACCAGCCGGATCGGATGATGCCTATCGCTCGCTTAAGAGTGGTAAGATTGAACAAGCTCAGTCCAACACCATTGCTGATGGACTGCTCACCTCACTGGGCGATAAGACCTTTCCAATCATACAGCAAAATGTGAAAGAGATTATTACCGTTACCGATGATCAGATTATTGATGCACTGCGATTGGTATGGGAGCGTATGAAAATTATTATTGAACCTTCTTGCGCGGTACCACTGGCGGCACTGCTTAAAGAGAAAGAAAGATTTGCAGGCAAGCGGGTAGGAATTATTTTGTCCGGAGGCAATGTGGATCTTGAGCGTGTTCTGAAGTTAATGGTTGGAATTTAATTGAATGATGTGCGCATCCTGATCATCGCTTCTTTTCTCATCCTTATCGCTTGTTCAAAGAAGGAGAAGAGCTCTGATTTTGAATCACAGCAATCCGTTGGCTTGGTTAGCCGTAAGCTGCGTGAGGCGTCTGGTCTGGTGGCCAGCATAGCAAATCCAGGTTATCTATGGACACACAATGACAGCGGAAACTCAGCATCAATTTACTTAATCAATGACAAGGCTGAGATTGTCATGACTTGCAAACTCAAAAATACGGTGAATCGTGATTGGGAGGACATTACCATAGGGCCCGGGCCTGAGGAAAATGTAAACTATTTGTATGTAGCCGACATCGGAGATAATGAGGCTGTTTATTCTTACAAAATTTTATATCGGATTAAGGAGCCCACTTTTTTAAGTGATCAAATTGAAATTGAAAAGGCGGATAAACTGACGTTTGAGTTGCCAGGAGGCGCGCGCGATACGGAGGCCATCATGGTGGATCCCATCACTAATTATTTTTATGTCTCTTCCAAGAGAGAACATTCAGTAAGACTTTATGAAATCAAATTCCCATTTGCCAGCGACACATTGCACGCTGAAGAAGTAGGCAAGTTGCCGTTCAATAATATTGTGGCAGCCAATATTTCTACTGATGGTAGTGAGGTGTTAATGAAAACCTATCGTGATATTTTTTACTGGAAACGAAAGGGGAATGAACCCATACCGACTCTCTTGCAGAGAAGGCCTGTTAAGCTGGAGTATAAACCGGAGCCACAAGGTGAAGCTATTGCCTGGAAGCGCGATGGTTTTGGGTTTTACACACTCAGCGAATCAGAGAAGGGTGATGGAAGCCTTTTCTTTTATAAAAGGAAATAACCTTGACCTATACTTGTCTCCCGATCAAGACGCGGGTAAAACCGATTAACTGTGCCTTTGCCTGTGAGTCTCTAATTTTTTCTAGCTTCTCAAATCCTTTGTCAAAATAGAATTGAATTTTCTTTTCTGTCAATTGGGGAATACCTAGTTTATCATACAGGGCCGCTACCGCTTTTACTTTTTTCTGTTTGTTGAATTTCTTAGCCTTGAGCCACTGATCTAACTCGATCTTATCTTTTCCGCGTGCTTTCTCTTTTGCTTTGATCAGCAAGAATGTTTTTTTGTTGGCGATGATGTCACCGCCTACCTGCTTGCCGAATTTTTTCTTATCAGCATACACATCCAACAAATCATCTTTCAATTGAAATCCAATACCAATGTATGTTCCGAATTCACGCAAGAGATTTCTGTCTTCTTGTGATGCATCAGCAAGCAATGCGCCCATTTCCAAACTGAGTCCAAGCAACACCGCTGTTTTAAGGCGGATCATCTCGATGTATTGGGCTTCGGTTACTTTGTCTTTGGTTTCAAACTCCATGTCCCACTGCTGACCTTCGCACACCTCAGCAGCACATTTGTTGAAGATGCGGAGTGTTTCGTTTAATGTCTTTCCCTCAAGACTCAAAAACATATCGTAAACCTTTACGAGCATCACATCTCCCGAAAGGATGGCAGTATTTGCATTCCACTTTTCGTGCACGGTAGGTTTGCCTCTGCGCAAAGGAGCGTTGTCCATGATGTCGTCATGAAGTAGTGTGAAGTTGTGGAAGGCCTCTACAGCCGTAGCGTATTTCACAATGGACGTTGGATCTTTTTTATACAATGAATAAGCCATCAACGCCAGCAATGGTCTCAGGCGCTTTCCGCCCAGGGCCATGATATAACGAATGGGCTCATAAAGTGATTTGGGTTGCGAGCCGAAGGGTTGATTTTTAATCTCTACTTCTACGGCTTTTAAAAGTTCAGCGATCATATTTTACTCAAACGTCAAATCTATTAATCTTCTGTCAATATCGGTTTTCTTGATGCGAACTTTCACTGCATCCCCTAAGCGATAAATATTTTTTCTTCTGCGACCAATGACGCGATAATTCTTTTCATCGAATTCATAAAAGTCATCTTTCATATCTGCCAGGCGCACCATGCCTTCGCATTTGGTTTCTACGATTTCAACGAAGATTCCAAAATCGGTTACGCCAGTGATGATTCCTCCATACTCTTTGTTTTCGGCAAGGCTCATAAACTCAACCTGCTTATACTTGATAGAGGCGCGCTCGGCATCTGCGGCACGTTTTTCACGCTCTGATGTATGAACACATTTTTCTTCATACTCCTTTTTGGCCACCGATTTACCCTTATCGAGGTAGTGCTGTAGCAGTCGATGCACCATCATATCCGGATATCTGCGAATGGGCGAAGTGAAGTGTGTATAATGATCAAAGGCTAATCCGAAGTGACCCTTTGCATCGGTGGTGTATTTTGCTTTTGCCATGGCACGCACGGCCAATGACTGCAATACATTTTGTTCTGGTTTGCCCTCAATCTCTTCCATGAGCTTATTTAATGAACGAGAAATTGAAGCTGATTCAAAATTCAAATTATGCCCAAACTGTTTTGCAAAGCGTGAGAAGTCTTCTACTTTTTCCTGATCGGGTAAGTCGTGAGTACGATATACAAATGTATTTTTTTCCTCACCTTTTTTCATTTTATACACATACGTTGCTACAGATCGGTTGGCAAGCAGCATAAACTCTTCGATGAGTTTGTGAGCGTCTTTGCGCACCTTAGGTACAACAGCCAGTGGCTTGCCTTTTTCATCGAGTTTGAATTTTACTTCAGTAGTTTCAAAATTCACCGCGCCATTAGTGAATCGCTCTTTGCGGAGGATGTGATGAAGATCGTTGAGTATTTTTATTTCTTCAGCAAAGGTTCCGGTTCCCGTTTCGATTACTTCCTGCGCTTGCTCGTAAGAGAAACGATGATCAGAGTGAATAACCGTTCTGCCAAACCATTCTTTTAATACTTTGCCTTTGGTGTCCATTTCAAAGACTGCGGCAAATGTTAGTTTGTCTTCATTTGGCCGTAATGAACAAAGCGCATTGGAAAGTCGCTCGGGAAGCATGGGCACAGTGCGATCCACCAGGTACACAGAAGTGGCTCTGTCGAAAGCATCATCATCCAGAGCAGTGCCTGGAACTACATAATGTGTAACATCGGCAATGTGAACACCAATTTCATAATTTCCATTTTCCAGTTTGCGGAAGGAGATGGCATCGTCAAAATCTTTGGCGTCTTCGGGATCGATCGTAAACGTGAGCACATCGCGAAAGTCCCAACGTTTTTTAACTTCTTCCTTGGTGATGCCTTCGCTAATCCCTTCGGATTCTTTTAATACGTTTTCCGGGAAGCGGAAGGGCAGATCAAATTCGGCCATGATAGAGTGAATCTCGGCTTCGTTCTCACCGGTCTTGCCTAAGATCTCAATCACTTTTGCTTCGGGACTCTTATCGCGATCGGCCCACTTGGTTACTTCAAAGAGCACTTTGTCATTGGCCGTGGCGCCATTCAGATTTTCAGGATAGATAAAAAAATCCTGATAGATCTTCTTATAATCAGGAACGACAAACCCAAAGTTGCGGGACAGCTCAACTCTTCCCACAAACTTCGACCTTCCTCTTTTTATGATGGAGGTAACTATGCCTTCAGGATTTTCACCTGTTTTTCTGTTTGATAGTTCTATTTCTACGGTATCGCCATGAATGGCTGAAGCCAGATCTGCAGAGCGAACATAAATATCTTTTTGTCCTTCTATACCCGTAACAATGTAGGCAAATCGTGGATTTACATGATCCACTAAACCTGACATAGCCTTTTTCTTGCGCGTGCTTTTATATTGACCTGAACTGAGTTGCTCTACCCTGCCTTCTTCTTCGAGCGCGTCCAGCAACTTGAAAAGATCCTCAATGAGAGATTTCTTCTTCAGTCCTAACTTTTTAATTAATTGTTGCGGGCTATACGATTTGCCCGACATTTCTTCGAGAAGTATGAGGAGGGAAGAATACATTCCTCCTTGCTCTTTTTTGTTTTTCTTCTCTTTTTCTTTTTTGAATTTCTCTTTGCTCATAATTTTTTTTACCACGGAGGGCACAGTGATTTCACAGAGAACACAGAATTAATACCCATTGACAACCCGTTTGATTCCATCTTTTAACTTCAATACGTTACAGTTAATCAACAGCCCAAAGCGACTATTATTCAATTTAAGATAGGTAAGTACCTGGGCGAGATGAATGTCAGTGAGGGCATCCATGGATTTTACTTCAACAACGATTCTCTTTTCGATTACTAAATCCATTCTATAGCCGCAATCTAGCTTTACTTCTTCATAAACTAATGGAAGTGGCTTCTCTTTTTCAACAGATAACCCTGATTTAACCAATTCATAATACAGACAAGATTGATAGGCCGACTCCAAAAGTCCCGGGCCTAAGGCCTTATGTACCTTAATAGCACAACCGATAATTTTCTCAGTGATCTCATTATCTTCCATCTCTGTGCTTTTCTCCGTGTCTCTGTGGTTTAATATTTACGCAGAAATAATATTCTCAGATTTAAGGATCACTTGTCCTCTCATTTTCAAATAAAGTTGTGCAATGGCCACCACATCACCAACACAGTATTCAGCAATTTTTTTGAGATCTCCTTCCTGGTAATACACTTTGCTGACCATCGAGCCATCCATTACTCCTTTGCTGCTTTGTATGTTGAAAATTGCCAGCAATAAATCCAGTGAAGTGTAATGTTTATAGTCACCAAACTTCCACATTTCCATGGTGTCCAGATGGCCTACTTCCCATGGCTTTTTACCTGTCATGTTTAAAACCGAGGGCAGCGGAAGATCGTTCACCAACATCCTGCGGCACATGTAGGGGAAATCAAATTCTTTTCCGTTGTGAGCGCACAGACGGGTCGCTGGCCCCATTTTTTCGAGCGTGTTTCGGAAGTCGCTCAGCAATTTTTTTTCATCATGATCCGCAAAGTACTTTGTTCTCAGGGTGAGTTCTCCTTTTTCATTCTCAGCGTAAATGCCAACAGCGATGACTACGATTTTTCCAAACTCAGCATAGATGCCCGCTCGTTCGTGAAAAAGGTCTTCATCGGTTTGTCCTTCTTCTCGTTTGAAGAAGTTAGCTTTTCTGGCCCATTGAGTTTTTAATCGCTCGCTGAGCGTATTGTATTGGTCAGCGCAACCCACCGTTTCAATGTCGAGGAAGAGGATATCTTTTAATTCTACATTCATAGAGCAAGAGTTAGTATATATAAAAATACAGATAAGATTGTGAAGGTAAAAATGGTACAATAGTTGTTTTATCACGGCCATGCTAAGGATTAGAATAGTTATAACCTGTTATCGCTTCATCGCCATTCCTTCATTATTTATAACCATTATTTCATCCATCATTCTTTTGCTATCAGGAACTTCTCTTGCTTTCCTTATGGCGATCTGGACAAAAGGCATCACCACGGGATTGCTTTTGCTGTGAATACATTTCTTCCGTTCGTCTCACTTTTTCTTTTTTAATAACCTCGGATTTTCAAATGGGTCCATTTATGTAAGCATGATTACCATGGATTTTTTCCTTGCTTTAGTTTCATTTTTAGTGGTATTATTATGAATACACTGGAATTTGATAGCCTATATCTAGAGTTTGGATTGCATCGGGTCTTATCTAGCGTGCACATGGCCTGCACAACGGGACAGATTGTAGGACTATTGGGAAGGAATGGTTCAGGTAAATCGTGCCTGATGCAAGTCGTTTTTGGCACCATGAATGCCGAAAATAAATCGGTGCGCTTTAATAAAGACCCACTGATTGAAAATTATCTAAAGAAGCAAGTGATTGGCTATTTACCACAAAGTGATCTGTTGCCACCATTTATTTCTTTTAAAAAAGCACTTGCCTTGTACGAGTTGGATGATGGAAGGATTGTTGATGAGTTTCCTGAACTTAAGGATTGTCTTAAAAGAAAATCGTCAGAAGTCTCTGGTGGACAACGAAGACTTTTTGAGGCACTAATGGTTCTGTACTCTAAGCAGCCCTTCTGTATTCTGGATGAACCTTTTTCGGGATTGATGCCTATACATATTGAAAAGCTGAAAACAATATTTGAAAGAGAGAAACATAGAAAAGGAATAATCATCACCGACCATTTGCATAGGCATATTCGTGATATCGCTGATGTTCTCTACGTGTTAACTAATGGGAAGACCTATAAAATTACTGAAGAAGAAGAATTGATTAAACTGGGATATCTGAACGAACTATGAATGCAATATACCCTCCATAGCCAATTCTTTTATAAAAGTCAGATTTGCCTCGCAGATGCTATCAGGCACGAATACAAACCTACGATCAAAGATTTGTGTACCTACATAATAGCTAATCCAATATTCATTGTTCAAATGAAATAAGCCGGGATCAATGGGCTCCACCATAGCAAAACCCTCAGCGGGAACCGTATCTAAAAAATGGCGCAGCGTAGAAGTTCTTTGCGGCTCACTTTCCTTTTCACCATATCCCTGGCTGGCGACTAACGTGTTTTCGAGAGGATACGTGTTTTTGTTGATGATAAACACTCGCCACTCGTCTTGGTTGAGAATATTTTTTTCACGCACTACGGCCAGTGTTACATTTTTTACTTCGGGCATCTCAATATCTTTCTTCATTTACTTTTTAAAATTTTCCGCTAGCACCTTTTCTGCCGGTTTGCCTTGTGGTGTAAAGTCCAATGTTGCCATTCTGCGTGGCCCATGCGGATACCACTTCCAGAAATACACGCCCGCTAACCAACTTTTGTTCCAGGCCGCTGTGAAAAATGCCTGATAGCAATTTGACTGGGCCTCATTGGAAATTATGATGTCAGAAGTTTCCTGAGGCCACCGCCAGGGTTCTATGGCGGCATCAGCATCGCTGCGATAGCCAATTTCAGTGAACACAACAGGTTTGTTAAATCTTTTGTGGACACGTTCAATAGAAGCAAGAGGCTCGTTCCAGTTTTTTACCAATTCATTTACGGGAGCTTGCTGACTTTTTGCAAGCGGGAAATACGCCTGCACGCCAATGTAATCGAGGGCATCCCAAAATCGTATGTGCTCATACTCCTCATGAAAATTGGCGGCATAGATTAATTTACCACTATAGACAGATCGGATTTTTATGATGATGGAACGCCATTCTTTTTCACGTTTGGATGTTTGTTGCAACTCGGTGCCAATACAAAAGATTTCAATCTTATTCTTTTGTGCTAAGCGCGCGTAGTGAAGGATAAACTTTTCATAATTCCTGAACCAACTTTGCCACGCGGTGTCACTTTTCATGGTGATATCGCCCGGCCAGCCATCGCGCACCCAGAGGTGTGGTTTTAAAATTGTTTTAATGCCGAGTTTCTTAGCGAGTTCTGTTGTTTTAGAAATTCCATCGTCTGATTCTCCCCACCAGATGCGATCAGAAATAGTATTCATGCGAATGGATGAGGAGCCAGCATCGCGCTGCCAGGCAAAAGGCGTCTGAGAGATCCAGTTAATATTATTATTCACCAGGGCAGTGAGTTCTTTTTCCGTTACTACTTCGCGGCCGCCTACCCAACACACACCTTTTTGTTTTTGAGCTACGGCCTGTTGGGATATCACCGCGAGCAGCAAACAAAAAGAAAAACGAAGGGTGGATTTAGCAATCATGTGCAACGGAATAGTGAGCATTACATTACTAATTTACCATTTCCATTTTAAAGAGCGTAGAAATCTTTTCCTTCAAAATGGATTTCACGTAGTTAAAGTCCTGTTTGTTCTTCAGTTCTTTTTCCATTGAGGTAACGGCTTTATCGTCAATTCCACAGGGAACAATATAACTGAAGTATTCAAGCAGCGTATTTACATTGAAAGCTAACCCATGCATTGTCACCCAGCGACTGGATTTTACTCCCAGGGCACAAATTTTCCTGGTAGTCTTTTCATTTTCAAAGTCAAGCCATACACCGGTGAGGCCTTTGATCCTGCCGGATTTAATATTGAACTCCGCCAGCGTTTGAATGACCGACTCCTCCAGCAATCGCATGTATTGATGGATATCCGTAAAGAAATTTTCAAGGTCTATAATGGGATATACTACAATTTGCCCGGGGCCGTGATAGGTAATATCACCACCACGGTTAATGTGGTAGTAGGTAGCGTCAATGGCATGAAGGTCATCTTTCTTCACCAGCAAATGTTTTTCATTACCGCTTTTGCCGAGGGTGAATACGTGAGGATGCTCGCAGAAGAGTAAGTAGTTGTTTGTTATCCGATGTTCGGTTTCCGGAAGAGTGCGATTTTGTGTTTTAACATCCACGATGGATTGAAACAAATTTGTCTGATACTCCCAGGCTTTCTGATAATTCATCAGGCCGAGATCGATGAATTTTGCTTTTTTGTTCAGGATCCCGTTCACCTCAGTTTGGATAACTCCTCCTTAAGATGATCAATGGCTTCCACTGGTGCAGACTCTACGCCATTCTCTTTGGCGAGATAATAGGATATCCAATCAGTAAGATGGATCAGGTAATAATATTGCTCCAGTAGTGAGGCACCTTCGGCCACAATGTCGATGATCGGATTAGAACGCTTTTCAAAAATTGGGCGACAGATTTCCATTCGCTTTTCTACCCGCTCGTGATCATGATCGGAGTACAGATAAATAACCTGCGCGTGTTGCAGCACCGCCTCCGGAAATTGCCATCCTGCAATTTCGTTGTGGTTCATTTCCGGAAATGTATTGATGTGCGCCAGTTGCTTGGCGTTTTCATTTAATTGATTTTGAAAACGAGTGGCCATTGCCTTCAGGCGTTCATCGCAATAGATGATGGGGAGTTTTCCTTTCAGTTTTTTAGCGATCAATTCAGCTTCAGACTGAATAGCCTTTTCCCCACGGTCCAGATACTCAATAGCATTTTCGGTTTCTTTTATGAAGGCCGCACCAATCAGGTTGGTGTGATAGAGGGCTGAAAGAAGAGAGATCATCATATAACCCACGTGGCCGCGCGAACTTTTTGATCCTCCCGGAATCTGAATCCATAGCAGGTTATATTCTTTTGCCAACTCCAGCATCTTGCCACCCGAGGTGATGCAAATGATATGGGCGCGCTTCAGCATGGCTTTATGAATGGTGGAGAGCGTTTCCTCCGTATTGCCACTGTAGGAGCAGGCAATGAAGAGTGTATGCGGACTTACAAATTGAGGGATGTTGTATCCTTTGCTCACCGTAATAGGAATGGGTACACGGCCAAAGGTTAATGATTCCACCAGGTTTGCGCCAATGCCGGAGCCACCCATGCCCGTGATTAAGATGTTGCGAATGTCACTGCCCGGCCGCACAAGATCTACGGATTCCCCGATTTTCAACGCGCTGGCCAATTGTAAGGTAAAGCCCTCGATTAGTTTCTTCATTTCTTAATTAATAGATTCAAGGTATAAAGGTAGAACATTCTCATGACGGATAAAATGAAAAAAGGCAAGGATGCCGAAGACATGGCTGCAGAGTTTTTAAAATCCCTCGGTTATGAAATTGTGCAACGCAACTATCGCTACAAAACATCAGAGATTGACTTGATTGTTAGAAAAGAAAAGTGGCTTGTTTTTGTGGAGGTGAAAATGCGGTCTTCCGATGCCTTTGGTTATCCCGAAGAATTTGTTGATTACAAGAAAGCGAAAAATATTGTATACGGTGCCGAGCAATACACCTATGAAAATGACTACAACGGCAATGTTCGCTATGACGTAGTGGCCATCAGCATGCATAATGGTGTGCCTGATCTACGACACTTTGAAGATGCGTTTTATTGATGAAGCCTACGGAATTTTAACCGCAGATTTACTGATTCAATTAGCTTTCGAAAATCTGTGAATCAGTGACGGTAATTGAGGAAGCTATTTCAGTACTACCTCGAATAAATCTCTTTCCCCTTTTCATCCCATTCTTTGCGCACATAAGGGCGGGCTTCTTTATCGAATGGTTCTTTTGGATAGGTGATAATTTTTTTTCGCTTTCCATTGGAATAATTTTCAATCCAATCGTTCACGCGTTCACCCCAGTGATATTCACCCTGCACAGCAATTTGTCCATTTTCATGGAAGAAATAGTAGAAGCCCTCCTTTTCGCCATACTCGATCGGTGTGATCTCTTTTAGTTTGGTGCGCTCGTTGGGATCATAGTAGGTAACTAATGATTCCTTCGGCCAGCCTTTATAATATTTTTCTTTGTCTTCGACCAGGTTGTGACGATCGTAGCGCATCCACCGGCCATGCTTGGTGCCTTTAAAGAAAATCCCCTCTTCAAGAAGCACATCGCCCATCATTCTCTTATATGGTCCATGTGCCAGCACGCCTTTTTTTGTATCGAATGCAGCGTTACTCGTTCTGCGTAATTCTTTGCGGGTGAAGTCATACCAGTAAACATCTCTCGCAAAGCCCGTAGGCACGTCTGGTTTTTTCAGCACATAAAAAAGTTCGATGACCATCTTGTCGCCAAACCCTTTGCGTGTAAACGCTTTTTTGGTTTTGATGCCGTAATAAACTTTTCGTTTTGGCTTCTTCTTTTTCGTTACAATGGGTTCTTCTTTCTGATCAAGTTCCAGCAGCGTGAAGGGCTTGTCGGTATCAAAGGTAAACTGACCTTCCTGCACATTGGGTTTTTGCTGTGCCCATGCGCTAGTAGAAATGATAAGGAAAGAAAAAAAAAGACTTCGTTTGATCATGATTTAGATAAACGAAGGTAGGGATAAAATATTTTAATTGTTAGGGGTTTGCACGCAAAGGCCTAAAGCCCGCTAAGGTAAAACTATATATTCCTTTGCGTTCTTGGCGCCTTTGCGTGGTATAAAATAATTACCCTACCAGTTCAACACTTCTCTTAATGAAGTTTGTCAGATCAGCACCGGTAAGCATATTCTGAGAGAGCAATGCCAGGTCATAGACTTGCTTAGCCAGCTTGGTCTTTTGTTCTTCCGTCTCTGCATTCAGTATTTTTTGAACCAAGGTGTGATTGCCGTTGATGGCTACGTTGTAGCTGTCAGGCATAGCACCCATGAAATTAAAGCCACCACCTCCACCTCCGGTGCGTGCCATGTCTTTCATTCTGCGCATCCACTCACTCATGGTGATGGTGACAGGCAAATCATCGGGTGAAAGTGATTCCACTGCGAGAATCATGTTCTTGTTATTGATGGCCTTTTCAAAAATGCCTTTTATGGATTCTTCCTCTTCCCTGCTCAGCACACTGGCCACCGCTTCATCTTTAGCAATCAGCTTATCAATCGTGTCGCTGTCAACGCGCTTCATCTGGGTTTTCTCTAACTTCTGCTCAAGGTGATTAATGAAATGACTATCGAGAACGCCATCCATAACCAGCACATCATAGGCCCGGTTGTTGGCAATTTCAATGAAGGAATGTTGCTTCTTTACATCAGAAGAGTAGAGATAAACAACATTCTTGTCTTTGTCTGTCTGGTTTGCCTTCGCCTTATCTTCATATTCTTTCAAGGTGAAATATTTGCCATCCGTGTTTTTCAATAGGGTAAACTCCTTTGCTTTTTCAGCAAACTTCTCATCGCTGATGATGCCGTATTTTACGAATACGCTGATGTCGTCCCACTTCTTCTCGAACTCACTGCGGTCTTTGATGAACATGTCCACCAGTTTGTCAGCAACTTTTTTGGTGATGTGCGAGCTGATCTTCTTCACACTGGCATCGCTCTGCAAATAACTGCGCGATACGTTGAGTGGAATATCCGGTGAATCCAACACACCGTGTAACAGCATTAAGAAATCGGGAACAACATCCTTCACCTCATCAGTGATGAATACCTGGCGTGAATACAACTGAATTTTGTTACGCTGAATCTCAAAGTCATTCTTGATCTTAGGGAAGTACAGAACACCGGTAAGATTGAAAGGGTAGTCTACATTCAAATGAATCCAGAACAGCGGATCTTCTGTGAAAGGATACAGTTGTTTATAAAATGCTAAATAATCTTCGTCTTTTAATTCAAGGGGCGCCTTTGTCCAGATGGGCGAAGTGTTGTTGATGATGCGATCGGTAGTTACCGTTTTATACTTCGGCTTATCATCTTTGTCAACACCATCTTCAACGCTTTCGTCTTTCGTTCCGAATTTAATTTCTACCGGTAAGAACTTACAGTATTTTTCAAGAATTCCTTTCAAACGAAACTCGTCTAAGAATTCTTCCGAGTCGGCATTGATGTGAAGGATTACATCGGTGCCTCGTGTTTCTTTGGTGTCTTCCGATAATTCAAACTCCGTAGAGCCATCGCATTTCCAGCGGGCGGCTTCGGTTCCTTCCTGGTAAGATTTGGAAACCACCTCCACGTTATCGGCCACCATGAAGGAGGAATAAAATCCAAGACCGAATTTTCCGATAATATCTTTTGCGTCTGCTTTGTCTTTGAACTTTTCTACAAACTCAGCAGCACCAGAGAAAGCGATCTGGTTGATATATTTTTTGATCTCCTCGGCTGTCATGCCAAGACCTTTATCACTTACCGTGATGGTCTTTTTACTTTTATCAAAGCTCACCTCGATTTTCAGATCACCCAGCTCGCCATTAAACTCACCCATGGACGCCAGCTTCTTCAGCTTCTGGGTAGCATCTACGGCATTGCTTACCAATTCGCGAAGA
>Ga0163149_10003838_pt1 | contig 16812 bp, 21 predicted proteins | sample OliLakLV19MP5G1_FD_148604 | JGI IMG/M metagenome (GOLD analysis project Ga0163149, IMG submission 148604) | Freshwater microbial mat bacterial communities from Lake Vanda, McMurdo Dry Valleys, Antarctica - Oligotrophic Lake LV.19.MP5.G1 | ecosystem: Environmental > Aquatic > Freshwater > Lake >...
CTCCTAGGCCAGTTTGGCTCAACTCCCTCTGGCACCACCCGCACCCGCACCCCACGATCGCCCGGTGTCCCTAGTGACTTTGGTGCCTCTGGATTCGATCGCACCCCTGGAGCCGCACTAGACCAGGAAGCCATCATCTCTCTAACCTTGGGTGAAGCCTTCCACGGGGCCAAAAAACGCCTCAGTTTGGGCAGCGAGACGATCGAAGGAGCCATTCCAGCGGGGGTAAAACCAGGAAGCCGCATTCGGTTACGGGGTAAGGGACAGACCAACCCTGCAAACCAACAACGCGGCGACCTCTACTTAGTGGTAGAAATTCAACCCCATCCTTTCTTTAAGTTTGAAGGGGAAAACTTGGTCTGTGAGGTGCCGATCGCACCCGATGAAGCCGTCTTGGGCGGTCAAATCGACGTTCCCACCCCCGACGGCACCGTCAAAATGAACATTCCCCCTGGAATTAAATCTGGACAGTCCCTACGTCTCCGAGGTAAGGGGTGGCCCCAACCCAAAGGAGGGCGCACCGACCAACTCGTGCGCGTCGTCATTACGCCCCCCAAAACCCTGAGTGAAATCGAGCGCGAATGCTACGAAAAAATCAAAGCCAATCGCACGATCGACCCCCGGAATGACCTGAAGCAAGTCAAACTCTAGAACACCTTAAGGATCGTGGATCAAACGATATACAGCAGTCTGGCTGTAGGGGCGAAGCAGTCGGTAAAAATTTCTGATTGAGTTCTGAGGTTTCCGAGAAAGATGTTTCCCCTATAGGGGCGAAGCATCCGGCAGACAGAGCCTTGAATCGACCAAAAGGTCATTGCCCGGACGCTTCGCCCTTCCGGTGCCTGGTATAAACTTTTCTAGAAATCTCCTTAAGGAGTTGGACTCGCGTCTACTTCAACTTGGGGAGGGGTGGCAGGGCCGTAGAGCTTCCCAGGGTAGAGGTTCTCAAAGTAAGCGATCGTCGCCACCCCAAACGATCCCACCGCTCCTGCGCCGATGACTGGCTTCACGACTTCTTTGAGAAACGGAATGGGAATATAGTTTGCAATTTCACCCGCGATCGTATGGAGGAAATTTCCGCCTCCTGCGGCCATCACTGCTGCCGCCAGGGAAGCCACCCCCCCCGCCGCCACGATATCAACGTCATAAATCCGGGCGATACGATTAACTACGGCAAACTCGACAGTTGAGATGCCTACCGTGAAAACAATAGGCAGAGGAATAAACCCTACGGCTGCACCTCCCCCCATCATTAGCAGCAACTCTTCTCCGGCCTGGTCACGCGCTAATTTAGACATAGAAAACTCTCCTTAATTTAATTACAAGCCAAGAAATTTGGAATCCTCTACTAGTCGCTATAGCCACAGGGTTATGCTTGCTAAATCGCCATCAACCTCCAAGACTAGACGTTAACTTAGGAGCATTGAGTCCGATCGCCAAGTTTCACCTCCAAACCATCTCCAATCTTAAGGGATGTCCCCACCAATCCCCGCCATCTTCTCCAGCAAAACCTGCATGATATGATTTGGGATGAAAAGATGTGGTTGTATCCACATACACACTATTTGAGATCCATACCTTGTCTAGACAAACGGGTTTTCTAAGACTCATCGATCTGCCAGTAGATCTGCCGATCGCATCAGCAGCGCCAGATGCCTTGAACTTATCCAAAACGCCCATCGAACCTGTGCCCCCAGAGTCGGTAGAGGCGCTAGAGGGAACTCCGATCGCTCTGTCCCCAGAGCCAGATGCTTCCATGACCGAATATTATCGCCTTCAACAGGAATTATTCATCGTCAACCTTGCCTTTGCGGGCATCAGCTTCATCGCTGTCTGGCTAGCCTACTCCTTTAACATTGCCCTGAACTATTTGCTTGGGGCCTGTGCAGGTGTGGTTTACTTAAGGATGTTGGCTAAGAGCATAGAAGAACTGGGAAGGCAACAAGGGAAGCTTGGCAAAAGTCGGCTTGCCCTTTTTATTGGGCTAATGGTTGTTGCCACTCAGTGGCACCAGTTGCACCTTATTCCCATCTTCCTGGGATTCTTGACCTATAAGATTGCAATCTTGGTCTACACCCTACGCACAACATTGATGCCTGACTCTTGGAAATCATGAATTAAATAAAATCTAGGCGATGTGCAACTTAAAGTCTGCCCTCATCCCCCAGCCCCTTCTCCCAGTGGGAGAAGGGGAGCCGATCCAAATCTTAGCCCCTCTTCCCTTTTGGGAGAGGGGTTGGGGTGAGGGCGGTTCGGAAAGTTGCACATCGCCTAAATCTAGTTTTTAAAATCTAGTTTTTAGGTGGTAGACCTAGCTCACCGTGAAAAATTGGAACCTTGATTTTACAGGTTATTAGATTCAGGCTCCTTAAGAGCATGTGATTGTATAAGGACATTCAACTGCATGGACACACTACACCTGCTTGATACATTTAATTTGCTTCCCTTTGCCGAGCTAGAAGTGGGTCACCACCTCTACTGGCACTTAGGAAATCTGAAGGTGCATGGACAAGTTTTCATCACCTCATGGTTTGTGATTGCAGTTTTAATCCTGGCTTCTCTGGCTGCAACTCGCAGCATCCAGCGCATTCCCACAGGAATGCAAAACCTCATGGAGTATGCCCTGGAATTTATTCGAGACTTGGCACGAACTCAAATTGGTGAGAAAGAATACCGTGCCTGGGTGCCCTTTGTTGGCACCTTGTTTCTCTTTATCTTTCTCTCAAATTGGTCAGGAGCATTAATTCCTTGGCGGATAATTAAATTGCCAGAAGGAGAACTTGCGGCACCCACAAGTGACATCAATACAACAGTGGCATTTGCTCTACTAACCTCCCTGGCTTATTTCTACGCTGGTTTCAAGAAAAAGGGATTGGGATACTTTGGCAACTATGTGCAACCAGAGCCTATTATGTTGCCCTTCAAAATCATCGAAGATTTCACCAAGCCCCTTTCCCTGAGCTTCCGGCTATTTGGTAACATCTTGGCAGATGAGTTGGTCGTAGCAGTTTTAGTGCTATTGGTGCCGCTGTTTGTGCCGCTGCCTGTGATGGTTCTGGGTTTGTTTACCAGTGCGATCCAAGCCCTGATTTTCGCGACCTTGGCCAGTGCCTACATTGGTGAGGCGATGGAAGATCACGGTCATGAAGGCGAAGGACACGAGGAACATTCCTAAAATCCTTAGTCTACAGGTAACCGTTTTGTGATTTGATAGTTCTGTCTTTACATTTGAGGAAAATGATCATGGATCCAATCGTTGCTGCTGCGTCTGTTCTTGCTGCTGCCTTGGCCGTAGGTTTGGCTTCGATCGGGCCTGGGATTGGTCAAGGTAATGCCGCAGCCCAGGCTGTAGAAGGGATTGCCCGCCAGCCAGAAGCAGAAGGCAAAATTCGCGGTACCCTGCTGTTGAGTTTGGCATTCATGGAAGCGTTGACCATCTACGGTCTAGTGGTTGCCTTGGTGCTGTTGTTTGCCAACCCCTTCGCGTAAATCAGGTATCTGCGTCAGCAAAGTTACTTCCTGGCGCTACCTAAGTTGAACATTGTGACGTTATGTAAGTAGTCACCAATGAGGTAGGTACTGAAGTTGGCGAGGGGCAACATGAAAACTTGGATTCAAGCATCCACTTAACTTAATGGAATTCAGTCAACGCAGCTACAGCTTGTCTGGTTGCCCCTCTCCCACTTAATTCTTGTTCCTAATAGGCTTGGAAATTTTTACCTGGGTCTACAAAGTAACTCCTGTTAGTTTTTTGATTGACTGCTTGCCTAGTGACTCTACAGAACCTGATAACTCTACCGGAAAAGTGATTAAATCTAATGCAGTGGACAATTTTTCTGGCTGCTGAAACTGCTAAGGAGGGGGGTCTATTCGATTTAGATGCAACTCTGCCGCTCATGGCATTACAGTTTCTCCTCCTAGTCGTCGTTCTCAATGTAGTTTTTTACAAGCCTCTCAGTAAGGCGATCGACGATCGCAGCGAATACATTCGGGTGAATCAGTCGGAAGCGCAAGAGCGGCTAACAAAGGCTGAAACCCTTGCTAAACAGTATGAACAACAACTCGTGGAGTCGCGCCGTAAGTCGCAAGCGATCATCGCTACGGCTCAAGCAGATGCCACCAAGCTTGCTTCGCAGAAACTGATGGAAGCTCAGCAAGAAGCCCAGGTTCAGCGAGAACAGGCCCAGCGGGAGCTAGATCAGCAAAAGCAACATGCCCTGCGTTCCTTGGAAGAGCAGGTCGATTCGTTAAGTAATCAAATCTTAGAAAAACTCCTGGGCCAAGTTCCAGGCTAACTCTTATTTCTCTGGAAATTCCATGAAAATGTTCTTGTTACTGGCGATCGAAGCTACAGTTGATGCCTCTGAAGCGGCAGAAACGGCTGGTGAGGGAGGCTTTGGACTGAATTTTAATATTCTAGAAACCAACCTAATCAATCTAGCCATAGTCATTGGATTACTGATTTACTTTGGACGCGGCTTCTTAGGAAAGATGTTGGTTGAGCGTCGAACCACGATCGCCGCTGCCATTCAAGATGCGGAGAAACGCCGCAAGGATGCTGTTTCTGCCTTAGCTATGCAACAACAAAAGTTGGCCCAAGCCCAAGCTGAAGCTGAACGCATCAAGGCTACAGCCGAGAAAAATGCCGAGGTAGCCAGGGATGCAGTCCTGTCCCAAGCAGCCCAGGATATTCAACGGTTGCGAGATGCAGCAGCCCAAGACACCACCTCAGATCAGGAACGGGCCATCGCTGACCTGCGTCGCCAAGTTACTGCCCTCGCCCTGCAACGAGTGGAGTCGCAGTTAGCCTCCCGCCTGAATGACTCGGTGCAGCAACAGTTGGTCGATCGTAGTATTGCGCTGATAGGAGATTAGTCATGGCAAGTAGTATGCTGACCGCTGGGGTATCCGAGCCGTATGCTCAAGCCCTAATGTCCCTCGCTCAATCCAATAATGTAGTTGACCAAATCGGAGACGATGCCCTGTCGCTTCTTGACCTGCTGAAAAACTCCGAAGATTTGCGAACAGTCTTGTCCAACCCACTGATTAAGATTGAACTTAAGAAAGACATTCTGCGAGCAGTTGTCGGCGATCGGGTGCATCCGTTCACCCGCAATTTTTTGCTGCTGCTCGTCGATCGTCGTCGCATTCTGTTCCTGGAAGGGATTTTCAAACAGTACCTCGTCCTGCTGCGTCAACTGAAGCAGACCGTCCTGGCTGAAGTCATTTCGACCGTGCCACTAACGGAAGCCCAACAGCAAACTATCCGTCAGCGGGTAATGACGATGACAGGTGCCCATCAAGTAGACCTAGAGACCACCCTCGATCCAGAGCTAATTGGCGGTGTGATTATTAAGGTGGGATCGCAGGTGATTGATGCCAGTTTGCGCGGCCAGTTACGGCGCATTTCCCTCCGTCTCAGTGCGGGTTAGTTCAAGCTGCTTGGTTTGGTGATTTTTCCCATAATTAATGTTCTAGAGAGTGACCCCTATGGTGAGTATTAGACCGGACGAAATTAGCAGCATTATTCGGCAGCAAATTGAAGATTATGACCAGGATGTGAAGGTTTCCAATGTGGGGACTGTCCTGCAAGTTGGAGACGGGATCGCCCGGATCTATGGACTGGAGAAGGCGATGGCTGGAGAGTTGCTGGAATTTGAAGACGGCACGATCGGCATTGCACAGAACCTGGAAGAGGACAACGTGGGAGCCGTGCTAATGGGCGACGGCCGCAACCTTCAGGAGGGCAGTTCTGTGACCTCCACGGGCAAAATTGCCCAGGTGCCCGTTGGAGACGCACTAATTGGACGGGTCGTAGACGCTTTGGCGCGCCCGATCGATGGCAAGGGAGACATCAACACCACTGAGTTTCGCTTGATTGAATCTCCAGCCCCTGGAATTATTGCTCGGAAGTCGGTGTACGAACCCTTGCAGACGGGGATTACGGCGATCGATGCCATGATTCCCGTGGGTCGAGGACAGCGGGAACTGATTATTGGCGATCGGCAAACAGGCAAGACCTCCGTGGCCATAGATACTATTTTGAATCAGCAGGGCGAGAACGTCATTTGCGTCTATGTTGCCATTGGACAAAAAGCATCAACTGTGGCCCAAGTCGTGGAAGTGCTACGGGAGCGGGGCGCACTGGACTACACCGTGGTGGTTTCGGCAACGGCCAATGACCCAGCAACCTTGCAATATCTTGCGCCTTACACTGGGGCATCGATCGCCGAATACTTCATGTACAAAGGCAAGCACACCCTGGTCATTTACGATGACCTCTCCAAGCAAGCCCAAGCCTATCGGCAAATGTCGCTGCTGTTGCGTCGTCCTCCCGGACGGGAAGCCTATCCCGGCGATGTGTTCTACATCCATTCACGCCTTTTGGAAAGAGCCGCCAAGCTCAGCCCAGAACTGGGAGAGGGGAGCATGACCGCCCTACCGATCATCGAAACCCAAGCCGGTGACGTATCGGCTTACATTCCCACCAACGTGATTTCGATCACAGATGGTCAAATCTTCCTGACCACTGACTTGTTTAACTCTGGCATTCGACCCGCTATCAACCCTGGTATTTCCGTATCACGGGTGGGTTCTGCGGCTCAAACCAAAGCGATGAAGCAGGTGGCTGGGAAGTTGAAATTGGAACTGGCTCAGTTTGATGACTTGGCTGCCTTCGCCCAATTTGCCTCAGACTTGGATCAGGCAACCCAAAACCAATTGGCGCGGGGTCAACGGCTTCGGGAACTCCTGAAGCAGCCCCAGTACTCGCCGCTCTCCGTGGCTGAGCAAGTTGCCCTCGTGTACGCTGGTCTTAACGGCTACCTGGATGAAATTCCGGTCACCAGCATTACCACTTTTGCCCGGAGCCTACGGGACTATCTCAAGACCAGCAAGCCCAGGTACATCGAACTCATTCGCACTGAGAAGAAGCTGGGAGACGAGGCAGAGAAGCTCTTGAAGGAAGCCATTCTGGAGTGCAAGGAAACCTTTAAGTCCAGTGCTTCTGCCTAGTTACGTTAGTCTTGTTGGCGACTCAGGGTTGAACTGAGTTAACCCTGAGTCGCTATGGCTCCCTTCCTGCTTATTTTCATCATCTACGGTAAATCTTTATGGCAAACCTTAAATATCTACGCGATCGGATCAAGTCCGTTAAGAATACCAAAAAGATCACCGAGGCCATGCGTCTGGTGGCAGCCGCTAAGGTACGCCGCGCCCAAGAGCAGGTGATCGCCACCCGTCCGTTTGCCGATCGCCTAGCCCAGGTTCTCTACGGACTGCAAAGTCGGCTCCAGTTTGAGGAAGCTGACTTGCCCCTCCTGAAACAGCGGGAAGTGCGAAATGTCGGAATTCTCGTCGTGTCAGGCGATCGGGGTCTATGTGGTGCCTACAACAACAACGTCATCCGTCGTGCAGAGAATCGGGCGAAGGAACTGAGCGCTGAGGGCTTGAACTACCGCTATGTGCTAGTGGGACGAAAAGCCATCCAGTATTTTCAGCGCCGCAACCAGACGATCGATCAAACCTACACAGGTCTGGAGCAAATTCCTACGGCAGCAGAAGCAGCCCAGATTGGGGATGAACTCCTCTCTCTATTCCTTTCAGAAACCGTCGATCGGGTGGAACTGGTCTACACACGCTTCATCTCGCTCATTAGCTCCCGTCCCGTGATCCAAACCCTCCTTCCCCTCGACCCCCAAGGGTTGGAAACTCCCGATGACGAAATCTTTCGCCTAACCAGCCGAGGCGGACAGCTTCAGGTGGAACGTGATAAGGTCGCATCTCCCACCAGAGTATTTTCCAGAGACATGATTTTTGAGCAAGACCCGGTGCAAATTCTGGATGCCCTGCTGCCTCTGTACCTCAACAACCAACTCCTGCGGGCGTTACAGGAATCTGCTGCCAGCGAACTCGCTGCTCGGATGACGGCGATGAACAATGCCAGCGACAACGCCAGTGACCTGATCAGCACCTTGACACTCTCCTACAACAAGGCCCGGCAGGCAGCCATTACCCAGGAAATTCTGGAAGTGGTCGGAGGCGCTGAGGCCCAAGCGTAGATTAAATGCAGCTACTCAGGCTCTCAACGTAATACTGGGTCTACCCTCATCCCCCAGCCCCTTCTCCCTAGGGAGAAGGGGAGCCGGATTGAAGTCCCTCTCCTTGGGGAGAGGGATTTAGGGTGAGGGCAGGCTGAGTCGTCACGATTAAATTTCTGCATCACGTTTACCATGCCTAAAACTTACACCGTTCAAGTTCAGTACCAGGGTCAAACCCACACGTTCTCTGCTCCAGAGGATGTAACGGTGCTAGAGACGGCTCTAGCAGCAGGCATAGAGTTACCCAACTCCTGCAATGCGGGAGTCTGTACGACCTGTGCCGCGCAAATTTTGTCGGGAACGGTTGATCAAAGTGATGGCATGGGAATCAGCCTTGAAGTGAGGGAACAGGGCTATGCGTTGCTCTGCGTTGCTTACCCACGATCGGATTTGACGATCGTGGCTGAAAAGGAAGACACCGTCTATCACTTGCAGTTTGGTCAATTTCAACAACAGTAATGGTTCAAGTTTGCAATCACTCGCGGATGGCAACCCAATTTATTACCGTAGAAATCGCTCTGCCAGATTCCCCCGCAGCCTTGCGCCAAGCGGTTTTGGCAGAATTGCAAACCCATGGGGAACCGCTACGCTGGGCTGTGACTGCTGTGGATAGCGCAGGTCAACTGGCTCAGGTGGAGGCGATCGTCATCCTCTCTACCTGATTCATGTCCCAACGCCCTTACACCGTTCTCTTACTTGTACCCACCGGAATTGGGGCGGCGATCGGCGGCTATGCGGGGGATGCCTTGCCCGTAGCGCGGGCGGTGGCTCAGGTTGCCGATTGCTTAATTACTCACCCAAATGTCTTAAACGGGGCACAACTTTACTGGCCCCTCTCCAACGCCCTTTATGTCGAAGGCTATGGACTTGACCAGTTCGCAGCAGGGTGCTGGGATCTCCAGCCTGTGCGCCAAAATCAGGTGGGAATGGTGCTGGATCAGGGCATTGAACCGGAATTGCGGGTGCGACAACTACAGGCGGCGGATGCTGTTAGAGCGACGCTGGGATTGCACCTCACCGATTATGTCGTCACCGATGCGCCTTTGGGGGTGGAACTACGAACCGCTCGATCGGGCGCGACTTGGGGCACGATTCAACGTCCCGACAGCCTGCTCAGGGCGGTGGAGAAAGTCATCACTCAGTGCAAAGCAGAGGCTGTGGCGGTGGTTGTCCGCTTCCCCGATGACACCGACAGCGATCTGCTTCAGCACTATCGCCAAGGTCAGGGCGTTGATCCCCTCGCTGGAGCAGAAGCCGTGATTAGCCACTTGGTTGTCCGCACCTTTCACATTCCCTGTGCCCACGCCCCAGCGCTGTTGCCCTTACCCTTGGAGCCACACCTGTCACCGCGATCGGCTGCCGAGGAATTGGGGTATACCTTTTTGCCCTGTGTGCTAGTGGGACTGAGCCGCACTCCCCAGTTTGTGGTGCGATCGGAACCCCAATCTGGAGTTGCCCCTCGTTCCCATCTCATTACCGCTGAAGATGTTGATGCAGTCATTGTCCCTGAAACGGCCTGTGGCGGCAGTGCCCTCCTCAGTTTGAGCCAGTCCCAGTCCACAATTATTGCTGTGGGCGACAATCGCACCCGAATGCAAGTATCCCCAGAAATGCTGGGAATTCGGGCAGTGCGAGTAAACTCTTATTTAGAGGCGTTGGGTGTATTGGTTGCCGATCGCGCTGGCATTTCCCTCGATGCTCTGACTGCATCTATTTCTACCCTCCGTCAACAGCTTTAGCGTTTTCTTCCCGTGAGCGAACCCATCCCCGATCGCCCTGATGCCGAAGTCTTGACCCGGACTCAAGTCCTGATTGCGATGGGCGTGACGGCGATCGTGTTGCTGATTATTGCTTCGGCGTGGCGCTACCTTGGCGCTGTGCCGCTGCTCTCTGTGAAGTGGCGCGGACTTGATCTCCTGACAGGGCTGGGGTTGGGACTGGGAATCACGATCGCCAGTGGCTTAGCCTATCGGATCTGGGCGGCATACCGAGTCAGCGCTGATTTCTACATGGCAATGGTGCTGAAGCCGCTGCTCTGGATAGACCTCATCTGGCTAGGATTGCTTCCCGGCTTGAGTGAAGAGTTATTATTTCGAGGGATTATGCTGCCAGCATTGGGGGCAAACGGAGTGGCTGTGATCGTTTCCAGCGTGTGCTTTGGCGTATTGCACCTCAGTAGCCCTCGCCAATGGCCCTATGTGGTTTGGGCAACAGTCATCGGGTTGCTTCTGGGCTATAGCGCTCTCCAAACCGGAAATTTGTTAGTGCCGATCGTCGCCCACGTCACAACCAACCTTATGTCTGGCGGCATCTGGAAACTAGAAAATCGACACCTTGTAGATAATTAACTCTCACCAAGGGTCTCAAGAAACTGTTTGTAAACACAAATTGCGCCCCGATCCGCCCCCCAACCCCCCAATTTTGGGGGACTTTCGAGCCATTTTTGTTCAAAATCCCTCAATTCTGGGGGATGTAGGGCGCGAGTGTAAAACGACATGTTAATTTACAAACACTTTCTAAAATCAACATGCTATGGCATTGCGATAACTTCTCTAGAAGTAGCACGGGCAGTAATTATCTAAGGGGGCTGTTGGAGGGCCGTCAGGATCGCTATACTTCGATAATAGAGATGATATTTTATTATTAATTTCTGAGATTTTAACGCTATGACCTCCTACGCAACGTCTTCTGCCAGAGCTGAGATGAGTGAGCTACGACGGCTCAAGACACTGTTACCTCCAGAATTACAGAGTTGGGTTTCTGTTGAATCCACAACCGCAGTCAATCCTCAATTAATTGTGTGTGAGGAAGTTGGTAAGGATCAGGTCGAGGTGCAGATTGATTTAACTCGCTGGGAGCAATTAGCCACGGATCAGCGCAATCTCCTCTTTTGGCATGAAGTAGCACGGGTGCAAAACGACACAATCCCCAAGGATGGCTGGGAAATGGCAGCCTTGGCGATCGGTCTCGGTGGCGCAGTCGGCGAGCTTTGGGTACAAGATGGGCTGTTGCTATTGCTAGCGGTTGGACTCTCTGGCTTTGCTGGCTGGCGGCTATACCAAAAAAACAACAACGAGCGGAATGTCAAGGAAGCGACGGATGCGGACGAAAAGGCGATTGCCCTCGCCACTCGCTTTGGCTACACCCTCCCCAATGCCTACAAAAGCTTGGGCAGTGCCATAAAAACCTTGATTGAGCAAACCCCCAAAAAGCGGTTACGCTCTCGCTACGAGGCACGGTTGGATGCGTTGAAGCGCAGCGCAGCTAGGGCGAAAGCGAAGGCAAAAGCAGTACGGGGCGAGTAAATTTCAACATTGTTCCTTGCAGCTCATGCGGATTCTCATTTACTCCTACAACTATTATCCAGAGCCGATCGGTATTGCGCCTCTGATGACAGAATTGGCAGAAGGGTTAGTAAAGCGGGGGCACGAGGTGCGGGTGATTACGGGAATGCCCAACTATCCCCAGCGGCAGATCTACGACGAGTATAAGGGCAAGCTATACCTGACCGAGGAACGCAACGGAGTCACTATTCAGCGCAGTTACGTTTGGGTGCGTCCGAAACCGGGCTTAATCGATCGCATCTTACTGGATGGCAGTTTTGTCACCACCAGTTTGCTGCAAGCCTTGAGGGGATGGCGACCGGACGTGATTTTGTTGACCGTGCCACCTCTACCTGTTTCCCTGCCAGCGGCACTGTTGGGATGGTTTCGGCGTTGCCCAGTTGTGCTGAACTTACAAGACATTTTGCCGGAAGCAGCGGTGCATGTGGGCATTCTCAAGAACCGATCGATGATTCGGATCTTTGAGGCTCTAGAGAAATTTTCCTACCGTATCGCTAACACGATTAGTGTCATCACCGATGGGTTTGTGGAAAACTTGGTGGGAAAGGGCGTGGCAGCCAGCAAAATTGTGTGCATCCCCAACTGGGTAGATGCCAATTTCATCCGCCCGTTGCCCAAAGAAAATAATGCCTTTCGGATCGCCCATCAGCTAGAAGGTAAATTTGTTGTCCTCTACTCTGGCAACATTGCGTTGACACAAGGACTGGAAACCGTGATTGAGGCGGCGACTCGGTTGCAACACGTCCCTGAAATTGCGATCGTCATTGTGGGCGAGGAAAAAGCGTTGGCAGACCTGCGCCAATACTGTGAAACATGCAATGCCCAGAACGTGCTGCTCCTCCCTTTCGCTCCCAGAGAACAACTCCCCGAAATGCTAGCGGCAGCGGATGTGGGATTAATTGTGCAGAAGAAGAATGTGATCTCGTTCAATATGCCCTCGAAGACTCAGGTGCTACTGGCCAGTGGGCGGGCGATCGTGGCCTCGGTGCCCGCTACGGGAACGGCTGCCAGAGCGGTGGAGCAAAGTGGCGGCGGCATCGTCGTGGCTCCAGAAGCCCCCGAAGCCCTAGCAGAAGCAATCTTGGACTTGTACCACCATCCCGCCAAAGCAGAATCACTGGGGCAGCAGGGGCGTAAATTCGCTGAGACACACTACGCATTTGAACAGGCGCTCAACCAGTACGAGGCATTATTCGCGGCAATTACGAAAAAACCCATAGGTAGCCCGATCGCTGAGCCTGTCGTCACAGATATAGCCAAATCCCTACCGATTGGGTCTACAGACCTTTAATGGTGCGGCTCTCCTGGACTTAGGGTTATAAGTTTGTCTAATCAGAGAAGCAAGCTAATAACCGAGTTCGGAAATTGTCAAAGTTAGAGAATCCATATCCTTGACGCTTGATTAACTTAATCCGGTTGTTAATTCCCTCCATGACCCCACTGGTTGTGCGACTGAGAAAATAGTTACAGATCCCATCAAGATGGTTGCGAATGGTTGGGACTGCTTTGGCAAAAAATAGTTGAGCCAATTGTAACCACTGTTCAAATTGAGCCTGCCCACTTTCAACAGTATGATTTGTTTGATAAATTTTACGAAAGGATTCCTTGAGTTCATAGGCAATTTTCAAACAGGGGAAACGTTCTAAAATCGAGGCTAATTTGAGCGTTTGGGTTGCCGTTAAGTCTGGCCTATTGTGGAGCAATAAAAACTTACTTCCCCGGTCTGTCACACCTAAAGTCCGTCGCAGTTTATTCAGGTCTTGATTGACCGCTTTCATGAGATGAAACCGGTCAATTACTAAGGCAGCATTCGGGAAAACCTGCTGGACTACTTTGGGAAATCCCCCCATATATCCACACTCACTTCTGTCACGGCTTGCCGAACCTCTAAGGGTTGCTCCATCAGCACTTCAATAATCTCTTCTTGCCGATGGGAATCAATCACCTCAATCACCTCACCCCGCTCAACATCACTCACTACGGTGACAAAATCTTGATGTCCTTTTCGCAGACTAATCTCATCTATGCACAGCCGTTTGCTCGGCTGCCAAGTGTTTTTTTCTCTGTTGATACACGTGGTCAAATATACTCTTAATCTCGTCATAGCTTAGTCCTTCTTCGCGCCCAATTTGCTCTAAACTCGACTGCTGCACGCGTTGATAAATATTGACTTCGTAACGCTGAGTGTGACGACGTTTCTCCTGGCAAAACTCTAAGCGTTCCGTACTATAGCGTTGACACTCACAACAGTAAAATTGACGGCGGGGCACTTGCAAATACACTGCCCGTCCAAAGGTCGGCAAATCTCGCACTAATATGGGTCTGTTTTGATGTAATTTCTCTGTGTAATTCTCGCAATGAGGACACCTAATTCCTGACGCTAAGATATCCACGCTTAAAAAAATCGTTCCTTCCACTTCTCTACACGTTTCAATCCGAATTCCAGGCAGATCTAATAAATAGTCCAGATGAAAGCTCATACGATTATGTGTATTAGAAAATACATTTTACACCAAAAACCCAGGAGAGCCTACCTTATAATCCAAGTTGCGATCGTCGGTGACAGGTGTGCATCAATCCAGATAGTTGTCATGCGACCAATACAGGATGATTTAATTTGCGAGAGGCATACATCAGCGATGCTCTTAAATCATCCATTTCTAGATCTGGTAGTTCCTCTAAAATTTGTGCTGCACTAAGTCCGGCTGCAAATAGGTCTAAAACATCTAATACCCGAATCCTCATGCCACGGATGCATGGGCGACCGCCACATTGCCTAGGGTTGACAGTAATGCGTTCTAGTAGTTTTGACATTTGGCGCAACCTCTATAAATTAAATATTCGTTGCTTGCCCCTCTGCAATGTCTCGCTTTGCTTGTCGGGCTGCCGCAATCAAACTATTTTGGGTTTGCTTAAATGAAGACTCCCACTGCGCTTCATCTGCTAAATCAGTAATAAACTCGCGAAGGCGCTCTACAACTCGCGCCTGCATGTCATCAGGCAAGGACTCAACCATTGTAATGAGTGTAGTTATGTTGGCAGAAGACATAAGCTATCTAGGAAAAAAGAGAGATACATCACTACTTTACAAGTTGAAAATCGAAATATGCCTCAATCGCCTTGGGGCACCTCATTCCACAGCGCCGTGGTTTGACGCAAGCTACAGTGATCCCCGTTGCCCAAAATCAGGTGATCGAGCAGCGGAATCCCCAAAAACTGGGCCCCGCTGAGCAGTTGGCGGGTGAGAACAATATCTTCTGTACTGGGTTCAACATTGCCAGAGGGATGATTGTGGGCCACGATCACCCGTGTGGCTCCCTGTCGAATCACTTCCCGAAAAATATCTCGTGGGTGCGCCAGAGTTTCCGTTGCTGTGCCGATCGTGATCACCTGGGTGCCGATGAGCCGATGCTTCACATCCAACAGCAGCACCGCAAACCGCTCTTGCGTCTGCCACATCAGGTCATTGCTGAGGGCGGCGGCGGCAGCAGCGGGGCTGTCCATCGGAATGCGCTCCAGTGGGCGAGATTGAAACGCCCGTTTCCCCAATTCGATCGCTGCTAAAATAGTCGTCGCTTTGGCCGGCCCCACTCCCGGCACCTGCATAAGTTCCTGGGCATTGACATCCCGCAGCACTTCCAAGGCATCGCGCCCATGCTGGCTCAATTCTTGCAAAATATATTGCCCCAACCCAACCGCAGAGAGCTTGCCGGGCCCCTGCCCCGTACCCAACAAAATGGCGATGAGTTCAGCCGTAGCCAGACCCTTAGCGCCCTGAGCCAAGAGGCGTTCACGGGGACGCTCACTGGTCGGTAAATCAGCAACCCTGAGACAGTAGGTCATAGAATACTAGCGATGCGGGTAAAATACTATCCCTATTTTGCCCGATCCCGGAGTTTAAGTCGATGGGTACTCATTTACGATCGCCAACCCATCCTTACGGTATGACATCATCCAGGCACAGCACCAAATTGGGGAGCAGCGTGGAGGCGATCGGCTCACCCAAGCGAAATGGCTGTTGGCGATACCCATCGTTGACAAGTTGACAGACTGTAAACGTTGGCTGCTTCGGCTTGCCAATAGAGTCAACGCCGCCCAATGCCCGAAAATCCACAATCCAATATTCGGCAATGTTCAGCAACGCATATTCTTCCACCTTACGGGCATAATCATCTTGCCAGTTGCGGCTGACGACTTCGACAACCAGTTCGATCGCGTTGCCACCCGTCAGAATGGGTTCCCGCTGCCATAGCGGTTCAGCGACGAGTTGCGCCTCATTCAAAACAATCACATCCGGGCGCAGTGCCGTTGCCTCTAGTGCCGTTGCCTTAGCCGCAGGCGGTTGAATTAGGCAATTCTTGGGGATTGTCCAACCCAAATTCCAGCGCAAAACTTCCATAAACAGCCGACCCGCCAGCTTCCCTGCTACAGACTCATGGGGCCCGGTCGGTTCCATGTCTCGTAGTTCCCCATCGATCAACTCGTAGCGTGGATCATCCCCATATCGGGCAACAAATTCTTCAACTGTGAAGCGTTGCGACAGGATGTAAGTCATAGGACAATAATCACGGATTATATCTTTTTAGAGCATTTGCGATTTAGCCCACACTTAGTCCACAAATAAAGCAATTCCGGTCTCAAGGTCAAAGCAGTGAACTTTGTCAGGGGCGATCGACAGCCACAACTCCTCCCCTAGCTTCACGGGCAGATCAGGAGCCACACGAACTTGTAGCGCTGAGGATTCACCTCCCAGACTCACAGTGAGATCTGTTTCATTGCCCAAGGCTTCTACTCGCTCTACTTGGACACGCAAATTTTTAGGAGCCGGGGCCCCGATGCTCAAATGCTCAGGTCGAATGCCCAAGAGCAGCGATCGGCCATCGTAACTTTGGAGCGCCTTCGCCCACGACTCCGGCAGGGTGAGGCGAAACTGGGGATGGGTCACCAATAGGGGCGCTTTGAATTCCACCGTCAAAAAATTCATGGGTGGTGAACCGATGAACTCTGCCACAAAGCGGTTGGCGGGGCGATTGTACAACTCCAGGGGCGGCGCAACTTGCTGAATTCTGCCCCCATTCATCACGGCAATCCGATCGCCCATCGTCATGGCTTCTACTTGGTCGTGGGTCACGTAGATGGTGGTGATCCCCAGTTGTCGTTGTAGTTTCACGATTTGCGATCGGGTTTCTGCCCGTAACTTGGCATCCAGATTCGACAGCGGCTCATCCATCAGAAACACTTGGGGATTTCGAGCCATTGCCCGCCCCAAAGCGACGCGCTGTTTTTGTCCCCCCGAAAGTTGCTTGGGCAGGCGATGCAACAGGGTTTCAATTTGCAAGAGTTGCGCCACGGTTCTCACCCGTTCATCC
>Ga0163149_10003847_pt1 | contig 16798 bp, 14 predicted proteins | sample OliLakLV19MP5G1_FD_148604 | JGI IMG/M metagenome (GOLD analysis project Ga0163149, IMG submission 148604) | Freshwater microbial mat bacterial communities from Lake Vanda, McMurdo Dry Valleys, Antarctica - Oligotrophic Lake LV.19.MP5.G1 | ecosystem: Environmental > Aquatic > Freshwater > Lake >...
AGTAAATATAGGTATTGCTCAAATAGCTATGGTTTAACCGTAGCTGAAATTATGAGTAATAAATGTTTTTTTAGCTTTGAAAGGTTTAACTTTGGTTCGTCAGGCTCCACCAAAAAAAATGTAGTTTTATGTACTTTTGTACAAAAAAGTTAAAAAAGGGCAATTTTAATTGCTCTTTTTTAATTTAACAACGGGAAATAAAATATGACAATAGAATTATTCAATCAAGAATTTGAAGGCATCGTAGGACAACTAAAATCCTACATTTTAAGAATTACGGCAAGCATTACAGACGCAGAAGATATTGTTCACGACACCTATCTAAAAGCTATTGACAAATTACACACTTTTCGCGGGGACTCTTCCTTAAAAACCTGGCTGTTTACTATTGCTTCCAACTTGGCAAAAGACAACTTAAGGGCACAAAAACGCTGGACAGAAAATGTAACTGACATCACAAAAGAAGCAGCACTAAATAATAGACAGTTTTTTCAAGAGGCAATGAATATTCGTATGACTTCACCTCACGGACAATACGAAGCTAAAGAGCATATTGCTTTTTGTTTTACTTGCATCTCAAAATCATTACCATTAGAACAACAACTTTGTGTTTTCCTAAAAGAAGTTTATGAATTTAAAGTTTCTGAAATTACGACCATACTCGAAACTACTGAAGCAATGGTGAAATATTATCTGCACACAGGAAGGTCAAAAATGATTAATATTTTTGAAGGACGGTGCGCTTTAATAAAAAAAGAAGGCGTTTGCCATCAATGTTCAGAACTTAATGGTATTTTCAATCCCAAACAAAATACGCAAGAAGAATTAATGAAAACCGATTTGGTTAAGGAAGCCGAAAAAGGAAATAAGGAACATTTATTTGATTTAAGGATGCAGATTTTAAAGGAAATTGACCCGTTTAAATCAAAAGCATCTGCATTACAACTTCATCATTTAGAACACAATAGACAAGTAATGGAAAAGTATTTGGAAAAAACTGTTGATTAATCCTATCGTTTTGTTTTGCTCAATCGTCAAAATAGAAAACAAAACAAAAAATGAAGTATTTAATCACAATTTTAACAATCACAATGATGACAACAGCAACTATGGCTCAAAACGGAAAAGCCACAACCGTTAAAACAACCTTTCACAGAGAAACATCTGTAAGTATTGAAATAAAAGCCGACCCAGCAATTGTATGGGCTTTATTAACCAACGCTTCTGACTATCCTCGTTGGAATTCAACGGTGACTTCCATTGAAGGTAAAATTGCGTTAGGTGAAAAAATCAAGTTAAAATCAATCCTTGACACAAAGAGAACCTTTAAATTAAAAGTAAAAGAGTTTGAAGCGGAAAAGAAATTAGTTTGGGGTGACGGTCAAGGAAATCGTATTTATACCATTACAAAAAATGGTAGCGGAACTGTAACATTCTCAATGATAGAAAAAATTGGCGGACTTATGTTTCCAATGTATGCTAAAATGATTCCATCATTTGACCAATCGTTTGAAAAATTTGCAAGCGACTTAAAAAAGGAATCGGAAACAATTATGAGTTCTAAATAATTTTATAATTTAAAATTAAACGAAATGAAAATAGTTAAAGTAACATATACGACAAAAGCAGAGTTCTCAGAGCAAAATCAAAGCAATATAAAAAATGTAATGAATGATTTGCAAAATGCAAATTATCAGGGCATCAATTACAATGCTTGTTTATCCCTTGACAATAAAACATTCACTCATACTGCATTTTTCAAATCAGACGAAGACCAAAAACTCTTAAATGAATTACTTTCATTCAAAACTTTTCAGGAACAATTAAAAGCAAGCGGACTTGAATCACCACCTAAACAAGAACTTCTAACTTTAGTTGGAGCATCAAACAATATTTTTTAACTTAAAAACAATTTGAAATGAAAAATAAAATCGGAACAAAAGAAAAGCCTATGGCTTTAAAAGCACCACCGTTGACAAGTGAATACACCATGCACGTTGACGAAAAAGACGGAAAAGACGTTTTAGTTTGTACAGTTGGTAAAACTGTTTTACTGTACAACATTAACATTCTTGACGACTTACATAATGCTTAAGAAACATGGTGACTGGATGGAGCTGGGCAGTGCAGACGAGCAAAAACCTGCAAAAGAAGGAACGGTTGAAGCTTGGGCTCGTTCAGAAAAAAATCCTGTTAAAGGTTGGTACGGACTAAAAAAAGGACTTCGTGGCCGAGTTGGAATGTATATTCCACCTTTAATGGAGAAGCTTGGACTTGCAGAAGTGACGCATGATGCAAAGGGAAATAAAATGAAAGCTAAATAATTTGAAAGTCAAACTTTAACGACAATACTGGCCAAAAGCAACAAAGGAAGTCGAAAAATGTATTTTATACTTCTAATGACTTGAAATATATCTCTTTAACTCGGATAATATTTCAATGTCCTTTAATAACTGGTTCGAGATTTTGTCTGTGAAGTCCACCTTCTCCCTCCTTCGCATCACGAACCCAAAAGAGTTCGCGATGCGAAGGAGGGCTTTCATTTTAAGTAATATTTATTTTTCTAACTTCGAAAGGCTACGGTGGACGAAGTCCACTAATTTCACAATAAAATTTAATATGCTTAAATGTTGTGATGGTACTTATTATTGGTTGTACAAGTGATTTGAGTGACAGGTTGAAAAGACATAATAAAGGCGAAATTCTTTATACATCTACCAGGCTGCCTTTAGAATTGGCAACTCATATAGTGTTTACGGATAAATACAAAGCTTACAATTTTGAGAAATATCTTAAGTCGGGTTCGGGAAAAGCATTTGCATTGAAAAGATTGGTGTAAATAGTAGGTAGTGATCCACTAGAGGATAACAGTTTTATTTCTTCTTGAAGGATTTATTTACGCGATCCATTCTTCGGGTCTCTCTGCCTCCATGTGGTTTGAAGCGAGACAGTTTGCGTTTTTTCTTGTAGAAGGATTCTCCACGTTTTCCAAACCCAATTGTTTTCTTCTTGGACTTTTTAGAGAAGTAATCACCGGATACATTAGTACCACTTGATCCGCCGTTTGAGTGTCTGCGAATATTTGACTGGCTTCTGTTAAAGCTTTGAGATTTGCCAAGTGAGTAACTCTTTCTTCTGCTTTTTGCTTTGTATTTTTTTGGACTAAAAGATAGACCTGCGTCTAAGTGAATTTTGTTTGGTTTCCGGCTGCTTGAAAACGGATCTCTTCCACCTCTTGGTGTTTTTCTAACACCGTTTTTCTTGTGTTTGTGCTGCGCCATTAAAGGTGCTGCGTCAAACATCAAAAAGGCAGAAATAAAAAATATGAGTAAAAGTCTAACCACCGCGATATCCTACAGTTTAGTATAGTACAATATGATGTATTAATTTGAAAATTCCAAATAAAATAAACTGTCCTTCATAAAAATTCATCAGCACAGGATTGTTAATAACCTTCGGCTGAGTTAAATAAAAACAAGGAAGGGTTTATTCTGTTTAGAGTGGCTCTGCATATATAACATCCTCTAAAGAAAGCCTGTATATTATACTGTCTGCAAACTCCTGTTTACGGGCGTTTGCAGCGGTTTTGTAACTATTATGTGTGCTGGAACTGGCAAATAAATACTCCACTTCATCATCGTGTTTTTCCTCCCAAATAACACCAAAAACTTCTTTTCCCGATTTCAATTTAAAGCGGCAAGGCTGTTCTTTGTAATGCAAAAAATCGATGTAGTTCATGTTATCATTTATTTTTTCAATAGTTTATACGAGTATAATAATCGAAGGTTTTGTCAAATTATTAACAGCTTTATTGATCTGTTAATAAATGTAAACAGCATTATTAATGCTGCAATAATTTAGTACTTTAACATGTTATAATAGTATAGTATGCGAAGCGGAGTAAAATATTTATTTATTGTTTTTTGGCTCGTGCCTTCTTTCTGCTTGGCGTTGAATGGGTGGGAATCTATCAAAGCAAATGATCATAAAGAAGCAAGAAAATCTTTTTTGAAGCAGCTTGAAAAAGACAGTACTGATTTAAGCGCACTAAAAGGGTTGATCGTACTTTCTGAAATGCAGCAGGATAAATTGTCCTATAATAAATACGTTAATTCATTAATTAATAATTCGCCGGAAGAAAATTATTACTTGCTTTTACGGGAAAGTTATGATGGTTCATCAGAAAAAATTTTAAACGAAAAAAAATACTCAGAAGGAGCGAATATTTATGCAAAGCTTGAATTAGCGGCTGATCAAAAAGAAAAAAGGGAATTTGCGCAATCTGCAAGATTATACGGTAGTTTATTTAATGATATAGAATGGTCATTTATCGGGCCATTCAAAAATATATCTGGCAGCGGTTATACAGTTGAATATCCTGTTGAGAAGGAAAAATATGACTCAGCTAAAACATACAAAAACAATCTTAAGCTGGATCTCAAATGGGTTAAGCCGCTTTACAGAAGTGAGAGAGGAAAATTAGATTTTGAACAATACCTGCCCGAAAGTTCTTCTGGCAGCGTTTGTTATGCCAACGGTTTCATAAATGTGCCGGCAAAAATGGAAGTAGAGTTTAGGATAAGCCGGACTTCTCCCCTGAAAATCTGGCTTGACGATCACCTTGTTTTTGAAAATAATGACAAAATAAAATTTCAGTGGGATAACGAAATTGTACGCTTAACGCTTGAGCCGGGCATTCACAGGATCCTTATAAAAAATGCCACTGCGCAAAAAGGACCTAAAAGTTATGGCCTTCTTGATTTTAATGGATCCGGGGATAGTTATTCTTATGATTATTATAGCCTGTTTGGGAATTATTCTTTATACAGCGATGATAACGTATTTACTTTACGAATTACAACTCCTTCAGGTGAAAGGGCAGGTGCAATTCAACAAACAAACAAAGTTGATTATACATCGCGAACGTATACTCCTGTTACAACTTCGCAACAGGTTGTTAGTTATTTTGAAGAACAGCTGGCGAAAAATAAAGATGATATTTTTAATTATTACGCTTTATGCAGGGCGTATATGAATGCAGGCCTCTCGAAAAAAGCAGAACCCTTTTTTGTAAAAAAAATAAAGGAAAATAATTCTGTTGTACTCTTTAAATATTTACTGGCACTTATTTATGCAGAGAATGGAAAGATAGAAAATGTATATGCCACCCTGAGTGATATTGATCAGGATAAAACACCAATTTTTGGTCTGCTTTTTGAAAAATTAAAAGAAATAGATATGGACAACGAGGAGAAAAAATTCCTTGCAGCCATTGACAAGTTGAAAGAAATAACCCCCTCTCATTATTCCCTGATAAAAAAATATTTTAGCTATTACGACAAAAAGGGATTGCAAAAAGAAAAGGAGGCATATATAAAGGATCTTATAAAAACATATCCTACTTATGAAGTATGGCTTGATCATGAACTTAAGGATTTTGAAAACAAACCGGATAAGGTAGAGACCGATAAGGAAGTGAATAAAGAAACAAAAGAGACCATAAAAAAAATCAAAACACGTTTTATAAGTTATGATTATACAACTGCGATAAATTATTACAAGGCGAAAGGGAATTTCAAAAAGGCAATTTCACTTTACGATGAACTTATAAAGTATATACCTTATTCAACCGTATACCGCAAGGACAAAGCCAACTATCTGTATTCCGAAGAAAAATATGATGAAGCGTTGAATGAGTTAAGCATAGTTTTAAAGATATCGCCTTACGATGACCGTGCGTTGGAACTAATGGGTGACATTTATTATGATATCGATAAAAAGAAAGGCGATGATCAGCATCGTGCCTTGCAATGTTATTATAAAATAAAGAGGATGAACAATTCCTCATATGGGATTGATAGCAAAATAGAAAAAATAGAAGTCAAAAAATCGTTGAAGAAAATTTTTTCTACCAAATCCTTCGAGGATATTTTGGCGGATGGCGGTTGGAATGGCAAATATGATAGCGAAGAATCATTGATACTCCTTTATACGCGTGACATGGTTTACGATACTGCTTCGGATGTTGAGGTGTATCAGCAGATGGCAGTACAAATATTTACTGAAGCAGGAGCAAAAAGCTGGACCGAATACGATTTTAGTTTCCTTGGAAATTTAAATACGGTTAAGGTCATCAAACAAACCGGTGCCGAAATAACACCTGATAAAAGAGGCGGTTACGTGGTGTTTAAAAATCTTGAACCGGGGGATGTAATTTTGATCGATGGAGTTTATAAATGGCACCAGCAAACAGAATTTGACAATGAACTTGCGTTGATACATTATGTTTCTTTTAATGCTCCCATCTATTATAAAAAGTTTGAAGTCGCAGTTCCCGCGGGCATGTACCTCGGATATATGCATCATAAGCTTGCAGATGATCTGGTAAAATCTACCAAAGATGGCTATGATTATTACAAGTGGGAATACAATAATATTCCTAAGGTAGAAAAGGAAGAAGCTGTGTTGGATAACTATGACAGGTATAGCAATATCATGATAAGCACCATGCGCGACTGGAGTAAGGTGGTTGATTGGTATGATAAAACTACATACCGTAAATTAGAAATGACTTACGAAGTGAAGGAAGCCCTGGACAGCATAATCAATCCTTTAATGAATGATGACGGGAAAGTGGAAGCGATATATAATTATTTAACACGCAAAATTAAATATTCATATGTGCATTTTCTGCAATCGGGTTATGTTCCCAAAACTCCGGGACTTACTTTATCATCCGGCATAGGTGATTGCAAGGATGTTGCTACGCTCATGATTGTGATGCTGCGTGAGGTGGGAATTGAAGCTGATTACGCATTGGTGAAAACAAATTCATATAACCATTTAAACATTTTACCATCTATGTATTTTGATCACGTGGTGGTGTATTACAAAACAAAAAGTAAGGCAGGCTACTTAGATATGACAACCGATTTTTATCCATATTATGTGTTAACCGAAAATGATATAGGTGCCTGGTCGTTATTAATAAAGCCGGAGGAGAAAAATATATTTCAACTTCCGGAAGATGATTTGGATAAGAAAAAAAATGAGGTAGACTATAATATAAACGTAAGCGTGAATGTAGATAACACAGCTGATGTATTGGTAAGTGCGGTGTATAAAGGAATTGAAGGAGGGCGGTTGCGGGAAATGTTCTCTGCTATTACAGAAAGTGAACAGAAAAATTACATAATAAATATGTTAGGGAAAGGGATTTTTTCTTCCCTGCAATTATCCGAATATAAGTTCGAAAATATTAAGGAGATCACGCAGCCATTGATAGCCAGCTATAAATTAAAGGCGGAGGATTTTACGGAGAATGTGGCGAATATGATAGTCACCCGTATTCCGTATATGACTGCGATCACTACTAATCCTGCTATCTCCAGCGAGGTCCGTATTAACCGCCTCGATCTTAATGATGTGGTAAGGGTGGAGCCAACGATACAAAATGTAAAGATCAATTTCCCGAAAGGTTATAAGCTAGTTCAATTGCCTGCTGATATTAAAGTGAATAATAAGTACGGATCGTATTCTGTTAAATTTAAAAAGACAGATACAGGAATAATGGTTCAGAAAGAGCAGTCGTTCACAAAAAGAATAATTGACGAAACTGAATTCGATGAGTTTAAAAAATTCTACCTGCAGCTTTTGAAATTAGATAAAACAAAAATTGCGTTGCAGAAAGTTTAGAATAACGAAGCCTCAGTATGTTTTAAAAGAACGCCCTTACCTGCGCGCCACCTGTGTGTATTGATTTATTGCCGGGAGTTTTTCTTCCATCATAATTTATACTCACCTGCATGTTGTTTGACAATGTTCTTTGGTAAGCAACACCCCATGTAAAATTTTGTCCGGGCTTAAGGCTCTCCAGCATTTCATATGCTATGGATGAATTTGTAACACTGTTGTAAATTATTTTGATAAAATTACTTTTCACATTTAAACTTCCTTTGTTAAGTATATTGTAACGTATATCCACGCCATAATCCTGCAATTGTGCTTTTTGGCCGCCAAGGTCGCTGCGATTTTTTTTATCAGAATACCTGAACGATACTGTACTTCTAAATGAATTATTGGGCTGGTAACTTAATTGTGGCTCGGTTTCATAATAGTTTATAAAATAGTCTCTTGTACTGAAAAATTCTGACCTGCTCGATTTTCTTCCTTCCCTGTATGCAATAATGGTACTCCATACTTTACTGATGTTCCACCTGGTACGTATCTCTTTTAAAATATTTGTTCTGGAGTCAAGACCATTTACCAGGATAGATTTATTACGCGAATCCTGCCAGCTCACATCCATACCAAATACGGTACCGGTTTGATTTATGTACAATGTGTTTCGGATGGATGAATTTAAAGAAACCAATGTGCTGTCATCAATGCTTTGCAAAAACGGATTAAATGCAATGGCCGGATCTCTGGTGGTAACTTTTTTCCCGGTTTGGTAAGCTGTTTGGTTAGCGAACAATGACAAGCTTTTTCTTATTCCTTTTTTACCCGACCAAACAGCGGCGGGTCGAATGTTAAGCATTTGTGTGAACTGGTTGGTATAAGTTTTTATATAATTGTTGGTTGGGGTAAACACTTTTATAAAATTGGCCTGGTCGGTAAAGGCCGCGATCTCAAACTCATTTAATTCTTTTACTCCATTGCTGTTGTAATCTTTCCATGTGTATGAACCCTGTCCCGGCGCGACTTCTATGAATGAAAATTCTTTTTTTAATTCCAGCCCCGATCCAATTTCATAAAATGTGTTTGACAATACTGCATTTTTCCAAAGGTGTGTATTATATTCAATCCGGCCGGCCATTGTTTCGTCTGGTTTCTGCAATGCCAGTGCGGAATCTGAGATGGAAAGTTTTCTATAAGTAATAGTGGTGTTTAATTGGTGTTTGATATTTTTTAATAAACCAACTGATAAACCAATGCTTTCCGCAAATGTTGATTCATTGAACTTGTTGTTTTTTGCTCTATAGTCTGTGCGCTGTTTGTATGCCAGTTCATATTTGTTTTTCATCGTATCCCCATTTTGAATAAAAGCTTCCCATTCGAAAAAATCAAAACTGTTCAGCAACAATGTGTCTCCTATAATATCACTGAATCTGTTTTGTTCCTGCATTTCCCTAAGACCTATATTTATTTTCCTGAATTTTTTTACAAGTTTGGCATTGTGCCTCATAAACCGCGTATTGTTCAATATTGTTTCCGCATTTAACAAATTTCCGTTTGCAACCACTGAAAAATGTTTATTGTCATATACACTCTTAATGCTATTTTTATATGCATTGTAAAAGTTTGGTTCAACAAAAGAATTAAATTCATATCCCAATGCCTGGTCTTTTTTATTTTCCAATCCAATGCGTGCACCTATCACATGTTGGTCACCGCCAAGGCTTGTCACTGGCCTGTTCCAGTCACGTTCAAACTCTACACTTCTGAAACGCTCTACTGGTGAAAAATATTTTTGCAAGTATTCATAATTCAATGAAGAGTTTATTTTCCAGTTATTTTTTGCTTCCGGTGGGTTATTTTTTTTGAGATGGGATAGATTGCTCAAAGAGAATTTGAATGCGTAGCCAATATCATCTGAAGAATTCCTGGATGAAAAAGTATTGATATCATTATTGCTCAAAGCTCCTTCCACATAAAGTTTAGTAGTAGGATTTAACTGCATTAAACTGTTTACGACAACCACCTGTTTTTGTTTGGGAGTTATCAATAATACAACCGGCTCATAAGAGCCTCTGGGTTTTCCTGTTAAGGTATCTGGTATTACCCAGGCGAACACCCTTCCGTTGGCACTGGAATTTACCTGTACATAATTTCCATTTCCGTTTCCAACAAAACTAAATGATAATCTATAAAAGGCATTTTCAGGATTTGTGGAATATGTATAAATATTTTTAAAAATGAATGTGCCCGCTGTCGTATCTTTTTTCTGGTATAAAACTTCACTGCTGTTAAATGCAATACTATCAATGCTTGGAGAAACTGCTTTGTTCAACGTGTCTCCAATATCACTCAGTAATTTTCGCTGTTCTATGCTTAACTCTTGCTGAAGTGGTTTGTTTTTGCTGTCCTGTTCAGAATAAACATGAATGCCGGTTTTTATTTTTTTAGTTTTAATCTCAGTCCCGATATAATATAACGAGCGTGCATAGTTTTTGTCAGAGTACTGGAACTCTGCAACTATCCTTTTATCTTTTGTGACAAATTGTTTTGGAGTAAAAGTTATTTCAGATGTATTGTAATCAATCACATAATCATACTCCTGCCCGCGGGTTAGCAATACGCCATCAATGTAAATTTTTTCTGTACCCGAAAGCACAATGATAAATGGTTCGTTCTCGGCTCCCTGTAAACGATAGGGGCCCTGGTTACCTTCAATACCTGCAATGATATTTCTTGCAAATTTTCCTCTTGAAACAGCGGCGCTTACCGTATTCGTAAAAACACTGCTGCTGTCTTTGCCGGGATTTAATATTGAAGTTGCGAAATGAAGTCCTTGCGCTTTTTTGTTAAAGTTGAGAAAATAACTCTCCGGTCTGTAAAGTGCAAAGTCTCCTGCGATAAGTTTTGAGCGGTGATCAGATAATTGGATAAACACTTTGTCAAAATCCTGCAGTTGCTGCGTGTTTCCATCAGGTTGTATTGGAATGTTGTTGTCAGAAGCGGCGAGCAAAATATCAATTTTATCATTTAGTTTACCTGAGAGTTGAAGATTTAAATTTGAGTTCACTACTACATCCTGGTTATTTCCAAAATTGATTCCACGCGAAATGCTGCCATTTTTATTTAGGCCATCTGTTTTAAAAGGATTTTCTTTTGTTGATTGTGGGGTGTACGCAAACGGATTTTTAATTCCTGATGCATCCTTTAATATTTCATTTGCATTTTTGTGCTGCAAAGGTTTGTCAAGCAAATAGGGGAATGTTTTATAACTGATAACAATACTGTCGTTTTTGTACGAAACATTTTTATTTAAAAAAATAATTTTGTTGTCAAAAGTTTTATAGTCTGCAGAATCGATTAGTGCTCCGCTACTTGTTCGAACAAATATTGAACCCGGTATCAATGTAAGGGAGTCAAGAACAAGCGTATCGGAAGTAAAAAAAATATTCTTTTTACGGATCGAAGTACCGCTTTGCGCAAGAGAAGTTCCTGTAAAAAACAGGACAAATAAAAAATACAGAAATATTATTCGCCTCAAACCTCTAAGTTATTGATTTTTTTACTGAGCGGGTTATGCCTGGAGCACACTTTACAAAGCATTTTTATACTTTTGTCGCCTCTACATTAATACGTAAAAAATTGAAAAAAATTATTACTTATAATCTAAATGGGATCCGTTCTGCGATGAGTAAAGGTTTTATGGACTGGTTAAAGGCTGTAAACCCTGATATTGTATGTTTACAGGAGATAAAGGCCCAGCCCGAACAGCTGGACCTTTCTATATTTGATAAGGCAGGGTATTTACATTATTGGTATCCGGCCGAAAAAAAGGGATATAGCGGCGTGGCCATCCTTAGCAAAACCAAGCCAGATCATGTGGAATATGGCTGCGGAATTGATATTTATGATAAGGAGGGAAGGGTATTAAGAGCGGATTATGGTGATATTTCTGTGATGAGCATTTATATGCCTTCCGGATCCAGCGGTGATGAAAGGCAGGCTTTTAAAATGAAATGGCTCGGTGATTTTCAGCAATATATTGATAAACTCAAGGGAGAAAAGAGCAAGCTTATCATATGTGGGGATTATAACATTTGTCATAAAAAAATTGATATACATAACCCCGTAAGTAATGCCAATTCCTCCGGCTTTTTACCCGAAGAAAGAGGATGGATAGATAGTTTTATGATATCGGGGTTCATTGATTCTTTCAGGTATTTTAACCCGGAGCCGCACAATTATACCTGGTGGAGTTTCAGGGCCAATGCACGGGCTAAAAATCTCGGTTGGCGCATTGATTATAATCTTGTAAGTAATAATCTTGAAAATAAGCTCAAAAGGTCGGTAATAATGCCGGATGCAAGGCATTCCGACCATTGTCCTGTGCTGCTTGAGGTTGATTTTTAGCTATATTTTGTTGAGAGGACTGATTCCTTACAGTAATTATATTTATATATTTGTTAGCTGGATCGTATGCCTTATGACAAAAGGATACGAAAAAAACATTTACGTATGAAAAAGCTTTTTTATCTGTGTGGGGCATTGTTAATAGCTTCGTCTTGTGGTGATAACACTAAGGATGATGGAAAACCAAAGCCGGCGAATGGAAATGTTTATTACGGCGGAGTTTTTAAAATGAATGAGACCGAAGATTTCAGAAATCTTTACCCTCATGCTATTACTGAAGTTGTTTCACATCGTATCACCAATCAGGTATATGAAGGACTTGTAAAGCTTTCACAATTAGATTTGAGCGTAGTTCCCGGTATCGCGGAAAAATGGGATAAAAATGAAGATGCGACTGTTTGGACCTTTTACCTGAGAAAGGGTGTGAGGTTCCATGATGATCCATGTTTCGCCGACGGAAAGGGCAGGGAGGTTACAGCAAACGATTTCAAATACTGTTATACTAAACTTTGCGAACCAAGTGGTGATAATGCATGGTTCAGCACTTCATTTAAGGGAAGGGTTTTAGGAGCTGATGAGTATTATGAGTCTAAAACGCCACTTCCGGAAGGAGTTAAAGGTGTAAAAGTAATTGATGATTATACTCTTCAAATTACTTTGAAACACCCTTATGCGGCGTTCCTTAATATTCTTTCTACACCGGCAGGCTGGGTTTTCCCTAAAGAAGCATTTGACAAGTATGGAGTTGATATGCGTGTGAAATGTGTTGGTACAGGGCCATTCAAAGTAAAAATAGTTAAAGAAGGAGAGAGTGTTATTTTAGAAAAAAATGAAAATTACTGGGCTATCGATGAGCATGGAAATCAATTGCCATACCTGGACATATTGAAATTTTCATTTGTTAAAGAGAAAAAATCAGAATTTCTTGAATTCAAAAGAGGTAATCTTGATATGATCTTTAGGCTACCCGTTGAAATGATATCTGAGATAGTTGGAGAGCCGGGCAGCTTAAAGGATAATAATGTTAATTTCAACATGCAGGTCGTGCCTGCAATGAGTACTGTTTATATAGGATTTCAGAACATGCTGGACCCGTTTAAAAAGGTTGCAGTACGAAAGGCGTTTAATTATGCCATTGACAGAGAGAAAATAGTTATTTATACGTTGCAGGGAGAAGGCATAGCAGCAACCGGTGGAGTTGTTCCTCCTTCGTTTAAGGGGTACGATATAAAAGCGGTCAAGGGTTTTACTTTTGATCCTGTAATGGCACAAAAGTATATGGCACAAGCCGGCTATGCGGGTGGTAAAGGATTTCCGAAGATAGTTTTACAGATAAATGCGGGAGGGGGAGACAGGAATATTCAGATTGCCGAAGTGGTACAAAAGATGTTGAAGGAAAATATTAATGTTGATGTAGATATTAATGTGATGCCTTGGGGGGAACACCTTGAGAGTGTGGAGCACGCAAAAGCTGTTTTCTGGAGAGGCGCCTGGATATCTGATTATCCGGATCCTGAAAGTTTCTTATCCTTGTTTTATGGTCCGCTTGTTCCTGAGTTAATTGAGCAGCGGTCTGTTCCAAATACTTTCAGGTATAAAAGTCCTGTGTTTGATTCATTGTTTAATGCTGCAATGAAAGAAACCGATATTACAAAAAGATATGCCCTATACCAGCAGGCAGATCAGGTGATCATTGATGATGCCGCGTTTATGCCAATTTTCTATGATGAGAATTACAGGCTTATTCAGAATAAAGTAAAGAACTTCGACGCCAATCCTATGGAGTACAGGGATTTTACAAAAGTTTATTTTATTCCTGACGAACCGAAAAAATAATTTATAGAAGATTAAAAATAAAAAGAGGCCGGTTTAATACCGGCCTCTTTTTATTTGGGGATAATTGTTTAAAACTTAACTTATAGATGAAACGAATTTAACCAGGGTTCGTTTAGCTATGGGAAAAAAAGTTTCTTCAAACGGAATTTCTTTTTCGCTTTCAATCGCAAATGCAGCAGGGTTAGGCATACTGGCGTTCTCCCTGATGAGATCCGTTTTTATTGATTCAAATGTGTTGGAAATATTTTTTGCAAAGGAGCGTACATATTCAGTATGAATGCCTCTGTATTTTATATTGGGATGCTCAAAAATGCTTATCCTGTATTCGAACACTTTTGTTTCATTGTTGTTGTTAATGAGCATATATCCTTCTTCCCTGTTAAGAGGCAATAATCCAATAGGTTCAATGCTTATCTGTTCTTCCAGCGAATCATAAATTTTTTTTCCTTCTGACAGGTAGTATTCAAACTTCGGTATAGAGAAATTAATGATGTCCTCGATTTCTTTCATTACATCATTATCGCTCATCATCCTTTCGTAGGTGATCTTAAAATTTTCGAGATCAATTGTGCTAAGCTTTTGCGGGAAGGAGTTCAGCAGGTTCTCTTTGTTCTCTTTGATGGAAACCACTTGTTTGTAATGCGAAATAAGTTCTGATAAAGGAGGATAAAGCTTGTTTTCTTCAAATTGCTCGTTCACTTCCTTCAAAAAAGCAAGCAAAACGTATTTTTTATACTCAAAATCAATGAGCTTCTCCGTTATCCAGTTACTGCTAAGTGCCATTTCGGTTGAGTTTAAAGTAATATTAACATATAAAACGTATTTTTCTATTGAAAAGTTTCGAAGAATATCAACTTTTAAATGTTTAAAATTCATATAATTGTAACCATTAAGAACCAATTGTAAACCGCCATGAACTTTAACAAAAGTCTGTTTGTAGTCCTTTCTATTGCATTATTTGCTTGTGTTCCTGCAAGAAAATTAGAGGAAGAAAAGGCAAAAAGAGAAAATGCCGATAAAGAATTAGCAGCAATAAAAACATCTGCACAGGATTGTGATACCCGTAAAAAGGAAATGGAAGAGCAGATAAAAGACGATTCCAAATCGATTATGGGGCTTGCAAAAGATACTGCGTTATGCGGAAGGAGTTATCGCGAATTAACTTCTAAATACGATAAGTTAAATGAATTGAATGAAAAACTGCTAGATAAATATAATAGGCTTTTAGCAGGAAGTATGGATGATGCAAAAAAACTTTCCGGCCAATTGCAATTGACTCAGGAAGAATTATTGAAAAAGCAGGATGAGTTAAAAGCACTTGAGCGCGAACTGGAGGCAAAAAAAGCGAACCTGGATAAGTTAAAAGAAGAGTTGCAAAAAAGAGAGTCACGTGTAAATGAATTGGAAGGAATTTTAAAAAGCAAGGACGATGCAGTTAATGATCTGAAGAAAAAAGTATCTGATGCATTAACAGGATTTGAAAACAAAGGACTAACGATCACGCAAAAAAATGGAAAGATATACGTTTCTTTAGATGAGAGCTTGTTGTTTGCCTCAGGCAGTACAACCGTTGAATCGAAAGGGATAGAGGCATTAAAAAAATTAGCGAAGGTGCTGGAGCAAAACCAGGATATAAATATTGTGGTGGAAGGTCATACGGATGATGTACCGATGAATGGTAAAGGAGAAATAAAAGACAATTGGGACCTGAGTGTAATGAGGGCAACAGCCATTGTAAAAATTATTGTGAACAACAGCAAAACCGATCCAAAAAGATTAACTGCTGCCGGGCGCAGTGAGTACATTCCGATTGATCCTGCCAAAACATCTGAAGCCAGAAAGAAAAACAGGAGGACAGAAATTATCCTCACACCTAAGCTGGACGAATTGTTTAAAGTATTAGAAACTAATTAGGAGCAATTAGTTTGATTGCCTCCATGGCAAATAAGCGTAGTTTTTTTTTGATTGTATTTTGCGCACTAAACATTCTTTTTTTAGCGCTATATTTAATTCTATCATTCAATAATCGCTTCTCATTCGAAGATTTTTATTTTATTGAAACGCTGAAAAGAGAAGGTGGATTTTTTGAGGCGGTTAATTTCTATTATCAAAACTGGACTGGGAGGTGGATGGCTTTTTCCTATTTTTATTTGTGGTTCGGATTTGTTTCTAAAATGTCATCACTCAAAGTTCTTGTTTTTTTCTATCACGTAGTTTCAATAAGCGTTCTCTCATTTTCTGTTCATAGGATAATTAAAATATGTTTCAATAAAATTTTTAAACAAGTTTTTTCTTCTTTGTTATTGCTAAATTTTTCGATACTTTTTTGTTCAATATTATATTTTTTTTCATTCCAGATCATTGAAAACTGGTGGTGGATATGTTCCACTTTTTTTCATATACAAAGTGTGGTGTTCTTATGTCTTGCCATTTCAATTATTATTGCAGAAAGGTCTGGCCTGTTCAATTATTTTTTGCTGATCGTATCTGGCTTATACATTGGCGCATCATCCGAAGTTATGGCAGCGCTTATTATTGTTTTAGCTCCTGTTTTTGTGATCTGTTTTACAAAAGCCAATTGGAAAAAGGTAGTCGAATTTATTTTTTCATCACCCGGAAAAAAAGTATTGACCTTATTTGTTTTGATCTTTCTCTCTTTTATCTCAAATGTTTTCTCTCCTGGTGTATTGCACAGGCAGCAAGTACTGGAAGGCTTGTCAGCACTTCCTAAAGTTGAAAATAAGGAACTGTTCAGGTTTTACGATAGCTGGGATCAGCCGGCTATTTATGTTTTTTTTCGTCCCCAGTATTTATTATGCGTGGCCACGCTGCTAATTGCTTTTTTTGCATCGAATTATTTTTTTAAAGATTTATT
>Ga0163149_10003858_pt1 | contig 16784 bp, 12 predicted proteins | sample OliLakLV19MP5G1_FD_148604 | JGI IMG/M metagenome (GOLD analysis project Ga0163149, IMG submission 148604) | Freshwater microbial mat bacterial communities from Lake Vanda, McMurdo Dry Valleys, Antarctica - Oligotrophic Lake LV.19.MP5.G1 | ecosystem: Environmental > Aquatic > Freshwater > Lake >...
ACCCCTCCCACAAGTACTACGGCGGCTGCTTCGGCTGCCGCAGAAGCTGCTCCGGCTACGTCCCCTCCTGCGAATGGATATTACAATGCCACCAAATGGTTGGATTTGCCCATGAATGCCAAGGCGGCGGCCATGACGTTGGGATGGACGGAAAGTTCTTGGGATGCTGGCACTCCCATTTTTACCGATTTGATTCTCTGGGATGACTTGTCCGTGGAACAAGGCATGGCGGCGACGATTTTAGGCTTTGATTATGACAGCTGGACGGCCAAATTGCGAGTGGCCGAGGAACATGAAGAGGCGACGAAAAACCTGGGCACGGTGGCGGAAACGAGTGCCTTTAGTAGTAGTGCTGCCAAAGAAGCGCCACCCGCTACTACTGCCACTACTACCACGACGGAGACTGGCGCCGCAGCGGAAACGGCAGGTGACGCGGCATCCGAGTTGCCTCCAGATTACAAGTCCATGACATGGGAGGAGCTACCAGACCTGCAAAAGACAGCCGCCACTGATTTGGGATACGACCAGACAACGTGGGACTTCAATTCTCCCATTGAAAACAGGTACAAGTATTGGAATGAAATGAGGTATGAATTGAGAGAAGCCGCCAAGACACTAGGATGGCGTGGTCAAGAGTGGAATGACAATGTCCTCAAAACCGAGGCGGTAGTGGAAGCAGAAAGTGCCTTTTATGATCATGGCACGGCAACCGTCGTCGAGGAAGAAACGGCCGCCGATGAGACCCCAGTGACAGAAGAGACTGCTAGCGAGGGAGATGGGGAAGAAGAAGAAGAAGCGGCGGCGGCACCGGTTGCAACCGAGCAAGAGGGGGTGGTAGAGCAGGCAGAAGAAGAAGGAGGCTCGCTTGACGTGGAGAGCGACGGCAGGAAACCTTTCGTAACTGAAGTCAGCGAAGAGTTTGTGAACGCTGAGATGGCGAAACTCAAAACAGAAGTCAGCGTTTTGAAGGAGGAATTAGCAAAGGCAATGGATATGGTCAAGGACCACGAAGAAGTTCTGCGCGTATTGTCTGGATTGGAAGACGAAGAATCGATATCATCCATCAAGAGAATGATTCAAATGAACAGGAAAAATAAAAAGAAGAAGCGATTACAAAGGGACCAGATTGTTGAGCCTGTGGCCGCAGAATCAACCGCAACGCAAGGTCGCAATGTCAAGTAAGTTCGATACTGTGCATGAGTAATTGCGAAACCGTAGACCTATTTAGTATAGCAACCAGACGGAAAGCTAGCTTCTAACATCTTTTGATTTTTCTATTGATCAACCACAGCGCTAAAAAGAATGAGGAGGAAGAAGAGAAAGAAACCGTTTCAGACGTCAGGCCCGCTACCAGGTATAAGAGCGGTGGCACTCAACAATCACTACTAGTAAGTCAGCGTGCATTCTTTGGTGGAAGCAGCACCACGGAAGAAGATGACGAAGAAGAGGAGACTGTTTCAGTGGCAAGATCAACTGGAAGGTTTTTCGGGGGCGGACAATAGACTCGATTCATTTACGATGCAACTACATAGAGTACTTCCTCTACTTGTAGATTGTCGCAGTTTTCGTAACTGATTTTATCTGGAAAAGTTGTACATGCTTCGCGGGGGGCTTCCCCGCACGGATATCCAAGCAAAAGCTGGTTCCCAGAGCTTCAAATACATGCCTGCTAGTAGTGTAGGAGTAATACAGAGACACTGTGATAAGATAATGGGCTCCATTCTATTTTTTCTTGTTCAAATGTAGCAAGATGCCAGTCGGTTTGACCTTCCCTGCTAGCTAGTACTATACTCCAGATGCACACTTTGGCTGTTAGACCAACATCATCCAACCTAAACCCGTTTGATCGGCTAGGAAGCTCACTTCACGGAAATCCAAGGAAAAGTTGATTTAAATAGCTCCCAATACACGGCAGCTAATAGTGCAGGATTATGGATAAAAAATTATTATAACTTTTATAATACATATTGTATAGAGACGATGTGATAGGAGGATTGGCTCGACCCTATCTGTTCTTGTACTAATCAAATGTAGCAAGAGGCCAGTCGGTGTGACCTTCCCTACTACACTTCTGGGTAGCTACGCTAGCTAGTAGTAGTGCGCTTTGGTTGGATGGAAACCTCCCTCATTAAAGCCGTGTGAACACAGACCATCGCCCGCATCCATTATTAATACCCAGCATCCGAAGTGGAGACTTTATAATCCTTGTACCTCGGATCCGCAGTGATAATCCGAGCCGATATGTTATGATCCGCCTGTCCGAATCCATAGCTGAATCCAAAGATAGATATCTTTTGTTCAGAAGAAATCAACTCTATGCGCCCGCCACCTAACACTTCCACACCTCCATAACCAGATCGCTGCAAGGCGTATATCATAGGTTCTGCTGCATCCCGATGATATGCCGCCCCCCTTGAACTCACTACAAAATGTTGGTCTTCCTGACTACCTTGTTTACGAGCTCGAATCAGAACATATTTGTTTGCTCCTTCATCAATCGTCACAGAAGGTACTTGGTAAGAGTCCCACGTGGAGGAGGCAGTACTCGCATCATTGTTGTCATTATCAGCAGCAAGTCTTGCCTTCAACTCAGCGGCCTTCTGTTGGTCCTCTTCGTTTGTTGTGTACATGGATAACGGTTGCTTACTCTCCACGAAGAGAAAATCAATGTGTACCGATCGAAAGATCGCTCTTTGTGATCGAGCTGAGCTCTCTTTATTTGTTATCGTTGTTTGCTGTAGCATCAAAACACTCCAGCTCACACACCAACAGCTTCGTTCAGTACTGTTAAAAACAGGGATGGCGCGTCGAAGGGTGAGGTTTTTTGAGCCAATGTGCGCACAGATTGCAGCTACATAAAAAAACATGGAATCCCGAACATAATGCGCGACAGTTTACTTTCGTCTAAGTAAAATTGCGCCCCTCTAAACCGCGCACTTTTCGTGCTAAGTAAGTGTTGAGTCGTTGGTCACAAGCGAAAACCGCCAAATGAAACTTGATGCCATTAAATTTTTTGCGCGCTTTTCGGTTTCCTGTAATTGTCTCATTTTATTCTGTCTCATTCTTTCCAACAAACAAAGAATCCACCTTCCATCGATCCAAAACAACATAATAGATACCAACGAAACAACCGAGAAACCATGAAGGGTATTGCTATTCTATTTCAAATCTTGGGACTATCTTGCCGACGAAGTGACGCCAACAAGTGGCTCCGAGCTGCATCTCCTAGACAACTTCCGTCAGCTTCCCAGGACGAGCGACAACAGCAGCAGCAGCAGCAACAACAACAACGGACCCGATTTTTGCGCATTGATCCCGTCCATGGTCCAGTCACAACAAAGCAAGGTCTTTGGGAAGAAGATGAAAGTGAAGAAGTTATGATAAAGTTGGATCAAATAGGGAATTTTGAAGCATTCGAAGAAGAGGAGAAGTCGATTATGGATGCCTTCGTGATTGAAGAGATTGAGGACCCAGAAGACGAAGAACAAGACCGACGCCAAGCATTGAATTAGTTAACTGGAAACTTCTACTCAAACGGATACCTAAGCCAGAGAAGAACTGTGTTTATCATCCGAAACAAGAAGAAAGAAACAAAATTACAACAACTGTAAAATACTTAGATTTTCCAAGTTACACTCTACTTGTTCATGACGCATTTCTAGAGCTATCTAGGGATTGTCTTTAAAGGAAACTTTAAGCACACCAGCCATTTTGATGTATCTTTATTAGCTAGAGGTGCCTTTTTCGTTTGCCTCCAACCCGTGGGAACCATAGTTCAGCTTCAGCCAAAATCTTCGCCGTCACGCTACCGGTCACTTAGGTGCCAGTGCTACTAACTCAGCTCGCATACCGTCCTCCATACTGCATGTAGCTAATAAGAAAAGGGCGGCACAAGCAACCTGCATGCATGGAATTAGATCTACGGTTACTTTACAGGTAGTTATGCAGTTTTCTTGCTTTTTGGAATTTGTCCGATGATGAACGGCTTTCGGCGAGTAAAATGTGATGCACGAATGAGAGCAAAACGAATTTTAAGAAATTTCGCTAAATGATACACACGTTATATTCGTTGGTTGCCTCGCCTTTCCACAACTTGTTCATTATTTCTAAAAAAGGACAACTACTTACTTAATCAGCACTACTTGAAATATTATCCCTTTTTTTCAAATTCATTTGAAGCAACCAACATGAAGTTCCTTACTGCCGTCAATATCATTGCTATCGTGAGCCTTGCAGGTTCTCTTCCTGCTGCCGTCGATGCACGCCTCCGCAAAACCCGAGGACTCCATCATTCGGCAAAAGCGAATGACCGAAATCTTGCAAAGGACGACAACAAGGGAAAGGGAAAGGTAACAGACCCTCCTGCAGTAACAGACCCTCCTGCAGTACAAGAACAGGATCGTGCCGTTGATCCTGCCTTAGATACCATTTATGGATATGATGAATTTGGATTTCCCATGTACATTGACGAAGCACAAGACGACGGAAAAACGGACTTTGCCGATGTCTGGGGAAATCAGCAGCAACAAGATGACCGAGCCGACGTTGCCGACAGCTCTAACATTGCTGTTGCAGCTGATGCTGTAAAAGGCAAGGGCAAAGGCAAAGGAGTAGACCAAGTAGCAGCAGACAAAGAAGAGCTGATCCAACCAGAAGATGCCTTTGTCCAGCCAGAACAAATGGCAATTCAGAAAGAAACAGGTAAGGGTGAAGGCAAAGGCAAAGGAATTGACAATGCTGTGGACAGAGCAGATGACCAAGAAGAATTCATCCAGGTAGAAGAAGAGTTGATCCAACCAGAGGATGCCTTTGTCCAACCAGAACAAATGTCCATTCAGGAAGAAACAGGCAAGGGTCAGGGCAAAGGTAAAGGTAAAGGTAAAGGAATAGACCAAGCAGCAGCAGACAGAGCAGAAGAAATGCTGTTCAATCAGACGGTGTTCAATCAGACACTAGAAGAATTTGTCCAGCCAGAAGATGCCTTTGCCCAGCCAGAACAAATGTTGATTCAGAGAGAAACAGGCAAGGGTAAGGGCAAAGGAACTGACAATGTTGGGGACAGAGCTGATGACCAAGAAGAATTCATCCAGGTAGAAGAAGAGTTGATGCAACCAGAAGATGCCTTGATCCAGATGGAAGAAGCCTTGATCCAGGAAGAAGAGACAGGCAAGGGAGGCGGCAAAGACAAGAACAAGGGCGGAAAAGATAAAAATAAGGGTGCAAAAGACGAGGGCGAAACGCTCTTGGATGTTGCTAATGAATCGGAACAGGCAAGCAATGTCAGTGTCGGACTCCTGAACCAGACTGGCTTGGACGACTTCTTCTACAACGATGCGGCTGCCATAAATCGCAGTGTTAAAAACGATACCGCAATGCACGATTACTATGACATGTGGGACGAAGAAGACATGGCGGATCTTATTGTGGACGATGGCATGGGAGAAAATGGCCTTGTCAACACCAACGAGGAAGTACTGGCTCGATTGACGGAACTTGAAATTCAAGTCGATACCTTGCGTGTTTTGAACGAGACGGTCACTGGATTGGAACTTAAATTACAATTGGCATTGAACACCATTGCCTATCAGGAAAAAACCATTGAACAGCTCATTAGCGCCATCTATGGGCAAACAGAATTGAGCGATGAGGCCCCTTCCCACATTACTGGATTTGGACTCGGCAAGTCGGGTCCTTAATTATGTAGAAGGAGGAGCCGGATTCAGATCTTACGGCCATGTCGGGGACTGCCATGAAAGAGCTAAAGAATCAAGTGCAGGAATATGTGGCACCGCAGCTTTAAGCGCGAGTAATGTTCGATTACATGTTGTAGTATGGGTGGGTTTACTGGTGTGTAATTGTATAAACACGAATCATTGATTTTTTTGGTGTTTTTAAAAGACGACTATTATGTGTCGTAATAATTATCATCCTGCACTGCGACGCACCCTACTACTGCTACGTCGATTACAAACCAGTAGCCTGGTCACACAGCCTGTCCCACTGCATTATTTGTCACTGCCAAAATACTGCGAGTTGTTGTGCTCTCCATTATTTATTTATGTACCCATTGTTTTTATTTGGAACCGGCAGCAGCAGGTGGTGTCGTCTTTTCGGTACGTTTCTTTCGTACATCCCAATTAAAAATTCGTGTCATACTGACTTCGGACGTGACAATTTGATCTCGGACAAAGGCCAAATCATTTTGAACTTCTCCATATTCGGTGCGTGCCAATTGTTCATTTTTCGACAAGAATTCAATCGCGTCTTCAAAGGTATATTCCAACATGACATTGGCACCCAACCACAAATTGACCGTGCCTTGATCCAAATCCAATTCGGCCTTGCCGTAGACGTCGTCGGCCAAACTGTATCGGGTCATGACGGTTTCTTGGGCATCGCGTTTCTTTTGTAAATTTCGAACCAATGCCAAGGAGGTTTCCATTTCGGGAATTTTGGCTTTTAAATTGGACTCTGTCAAAGCAATAATATGAAAGCAAGCCGCAAGGTTTCATTTTTATTCCAATAATTCATTTTGTATACATAAAATACAATCCATTTTTTCATAAATTAACATAGCAAAGCCAGAAAAGAAGAGAACATTAGAAATCCATACACCAAAAAAGGGTCTTTCCACCCGCACAGAATGACAAGTAAACAGCAACAATACTAACAAAACGTACGCTTTTGAGACAGACTAATTTCATAAGTCTTGAATTTGGAGTGCAATTCCGTATATGCCCCAATCAATAATTCGGCCGATGCGGCGGGCGTAAAGGATTCCGCAAAGGCCCCGACATCATCGATGAATTTGACGACCGGAATCCCGCGTTCATTTTCACCATCCGTAATGGACAACAAGGACATGTCGGGAATCTTTTCGGATTCATCGGCCATGGTCGTGTCCTTCTCCGCGCCAGCAGCAGCAGCTGTCGCAGTAGTATTAGTAGTGGCTTGTTGTTCTGACATTGTGTTGCTTTATTAGTACTTGTAGTAAATAATGGAGCGCTTCTTAAGAGCCATTATTTTGGATAAAAATGCACCGGTGTACTACTGTATCATTGTTATGCATGGCCATGGTCGATCGCTGCGTGGTTGGCTGCGAGAACTTTGTGTTGGCGCTGATTGGACTGGACTCACTCGCTCCAAACTCCATTCATGGTACGGACGTCATGACAAAGTGTGCGTTCTTTGATTTTGGGTTTTCCTAGGATCCGATACCGTGGCAAAACTGCAGGCGCTCTACATCTGTAGGTTTCGGGCAGAAGGCGAAACAGATCTCAAAAGATAAATGAAGCTAGCTAGCGGGTGGAAATAACCACAAAATGTACGGGTCAACCGCCAAGGCGTTCGATTCGTGGACGATGGTGATGAAGCCACTCCAGTCTTCCCTCAGAAGCTATTAGTATGCGTCCGCTACGTGAACTTAAGCGAGTTGTTTGCCCCGACGCTTTAACCATGAAATTGATGGCAATGAATGGCCGGCGATGGAGCGACGGAGCATGATGGATGGACCATGTTTGAGTAGCAGTGGCAGCGACAAGTCGTGACGAAAGACAAAAGTGAAAGTCGATCTATGCCATCACTGCTCTTCAGTTTGGCGGAGAACCGACGTCGTTCTACAACGTTTGCGGTTTTGGTTGCCACCTGTGCCACTCAGTTTGTGTCAGGAGTGACGGAGTGCCAGTGGCATGCCGGCCGCCCGGAAAGAGAGAAATTGTCCAAGCCACTTTTTCCTTGCGACGAGCTTTGTTTGGCCAACGAAGGACAGAAACCATAACTGAACTTAACTACAGATATCATCCTCACTGACAACTAGAAGAGCACCACCACTCATCAGCCCGCCAAAGCCAGATAGCCCCCACGACGCAACGATGGATTTCTCTGCGGATTGGAGGTCGTGCGCGCATCCCGGTACTCCCACCCAGAACAAGGTCCGACCGGCCCTTCATTCTGGGGGGCTTGGTGACTGACAGGCAGACAGGACGCCATTTTGCGTGGATTGGTAGCACGATCCGTCAGGTCAAGTCAAGTCAAGCCTTGCACTGAATTGTTGTTTTAAAGATTGTACAAGACTAACTATTACTACTAACTATTACTACTACTACTAGTTGGATCCATACGTCCTATTCCACGATGCCGCCTGGAGGCTTGACTGGCCAAAAAGGATGTAAAACTAACATCATTGGAGGGGTTTGAGAACAACTTGAAGCAGCCAGTCACAGATGGGAATTGTCACATAGTCCATAGCCACTGGCTGTCTCATTTTTTCCGAGATTTGTACGTCTGATTTTAGACCTCGAGTAGGTACAATTGTAGCTTCTTCACAGAAAGGGCTGCGACCACCACCCGACTACGGAGCGAACGGCAATGGCAGAGTGATAAACTTCGGAGCAGATGATTTCTCATCCCGCAAGTAGTAGTTTAGCTATACTACAGTAGCTAGCTAGTACGTCACAGACAAAGCTTCATCCCACGTTTTATGTCGTACTTGCAGCACGCTTTGGCTGTCTCATTTTCCGTTCATAGCAGATAGAGGAATCTACCCAGTGTAATTTTTGGGTTCCTCCAGACCCGGTTGCCAAGAGATCGCTAGGCTTCTTTTTGACCTTGAGGTGACTTGAGCAAGTCCAGGGGACTCTACTCAATCGATGAACCATTTGGCATTAAGAAAAAGATGGTTTGTTAGTTGCGGAGTTTCACATGTAGCACAAGGGCCACAAGAAATCTTGTCACAACCGAACTCGAAGTCTTAAGCATTAGACAAATTAAGAACAGTAAAAATGTTCATCCATCGAAAACAGGGCAGGGGGGTAACCTTTGCATGCCTTGGGTGTTTGATTTCTTTCATATGCCTTCGCCTTATTGGTTCATCCCCCGTCAAAAATGATGTTAACTGAACACATCACCTGCTCCATACGTCGCAGTGTTCTCATTCCCGGTAGCTGAATCAGTAAGATCACTTTTTGGTTTCTTTTCGTACATCCTTCTCTTGTCTCGGGCTTACATTATTTAGATCACACTTGCATGTCTTGCATGTCGGGCGACATACCAGATTACAGGACTCAGTGCACCTCGATCTTGGGAACCTTGATCACGTCCATACTGCTTCCAAAAAAATCGAGGAACTTCTTTTTGACAAGGAACACCCTCTCGCAGTCTCGCAGGCGGTACAGAAATTCCTTACCACTTGCCAAACGTCGTAGATCCAGAAAAAAGAATCATGTAACGCCATGTGCACGTCAGGTTCAGCTGAAACATGACGCTCTTCGCGTGTAGGAGTGGTACGTACTATAGAGTCACGCCACTGACTGCTGGAACAAGAAAACGTGAAGTCCGTAGGGGCAGTTGACTACAACCTCAGGTAAAAGGACTACTGTACTGTAAAGGAGAGGTGACGAAGTGAATAACTTTGTCTACTAATAGTAGTAGAGCCGCGGACAATCAATCAATGTCGTCGTGTTGAAGGAAAACTTGGTTGTACAACCAGTACTAAGAGGTACAGTAGAAGTGTAGAACTCTATAGTCGATGACTATTTGCTTCGCACAATAACGCGAAATCTACCTAGTAGGCCGGCACCGGGAATAGGTACTTGTACCGGTACATCAGTTACCTACTAGTAGCTAGTAGTACCAGACCAAGACTGCGGTAGTAGTAGTAAAAGAGCTTGGCGACAAAGTTATAACTCAACTTCAGTACGTTTTCTACTGCCATCACAATTAATATTTTGCTCAGGCAGAATTCCAAATAAAAGGGAAGAGGCAAGAAGAACGACCTACAAAACGCTCACAACTTTTGTCCTCAAAAGAAAGATGACACTTGCTCGAGCCGCCCAACTGAACTTTCAAGGAACTCGCCTTCTCGAGTCGAGAGATTATCGCGCTGCCAATCGAGCACTGTGTGAATCGGCTGCGATTGTAGGTGGTCTGGAGATTGTGGAGCAGGAAGACTTGCCAGAATTGGAGGCGTGGGAAGAAGCAGAGGCATCCGGGGAGGATGAGATGGAGACAACGGCAACTACTGCCATGTCCTTGTCTTTTGGTCCTGATATACCGGCTTTGAAGGATCACGAGTTTTTCATTTTCAATCGATGTCTTTTGTTCCAAGAAGAGAAGGTAGCAGCAGCGTTGCCACTTAGCGAAGAACAAAAACGTCTTTACGCGGCCACAGTCATGATCAACATGGCGATTGGTTGCCATGCTTTGGCCAAGGAAGTGGGTAAGGATTCTCATCTCCGAAAGGCTTTGCACTTGTATGGACTGAGTTTGGATCTGCTTTGGGATGGACCCCATCGAGAAGAAGAAGAAGAACACGAAGATGAGGATGACCATGACGATTGCTTGGATGTCCTCGTGATTGCTGCTCTGAACAATATGGCAAACATTCATTATCAAATGGGAGCCTTGCCTGCCGCCAAACAGTTGTTGGAAACGGCCAAGCCTTTGCTGTCTGACCTAAGTGAAGAGTGGGCAGATTTGTTCCCAGTGGACGAATGCTACTTGAACTACGTTGTCACGTCCTTTTCGACCACGGCCCGGTCCGCATGAAACACACAAAACACAAAAACAGAACTACATTTTTCGAGTGCTATATTTTTTATATTAGGGTTTCCATAAAACTACATATACCGTACATACGGTACATAATCATAAAATGCATCTACTTCAAAGCAAGCAATATTACAATACTTAGTTATTTACATATCTAGGACAACTGTCAGTTCAGTTCTTTGGGCAAGTACCTTACTAGCTAACGTAGCTCACGCCCACCCTTGTATCCGAGAGGCGATTGCTGCTCACTGTGGTGCAGTATGTTTCCATTCAACAAGCCAGAGGCTCCATACTTGAGTGCTGAAGTAATACTTTTTGCTTTCAGCTTTGCTAACATCCACATCCACTTGGTGCATGGCCGCCGCCTGCTGTAAATCTTGCCGACTGGACTGCTTCCAGGAGAATCAGCAAAAGAACCTTCCTGTGCCAGAGTGTCGTAATACCACACGTGCAGTTCACGTGCATACTTACTCGTGCAAACGTACTACCGTGCTGGCGCCACTTGCTCATCTACCCCTCGAGTATGCCACGGGACATTACTACTACTACTAGCTAGTACTATGTGTTACTACCAAGACATATTCTATTCGGTACAGGATGCGTGCTCCGTTAGCCCGGAAGTAAACACCGACTCTGCGGCTACCTAACTTGTACCAGAGTAGCGAGCTAAACTATTACTTAGACTACTCTAGCTAGACTAGTACTCTAGACTACTTGATAATGGTCTAGCTAGTAACAATCGTAGTCGCATAGCACCCTGCAGCACAACTTGTGGCAGATCTCGAGGGATGTACAATGAATCTTGGATCAGTTTGTGGGAACTTCTTGGAAGTGTAACGAACGAAAAGGATCCAAGAACTCCAACCATAGGTTCACCACTTTCCCACATCTTCTTCCTGCCCCATAGCTAGCACTTGTGCTTTCAGCCCTGCCCTACCACAGCCATACTGTGATTTGATCTGCTGCCTGACAGCTAAGCATGAAGTTACCACATTGACAATTGAAGAAAGACTCAGATGCTTCCAGTTGTTGTTGCTCTTGGAAATGGATGCTTTCTCAATTTGTTGTGACTCCCACCTACTAAAAGTAGCAAAGCACCTTGGATGGTTTCACCAAAGTGATGAGGCGATGCATGACTTCTGGTTCATGACTACATAATCTTTCGAGAGAGGGATGCCAGTTGGGTTTGCAATGCGATCATTCCATTGATGACAACCCATTTTTTTCTTTTCAATTGGACATTTTCCCAATTGATGCTAATGCATTCTTACATTTGTTGTCACCCTTCAAGACACACAGTTTGCTTTGAATTTCCCCTTTGCTGGATTATCCAGGCAACAATTTATCTGTTTAACATTTCTTTGCTCCTCTCATGTCTGTTTTGAACCCTGGAAGAAACAAATCCCAGAAATCCAAAATGTGAAAAAACACATTGTTAGGATTGAAATTGAAAACTGCTTTCCTTGGTGAAACTGTCTATGCTGCCAGTGCTTAGACTTTGTCTTGTGCACAATGAGCAGAAGAAATTTTATATAAAAAAAAATTGCATGCAAATGAATGCGCCAAATTAAAAGCACATGAAAGATGCAAAACGGAGCATCATTTAGTTTCAATTTTTTTCTTAACTGAAGAGCCCCTGAATCAACATCCATGTTGACTCCACCTATGATGTAATGGCCATCCGCAAGACACATGTCTGTCACTGCTCATAAGCACATGTTTTGAATTGTCTGTGGCCAAGGTTGCAGTGTTAGAATTCAATGACAAAGGGAAGATCTGCAATTCCGAACCCCTCTGCAGAACACTCAATTGAAAACATTCTGCAGGTTTTCCATGCAGATGTCATTTTTCTGATTTGGTTTTGCTCTTGGGAAGTCCTGAAGGATTCAATGTGGATTCGGAAAGTCATGTGTGTCATGTTGACATCATAGCTGCACCCTCTCCATCAGGGAAATGTTCATCATCATCATTGTTTTCAAAATCTACAAAACGGTTGTCTCAACAGCAGGTGATCAAAATGACTGTCTAGGTGGGATTGATGCCTCCAACAAGAATGAAGGATAGAGAAATTAACAGTGCAACAAATGACACATTTTTCCAAAACAGAGAGAGCTGCAGACAACAGTCAAATGAGAAGGTCAAGTTGCACTGGCAATGAAATCTTGCACATGCTGTGTTTTCACAATGTTGCATTTGCACCACGCTAAAAGCTACAGGCCTTTTGAGTTGTTTGTAAATGAAAATTGCAAGCTTCAGAATGAAGCCAAAATGAATGTGATGTTTGAGAGAGGTTCAGCCCGAGATCCTCGGCGTGCTCCTCTCTCTGCTGAGTTGAACGATGCTTCTGCGTGAAGAATCGACGTGCCAGTTGCACAGTTTGTTATAACTGTTGTGCAGTTTGTCATGACTTTGCTCACCACGACATCATCGAGGCAAAACTGAAGTCATGTTCTGGATGTGACGGTCAAAAGACATAGCCGTTACATCGCATGCACCAGCGTCTGCTGATGATGGTTCGCCATTCTTCTGAGCAAGCTTCTTTGCTGCTGCAAATGACAGGGCTAGCAGCATGACTGGTCCCGTGCACTGAGAAGCGCATCTTTTGTGAGAAGCGTGTCTTCACTCACGACCCAATGAGTCCCGCATGAGGATGCTCCATGCATGGCCAATTGCAGGCGAATTGGGGCATTGCATTCTCCCCCATGACAACGGTCAACAGGTGAAGCGAGACATGCATGCAGAAGGCTTGGAACTTAAGACTTGTAGCCGCTCTGGAGCTTTTGAATCATGCAGTCGCAGTCTTGTGACGCTGCGAGACAGTGACACATGGGTGATCAGGCCATGCGCGGTTCAATGTTCCGGATGTTCCAGGTCTGAGAGACCGCTCCGCCATTGTCATCGGCGACCTTGACGAGCTTGACAGTGCGGTTGCCGTGTGCTTGTGCAATCCGCATGGGATCCAAGCATGGATTTGAGCCATGCTTGCGTCCTTTTGCCAGCTTTGACTGCCACCACATTGCCTGCGTTGTGCGCATGTGGCTTTCGTTTGGCGTTCTCACGCTTGTTGTTCTGAATGACAAGCCTCTGCTTTCGTTCTTGACCGTCTGGTTAGTTTTCACACTGCAGCATCTCCTGCAGGTGCAGTCCACACTGTGCTGGAACCTTGAGTGTCTTTCACCCGCAGTTTCTTAGTGAACTTTTTGTTCACTGTTGCATCAGAAGCGCCGCCATCTGGCAGCGTTTTGACAGTCACTGGCTTTGCTTTGCCTGGTGATGCAAGCAAGCAAGCAAGCAAGCAAGTGACCTGCCCTCCAGTGCTCTCTCATGGATGGTCTTAGTGACCTCTCCTCTTTTCAATCAGTGCACTTGCTTTGCTGAGAGAACATCCATGAGCAGAGATGCAGCATCCTAAAGGATGTTGCATGGAGCTTGGCAACTGGCCAATTGAGGTCCAGTTGGGGTCAACCAACAGCAAGGGTTTGCCTGTGCTGTTCCAAGGGTCCCACCAGGGTTTTCTCCTAAACAATTAGTTAATTCACTGCAACGGGAGCCATGGGCATGCCCATGGTCCCTGACATTTTAACATCCATCCATCCAACCGAAGTCGAAGCTCCATCCGCAACAGACAACAACAACAACATCCAACACTCCAGGCGATTGTTGTTGCGACGCTTTCATTGGCCGGTCCACTTGTCTCGCAAACATCTAATCCTCGGCAACCCACATTGCCATCAAGCTAAACGCTTGAACATCCGGTGTCGCGTCTTTGTGTCAACACCACCACAGCCAAATCCAAATCCAAACAACACCACACACGACAGGTGAAGATGTCTCATGGGGGAACCGGATCGGTGGGCCCCACAGCCCACCGGACAAGAGGGTCCCTCGCCACGAGCCGTGCGAGCTCCCCGTGCCCAACAAATCCCTGGGGGGTGCTTGGCCGCACTGGGGGAGTAGGGGTGTTCGCCACCTCCTGCGGCTTGGCTTGCCCATCGTGGCATGTGGATGGATGGATTGGAGGATGGAGATCAAAAAAAAAGGCGACCAAACGGATGGATGACAGACCTCACCAGTGGGAATCCTGTGCAGCAGACCCAAATGAGAACCCACCAACAACAACAGTCACAACAGCACCACCACACGCAGCAACACCGACGCCTCGATCGTCCCTCGCAACACCAATTAGCCTCCCTAACCCAACATGTTGTCCTGTCCGCAGATCATCTTCCAACAGTCAACAAGAGACTGCAGCTGCAGGCTTGTCCTCCTGCTTCATTAGCTAGACGAAGGGGAGCGCCTGGTGATGTGTTGAAACGAACAAACGATGTTGGGCGTGAGTCCTCTGTCTTCTGTCATTTGGGTTTGCGGCCTCAGATAAGATTAGCAATGGAAAATGTTTTGGTTCTGCATGACTGATCAATGCAATCATCTAAGTCACTAAAATCCTGATCAGAAGAGATCAACATGCTGTCATCATCTTCTTGAGCATCGAAAGCAAAAATCTCTCGCGTTTCACTGTCACCAACAGGTGCAAGAAAACAAGGTGGTGACAAAATTAAATCTAATTTGTCTTCTTTTTCTACAGGAGCTTTCAAGCTTCCTTTCTCATCCTGACCTGCCATTCAGACAGAGACTTCATCGGAAACTTCTTCTGATGCGGAGAGATCCATTTGTCCTTCTTCCTTTTCGTCCTTGGACTCTCCTTTGAGATCCATCTTGTCGAGGTCTTCGCACTTGAAATCTTTCAACTCGGCATCGAGAGCGCAAAGCTCTTCTTCTTCGCTAGGCCAATTGACCTTGCGTTTCTTCACGGGCTCAACCGCATTGAGCTCGCTTTTCTTGATCACTTCGGTCGCCTTCTTGATCAAAGCGGCCAACTCTTTCTTCGAGTCGTCAGTCTTGTCCTTGGCCTTGTTCTTCCAGGACTTGTTGCCACCACCTTTACCTTTCTTGTCGGCGCCGTTGCTACCTTTCAACTTCTTAGCTCGCACCATGAGTGTCTTGCACTCCGAAGTGTCGTGGGTGCTGTTGTTGCCGTGCAACACACAATGTTTGGAGCCATCGGCATCCAAATTTCCCTTGTTGTAGCCAGACTTTTTCTTGCCTTTGCCTGGTGCAACCTTGGTTGTCTTTTTGTCGCATTCGAAGTCTTCCAACATTTCGATGCACTCCATGAAGGTTGCTGCTTCATGTGGAGCAGAGGCGAGAGGATCAACTCCTTTGCGATCCATCTCTCGCTGCCAACTTTTGGGTGTACCAAAAAGAAGGATGTCAACAATTTCGTCATCACTCAACATCTGAGTGGCGTTGAAATGTGGGGGCAATCGAGGAATCTCCTGCAAATCAATGCGAAGGATGTGCATGAGGCATTCCCTCACTCCCATCTCACTCGGCTTCCTTGCTTCCCATCTCAAGCAACGTTTGACACGTTGCAAGATTTTGGTAGGGAGCAAAATGGTCGCTTGCTGCCGAAGAGCAGCAGCAACAATTCCGATTCCCACATTTTGAGCCAAAACGGTTTCATCTGTTAGAGCTTGCATAGCTGCTAGAAAGGGGCAGATCCACAAGCAAACTGTTGGAGCATTTGATAACGCAATTGTCAATTGTTGCTGTTGAGTCCTGTGAAGGCTCGTTCCACATTGATGAACCATTGGATCACCTCACGGGCTGTTTAGCCATTTGCGCCTTTCAAGATCTTGAAAGCGAACTTGACTTTCGTCAAGTTGGTGTCAGTTGGATCACTGAGTAGGTCGACTTGCGCAAGGTCTTCTTTCCTGAGCACAGTCGTTGGTTCTGGGACCAACAGAAGTGTGGGCTTCCTGTTTGTTCCAAAGTCTTTGGACACAGAAACTTTCATGGTTGAATGAAGTCAAAATAAAAAAAATTGTTTTGCAACATGACGATTTGTGGTTTGATATCAAAATGCACTGCGCTAAAAGCTACAGGCCGTTTGAGTTGTTTGTAAATGAAAATTACAAGCTTTAGAATGAAGCCAAAGTGAATGTGATGTTTGAGAGAGGTTCAGCTCGAGATCCTCGGCGTGCTCCTCTCCCTGCTGAGTTGAACGATGCTGTTGGATGAAGAGATCTATTGGTGGTGCAAAAGATCAGTTACATAGAAATTATGGTAGTGTTGTTGTTGCTACTGTTGCTGCTGCTTGTAGTGGATCTTGAAGTGGAAACTTCAAGGATGCCATTGTTGTAGATGCACACATCTTCCAACACACTCCTGCGGAG
>Ga0163149_10003859_pt1 | contig 16784 bp, 12 predicted proteins | sample OliLakLV19MP5G1_FD_148604 | JGI IMG/M metagenome (GOLD analysis project Ga0163149, IMG submission 148604) | Freshwater microbial mat bacterial communities from Lake Vanda, McMurdo Dry Valleys, Antarctica - Oligotrophic Lake LV.19.MP5.G1 | ecosystem: Environmental > Aquatic > Freshwater > Lake >...
GGGTACAAAATTATTACAGCTGGAAATTTCGAACAACTCGGCTTGTGACTTTCTAACACCCCTTGGTTATGATGGAAGCGGACTTTGAATGGCAGCACCACGGCGAGGAGCAAAGAAGCTAAACCTCACCCAACCATAATCCAAAGAAAGAATAGAACTCCTACGGCAGGCCAAATCAGCTGGGCAGATCTTTCATGTCACTCACGGTGAACATTTAAACTCAAATGACTTCTTTAAATCAAGGGCGATTGATGCAAGAAAAAAGGAAGCAGACGCCATGCTAAAAGACAAACGAACTTGGCACCTAAGACAGAAACTGCGACAACAGGCTATTGACGTTCTGGAGAAACATGGCGAGCCCACGATGGAAAAGATAAAAGAGTACCCGGCACCGGCAATGAAAAAACTGTACGAGTGGAAGTTCAACAAAAAGTCAACTGAGGGAAGAGATAAGCTCCTCAAGGCCTATCTCAGTGCACCGGCTTCATTAAAGGACCCTGACTGGTCGATGTCTGAAGAAATCAGGCTGAAACAGTTACTCACGGAAGACATGTACGCAAAGGACACTGCAATTGGTGTTCAACTGAGGCAAACAGCCAAGGCAATATCCAACAACATTGATGATTTAGATGAGGAATCCCGTGTTGAATTGCTACGCGTTCTTCAGAGTAAACAGGAGGATGAGTCTACCGGAGGATCGCATCACGGAATCATGTAGTTAACTACCTAATTGTTAGTGTTACAGCCGTCGTTTGTGTCATTGTGGAACAATTTGATCTTTAAATTTGACTGTTTGAATCTAACTCACTAAGGAATATCATTAAGGTTAGACACTCATATATGGGATAAGCGCTTTGTGAGTCATTTGATGGTTTCGGCCTGGTACTAATTCTACGGGCGCCCACGGTCCGGCCCATAATGACGCTTAAACTAGTACTAGCTAGCTATGCTAGTAGATAGCTAGCTAGCTAGCTAGCATGTCATTCCATGGCGTCACACTTGATACATAACGATCTTTCATGTTGAGGACATGCCATACATGCCAACCAAAAAGATTCATTGCTCGAGGCTGGTCGGTGGTACTACTATTACAATTGTAGTAACTATTACTGTACTATTACCAGTTAACTATAAGGGATCTAATTGCGTTTGACTCTACCCCTATTGATTCTTATTATTAGAGTAGAACACCCTAAAATTAGTTACAGGCGCAAGATGGTTTCAGGCGCAGTCCTCTCTTTAATAGTGTCATACTTTGTGCTTGCAGCGCGTGCCTTCAAATCTCCGGGACCTTACCAGCATGGCCGTCGGCAATTACGTGCTTCTTCAATTTTACTCTATGATTCACAAAATAGTCATCTGGATTCGATTTCTCGAAGCTTCAACGAAGCGTTTCGACAGTGCCATGACGATGTGACCAAGGCATGCAAGGTTACAGTTGGAAGAAGTCCCACCAAAGATCGACTAGGATTGATTGCTACGAAGGCAGTAAAAAAGGGAGAAGTTTTCTTGGCTGTTCCGTATGATGATCGATTTGTATTATCTGCGGACGTTGCGAGGAAAGAGGTGTTTAAGGATTTGTTACCATCAAAATTCGAAGGATGGACAGGAGATACCGGGCTCATCTCACTGCTAATTCTAAATGAAATTGCCCGGGCTGGATCAAAGGGGATTCAGCTTCCTGAGCGCAGTGCTGCTTTGCAGGCGTTTGTAGAAGCTTGGATGGCTTCATTACCTTCTCTTGAAGAACTGAGAAAGCAACATCCAATCTTGTGGTCAGAAGGGGACCAGGAAGTATTGCAGTCGTCTTCGACAAATAAAATTTACAGAGTTCTAGATGACATCGAAGAGGATGCTGCCTGGTTGGAAGAGCATCTCTTTCAAGATCGCGAGAAATTTCCAGAAAGTGTCACCTTGCATGGGCAAACCGTCCCCTGCTTTTCTGTGGAGGGATTTCGATGGGCAATTGCCTTGGCTCAATCGAGAGCCACATTTGTTGATGGGAAACTGCGTCTTGTTCCAATGATTGATATGTGCAACCATTCAGATGATGGGAATGAAGTTAATGGTGGTTACATGGGGACATTTGGTACAGTACAGGGTTGCCAAATAGTAGCATCCCAAGACGTAGCAATTGGTGATGAGATTTATACGTCGTACGGCCCGAAAAGTGCTGCAGATTACTTGATCGAGCATGGCTTCTGCCCTCCCCAATGCTGGAAAACAGCTGTCTCGGAATTGACATTTGAAATAGATCAGGAGGATCGTTTCTACGACGACAAGCTGGACATTCTTGAGTTTGAGACTTACAAGCAAGCACCAATGGACCCAGTTCAATCGTTTGACGTCGTTAGTGCACCCGGGCGTGACGGCGAACCTGACCCTGCCATGATTCAATTTGTTCGTTTGTGTAAGCTGGGTGCTATGGACGCCTTTTTGCTTGAAAGCATTTTTCGTAAAGAAGTGTGGGGTTTCATGAGCATGCCCGTGAGCGAAGGTAACGAGCTCAATGTTGTCAATGCGATTTCTGACGCCTGCCAGAAAGCAATCAATGACTTGGAAGGATGTCCTGATGGAGGTCCGGCAATTTGTAAGCAACTCAGAGAGTCCGAAACTCGGGCACTGTCACGAACGCTTGGCTACCTTCAAAGAGAAAAGGAAGCGTTAGATTTAAAGGAGTATTATCAGGAGAGGCGACTGAAAGATTTAGGACTGGACTCTGACTGGTCCCCTGAAGATGATATGGCACCCGATCTAGGATATGGGCAAACAAGGGCACCTGGTGGTGCAGACTACGATTGGTAATCTGTGAGCTGCCTCTCTTATTTCCCTTGCAGATCTCTGGATCCCTTTCAGAGCCATTGCTGGCTGGCACCAACATTGCTCCTTTGGTGGTATGGTATCACATTTACTACTGATACGGTACCAGCCATTAAATGAATATAGAAAGAGTCCATTAACCCAGCCTGTGGGTGCCTTTTATTCACAGTAGAGGAATATCCCCAGGAAAGGGGAGTTCCACTCTATCCCATTCAATCTTGTTGTCTCAGAACCTCAGATCAATCTGTAAGAATTGGAGAATGTCTTGGCCTATAATCATGTTGTATTTACCAGGTGCTTTGGTGACATGTAGGTTCCATTCTATTAAGTGGTCATCATGCTGTTCTGGCATGGTGAATTGAGCTTGAACCTTCTGGTTAGCATACATTTCTGCTCCAGATGTAGTCCACACTGTGTTGGAATCTTAAGACTACTTAAGTCTCAATTTTCACGAATTTTTCAGTCACGAGAGATTCTGAGCCTCCACTGTTTAGTAGAGCCCTCATAGTTGATTTGGCAGCATTGGATAAGACTAGCCACAGATAGAGTTTCCGACTGGCATGACTGATTGATGCAATCATCCAATGTGTCAAAATCCTCTGTAGATGAAGATGATTCAGACATGCTGTCTGAGTCAATCGAACTATCTAATGTGAACATTTCTTATGTGCTACCACCAATAGGCATTGTGAGCATTGTCAAAAATTTCAATTGTCTTTTGTTAAGATATCACCTGTTGAGTTATTTGTCTTATCCTGCCCTGTCATTCAGACAGAAATGTTGGTGGCAGCAGAGATGCCTTCCATTTCTCCTTCCTCTTTGGCCCAATCCACGATGACCTTTTTATCGAGGTCCTCATAGTTGCACTCTTTGAGTTTAATGTCAAGGTTCACCTTTTTTCTTATTGGTTCCCGGTGGACTCCTTTTCACTGCCTTCTTGACAAAAGCTGCAAGTTCTTCCTTGGACTTGTTGGTTTCATCCTTGCTTAGTTCAAGTCTTGTTCATGCTCTTTCCTTTCCCTTAGAGTTGTCATTGTCTTTTGAGGTGTTTGGCGTTTGGCTTTGAGTGTGTTACACTCTTCCGTGCTATCACTGCCATTTCTATGTGCCATGAAATGCTTTGATCCCAAAGTGTTGCTGTTGACTTTCTTTGCCTTGTTGCCTTTGGTGTTGTTAACCTTGGGAACTTTCTTGTCGCTGTCAAAGTCTTCCAACATTTTGATGTGCTCCATGAAAGCTACTGCTTTCTATGGAGCCTTAGCCAAAGGGTCAAAACCTTGACGATCCGTTTCCCTCTGCTGGCTATTTGGCATTCCAGAGAGAAGGATGTCAACAATTTCATCCTGCCCCAATGATTGGACATTGTTTCAAATTGGGTGGGAATCTGGGGATCTCTTCCACATTCATACATGGGTTCTAGATGAAGCAAGTTTTTGCATTCATGTCCAGAGGCTTCCTTACAGCACATCATGTCTCAAATTATGTTTGATGCGCTGCAAGATCTTGTTGGGCAACAACCCTCCAATCGTCTGGTTGAGAGCGTTAGTCACAATGATCATGAGTGTTCCAATGTTGTTCACCTGCAAGCAGTGATGTTCATCTTGTAAGTAAATCTCGCAATGCTTGGAGACAAGCTAGATCACGTCCCGGGTCAGTGTTGATTGTGCATTGGCAAATCGCCTCTGGTGTGAAGGGGCAGGTCTCCTTTTGGGGGACCACCACAGACATTTACACCCACAGCCAAGTGGAGGCCACCTAGGAATGCTAAACATCCATGACTTCTACCAAACCATCTGTCATGTGCATGTCCTCACTTGTCCAATCCAGCTCATGAATCCACCTGCAACCAGAGGGAGAAGACGACATCGCTGCCAGGGACGGACTTGTCGCCCCATTCTGTCTCTTCTCCACACCATGTTGAATGGTGTAGAGGCCCACATCATCTCTTGCCTCATGCAGAGATGGGTAACTATGTTCCTCTCCTACCTTGTGGGGCATCTTTCTTGCTGTTCTTTAGGCAGCCCCATTGTGGAAGCTCTCAAAAATGTTCCACACCTTGTCAGTCAACACCCACAATTCACATTCACATAACAACACCGCCTACACCACTGCCATGTTGCACTACGCTAAAAGCTACAGGCCTTTTGAGTTGTTTGTAAATGAAAATTATAAGCTTTAGAATGAAGCTAAAATGAATGTAATATTTGAGAGAGATTTGGCTCAAGATCTCTTGGCATAGTCCTCTCTCTACTGAGATGAACGATGATTCTACGTGAAGAATCGTCGTGTCAGTTGTATAGTTTGTTATGACTTTGTTTACAATGATAGCTCGTGTTAAAACAATCCAGAACAAAACTAATTGCATGTATCGCATATAGCCATTGCGCTTGTGTAGACCAGCGTCTCTGACGATGGTTCGTTATTCTCTTGAGCGATGTTCTTCGCTGCTTGTGAGTGTTAACGCTAGTAGCAACTAGCCCCTTACGCTGAGAAGCGTATCTTCTGTGAATGAGTCCCGGATGAATGAGCCCCGTATGAGGATACTCTATCTTGTACCCAATTTAGGGTGTTGCATTCTTCCCCATGACGACGGTCTAGGCGAGTCAATAAATGCGTGTAGAAGGCTTGGAACGTAAGACTTGTAGCCGCTCTAGAGCTTTTGAATCATGTGGTCACAGTCTTGCGATGCCACGGGATAGTAACACATGGGTGATCAGGCCATGCGAGGTTCAACATTCCGGATGTTCCAGGTCTGAGAGACCGCTCCGCCATCATTGGCATCCTTGACAAGCTTGACAGTGCCGTTGTCATTTACTTGTGTAATCCTCATGGGATCCAAGCATGGATTTGAGCCATGCTTGCGTCCGGCGCCAGCTTTGACTACTACCACAACGCCTACATTGTACGTATGTGGCTTTTGTTTAGCGTTTTCATGCTTATTGTTTTGAATGATGAGCCGCTGCTTTTGTTCTTTAATGAATTGCCAATCTGCTTGGAAAGAGGCATTCAACATTGCGTCACGGCCAAACACTAACTGTGTAGGCGTCGCACGTGCAGCAGTGTGCACGGTGGAATTCATAGCTTTCCGACATGCCGCCAGAACGCCTTTGAAACCAAGAAGAGAATCTAGGTCTCGTTTATCCTTGATTTGTGCGCTACGAATCATGTTGTGAAGTGTCTTGTGACACCTTTCAATCATGGAGTTCGATTGTGGATTACGACTGGTAACAATCTTCCGTTTAACACCATATTCATTTTTAAGAGTTTCACTAACTTCTCTAGCAAATTCTTTTCCTTTATCCATAGTTATTTCTGTAGGTCATGGATATCGGGTAAGCCAATGGAGTTCCAACCAGTTGGCTATTATGTCGGCGGTCTTTTCGCCGATCTCTACTATTTCAAAGAATCCTGTTGCAGGATCTATCATGGTCATGCAATGAAGCTCAATGTGTGTTTCGGGCTTTTTATGGTCACCGAATTTGTATGGGCCTACCAGGTCTATACATGGTGTGTGCCAGCCAGGGAATGATTTCTGGATTGGGCTTAGGTGGAAGCATGCCTTTCTTTTGGTCACGCTTCTTGCTTACTGTACAATTTTCACAGCGTTTGCATAGACGTGCACATGTGGACTTGAGTCCAATCCACGTGTGGTGTTGTGCTATGGTGAGTTCAAGTCTTTGTTCACCAGGATGCATTAACGTTAAGTGATACCATTTGGCACACTTGTGTTGTAAATACTTGGGAACGTAAATCTTGTCGTTCTCAGCAATGTAGCGCTCTGTCTTTTGTTTGACGGAAAGCTATTTCTTTATAGGAGAGAGGATATCCCGTTGGAAACTCTTCTTCCTCATTCGCTAGCTCATTCGCCAATGCTTTGGCAGAGAACTCTTCTTCTGCTATTTCTAGTCTGCTGAGAGCATCAGCGACGATGTTGTTCGTGCCCTTGACATGCGTCAACTTAGGACCGAACTCTTCTAGGAGGAGCTGCCAACGCATAACTCGCTCCGTGTTGAAATGTTTGCACACTAGATTCTTGTGATCAGTGAACACTTCAATTTGTTGTCCAAGAAGCATGTTCCGATATTCCTTGAGAGTCTCTGCTGCACTTAGCAGTTCTCTTTCCGTAGTCGTGTACCGCGTTTGCGCCGGGTTCAACTTACGGCTATAGAAAGCTATTGGCTTTCCTTCTTGCGATACTACAGCCCCTAACTGATAGTGGCTGGCATCAGTGTGAATTTGAAAGGGCTCATTGAAGTTATGACATGCTAGCAGCGTTTCCTTTGCAATGACTCTTTTGGCCATAGCGAATGCCTTCTGGTGTCGTGGTTCCCATTTCCACTTAGTTGTTTTGGACGTCAGTGCAGCCAAAGGTGCTAGAACATGGGACCGTCTGCCCCACATGTCTCTGTAGTAATTTACCAGGCCAACAAAAGATCAAAGTTCTTTTTGAGTCTTAGGTTCAGCAATCTTTAAGACCGACTTTACCTTGTCATAGACTGGTTTGATTCCCGTACAAGTAATCCAGTATCCTAGGTGTTCCAATTGAGAACGTGCAAAGAATGACTTCGTAACGTTGACCTTAAGTGTTGGAAGATGTGTGCATCTACAACTAGGGTATCTTTGAAGCTCCTACTTCAAGATCCACTACAAGCAGTAGCAATAACCACACAACCATAATTTCTATTAAACTGATCTGTTTCAACAACTGGATAGATCTCTCCAACATTTAATAGAAATTATCCGACGAGCAAGAGGCAAGACCCACGGCGACGTCGTTAAAGAACCGGAAGGATTGGTAGCAACTTGTTATCGATCGCGAAGAAGAAGCTCGCGGAGATTGCCGCGAAGGTCGATTCGTTATTGATCGGAACCACATTGAGTACGATCGATCAAGCGAGAGACGATTCAAGGTTTTGAGAGCAAGCCTGTCGGTTGATTGGATCGACGAGTTAACCAAGAAGAAGCAGACCGATCCGGTAGCAACGAGGATCAAGTAACACAAGAACGACACGGCTGTAACGAGTGTCAACGTCAACGAAAGAAGAAAGATCCGGCTGTAACGAGGATCGACTATTACCGAAAGAAGAAGACACGGTAGCAACAAGTGTCGAAATAAGAAGGATCCGGCTGTAACGAGGATCAAGTAAGAAGGATCACACGGCTGTAACGAGTGTGGTTTAAAGTAAACAACAAGTTAATCAAAGCACAGGAGTGCAGTGAGAGAATGAGTGCAAGTCTGAGCAGTCACACCAGCTTTAACAGCAGGAGAAACGCTGGAAACAGCAGGAGTGATGGGAGGTCAAATTACAGGAGTGACAGGACCAATTCGCTGGATGAGTTCCATGGAATCAAGTTTGTATTTGGAAGGCCAGATCAAGTACCAATTTACATTAAGTCTATGAAGGAGTTGGGCAAATATGCTGGTACCAAGATGAACAGCAACATGTACAAGTTGGTGAAGAAACGGACAGAGGCCACATTCCCGAAACCCAAGGCGCCAGGCAAGGATCCTGCAAAGCATGTGGTGGATGAGTACAGGGAACTCATGAAGAAGAAGTTAGACAAGGAGGATAAGTACAACAAAGACAAGGCTAAGTTGTTTAGGATCATCATGAAGCAATGTTCACCCGAGATGAAGGATAAACTAGAAGCACAGTCAACTGAACTTGAGAAACTTGAAGATGACAATGATGTCATCGGGCTATTAGATATGATCAAGGAACTTGTCTACAATGCTGGTGGAGTCAGGAACAAGTTCGTTATCATGCAGTCGCTGAACAGGACTTTGTATGGAAGAGGCAACACTCAAAGACCCAATGAGAGTCTCAATGAGTATGGCAAGAGGTTCCTGCAACAAGTTGAAGCCGTTGAAGCTGTGTGGGGAAAGCTTGTTCCCCCTTGTCATGAAAATGACAACGCAAAGGATAAGGAATCTGCTCACAATCAACACTTAGCAAGTTTGTTCCTTGGAGGAGCGGACCAAGCCTGCTACAAGGCAGCAGTTGATGAGTTGAATAACAACTACATCCTTGGCAAGGATGTGTACCCTGCTGATGTGCCCGCAGCCATCATGATGTTGACCAATTGCAGAGGATATGGTGGATCCCGACAACGACAGGTTGAGGATCTTTCCGATGGTTTGTCTGTGGTGAGCTTTGCCCAACAAGCGTGCCCATCAGACAAGAAGAAGATGTGCTATCGGTGCAACAAGATTGGACACATCTCTAGGAACTGCACAGCAATCCTGGATGGTCAAGAATCCAAGCGTGGTGGATCTGATGACAATGACAGCGTTGGAAGTGGCGATGGAAAGGCAGTTTGGAACTTTTCACAAATTGAGAAGGATGTCAAGTGGCAGAAGGCAATGGATGACGATTCATTGCATTTTTAATTCATAGGAGCGTAGCTGATTCAACCTGTGAATGCATGCAGAACAGTCCGAAGACAGGATTCCATCCCTGTCTCCGCAGGAGTCTGTTGGAAGATGTGTGCATCTACAACTAGGGTATCTTTGAATCTCCTACTTCAAGATCCACTACAAGCAGTAGCAATAACCACACAACCATAATTTCTATTAAACTGATCTGTTTCAACAACTGGATAGATCTCTCCAACATGAAGTCCTGCTTTCTGCTGCAATACCCTAAATTAGGTATCTAATAGAACATCCTCATACGGGACTCATTCATCTGGGACTCATTCACGGAAGATATGCTTCTCAGCGTATGGGACTAGTTGCTACTAGCCCTATCCTTCACACGCAGTCAAGAAGCTTGCTCAGAGGAGTAACAAACCATCATCAGAGATGCTGGTCTATATAAGTCTAACAGCTATATCTTTTAGACCGTTAGACACAATTAGAACACGTTTTTTTCTGGATTGTTTAACACGAGCTATTGTTGTAAAACAAGTCGTAATAAACCACACAACTGGCACGCCGATTCTTCACGTAGTAGCATCGTTCATCTCAGCAGAGAGAGGACTATGCCAAGGATCTCGAGCTGAACCTATCTCAAATATTACATTCATTTTAGCTTCATTCTAAAGCTCATGATTTTCATTTACAAACAACTCAAAAGGCCTGTGGCTTTTAGCGTAGTGCACTGCAGTCTCTGTAGAACGAGTTCTACTTTTTCGAGATGGTCACTGAATGTACCTTTTCTTAGACATGGACAATCATCAATGTAGGTTCGGACGAATGCTAGTCCATCCATTAGCTCACTCATCTTCTCTTGGAAAATGTCTCTGCCGATGATCATATCATAAAGTTCTAAGGGCTTAGTGACATGCATGTTCCACTCTATCAAGCGGTCATCGTGCAGCTCTGGCATAGTAAACTGAGCCTTAACTTTCTGACTAGTTTTCATGTCTCCTGCAGGTGTAGTCCACACTGTGCTGGTACCTTGAGTGTTCTTCACTCGTAGTTTCTTAGTAAGCATTTCGTTCACTATTGTATCAGAGGCGTCGCCATCTAGTAGCGCTTTGATAGTCACTGGCTTTGCTTTACCTAGTGATGTATTGAAACGAACAAACGCCATAGGGCGCAAGTCCTCTGTCTTCTGTCGTTTGGGTTTACGGCCTCAGATAAGATTAGCAATAGAAAAGGTTTCGCTTTTACGTGACTGATCAATGCAATCATCTAAACTAGTAAAGTTCTCACTAGATGAAACTCACATGCTGTCATCTTCTACTTGATTTTCGAATGCAAAAATCTCTCGCGTTTCATTGTTGCTAATAGGTGTAAGAAAATAGGGTGATGATAAATTTAGATCTAATTTATCTTTCTTTACTGCAGGAGCGTTCGAGCTTCCTTTCTTATTCTGACCTGCCATTCAGACAGTGACTTCATCGGAAATTTCATCCAACATGGAGGTATCCAACTCTCCATCTTCCTTTTCCTTGTCGGACTCTCCTTTGAGATCCATCTTGTTGAGGTCCTCGTAGTTGAAGTCTTTCAACTCGGCATCAAGAGCGCAGAGCTCTTCTTCTTCGCTAGGCCACTTGACCATGCGCTTCTTCGCGGGCTCAATGGCATTGAGCTTGCCCTGTTTAATCACTTGGGTCGCTTGCTTAATCAAAACGGCCAACTCTTTCTTCGAGTCATCAGTCTTTTCCTTGGCTTTGTTCTTCCAGGACTTGTTGCCGCCTTTACCCTTCTGGTTGGCGCTATTGTTACCTTTCAACTTCTTAGCTTGCACCATGAGTGTCTTGCACTCCAAAGTGTCGTGGGCATTGCTGTTGCCATGCAACATATAATGTTTGGAGCCATCGGCATCCAAACTTCTTTTGCCATTGGCTTTTTTGTTGTTGTTGCCTTTCTTCATCACGGCAGCAACTTTCTTGTTGCCATCAAAGTCCTCAGATATTTCAATGCGTTCCATGAACTCTACTGCTTCAGTAAGAGTTTTGGCTAGTGGATCAAATCCTTGATGATCCATTTTGAGCTGCCAACTTTTGGGTGTACCCAAGAGAAGGATGTTGTTGATCTCATTGTCACTCAAGCATTGACTTCAGTCAAATTCAGGTGGACAATGAGTGATCTCCTCGGTGTTGATGCAATAGATGTGCATGATGTGTTGTTTTACACTCAGGTCTACCGGCTTCCTCGCTTCACATCTCAAGTATCGCTTGACACGCTGGAGTGTTTTGTTGGGTAAGAGGTTCTTGAGGACCTTGTTCAATGAGTCTCTGACCACTTCTGGGACACAGGCTTTGGTCAGGTGATCCAATGCATCGCAATTGGTTGCGGTGGTTACTACTGTTCGTAAACCCACAAAGATTCCAGCATCATGCGCGGCATTGGTGTCTGGAGGATAGTTGTCCCTTGCCTGTTCGGCATGTACAATGGCGCTGGCTTTCTTGTTCACAAGGATGACCATTGCTGCGGACACAAAGCTACTCAAAGCGGATCCCCGCATGAACTGCTTGCACATGTTGCACTGGGTCGTGCCAGTGCTGAGATTGAATCCTATCAAAGCTCGTTCCACGTTGCGACGCCAACCAAGAATTTCTCGAGGCATTTCATGGTCTCCATCCAATCCTTTGAAGGAGAATTTGACTTGAGTCGAAGTGTGATCACCCAGATCACTATGCAGGTTGACAGTAGTAAGATCTTCTTTCTTAATGCTCTTGATTGGTTCTGGGACCAATGGGAGAATAGGTTTCTTGCTGGTGTTACCAAAGTCATTGGGAACAGAAACTTTCATGGTTGAATAAATTCAAAGTAAAAAAAATTGTTTTGCAATATAATGATTTGTGGTTTGATATCAAAATGCACTACGCCAAAAGCTACAGGCCTTTTGAGTTGTTTGTAAATCAAAATTATAAGCTTTAGAATGAAGCTAAAATGAATGTAATATTTGAGAGAGGTTCGGCTCAAGATCTCTTGGCGTAGTCCTCTCTCTACTGAGATGAACAATGCTTCTACGGGCAAAGAATTGGCATGCCAGTTGTGTGGTTTGTTGTGACTTTGTTTACAACGATAGCTCATGTTAAAACAACCCAGAACAAGCGTGTTCTAATAGTATGTATCGTACATAACGGTCTAAATGATGTAGCCGTTATGCTTATACAGACCAGCATCTCTGACGATGGTTTGTTATTCTCTTGAGCAATGTTCTTTGCTGCTTGTGAGTGTTAGGGCTAGTAGCAACTAGTCCCTTACGCTGAGAAGCGTATCTTCCGTGAATGAGTCCCGGATGAATAAGTCCCGGATGAGGACACTCTATCTTATACCCAATTTAGGGTGTTGCAATGTATAAGAGTCCTGAAATCCTGGGAGTGGCACCTTCTCTGACTAGCACTCTGGAGAGTGACCGCCAGAAGGAACAAGCCTTCATCAATTTCATTGCCACTTGTCATTGCAGGCTAGCTGCCTGCTCAAATACTGACACATCTGCACCGCTCCAAGAGGGAGAAATTTGTTGGTTTGCACTCTCTTCTCATAAAGTGCTCTGCCTCATCTGCAGTCTTCTGACAGCAAGTGATCAAGTCCATCTGGAGGGGCTCTCTTAAGGACACAAAATACACACGTGGGTCTAGGGCCATCCCTATTTGTGTTGATGATGTCAAGAAGATGTTCGCATGGCCATGCTGGCTGTGTTCTTAGAGACAAAAGGGCACTCTAGCACTCCAAGGCTTCATCCTCTACTGGTGCAGTTACCAAATCTTCAATTAATGAAGATTCCTCCACAGGCAAGCAAATTTTGGCAGCAGCTGGATGTTTTGAGGAATTCTTGTCTACTCAAGACAAACAGGTTCAAGCCAAGGAGGGCAGGAATGGATCCAACTGAAGGAAGCAAATGGCAAGGCTCCGGCTTGGAATGGATTCAAGGTTGCTACAAAGAATGGAGCCAAGGTTGGTACAAATGCAGCCACAGTTACCATGCACAGATCCCCAAAGCTATGAATGGATTCAAGGATATAAATCAATCCACTCATTCAAGCACAAATCCAAAAAGAAAGCCAAAGGTATGTTCTATTACTTGACACCCATGACACCAAAATGATGTCACTCACTCAACATGCTATCACATTCACAGCTTTGAATGGATCCATGGCTTTGCACGGCAAGTCTTTGAATTCAAAAGGCAAGGATGCCAACAATGCTAGTATAGTAATGGATCCAAGGGTACCAAATTGATGGCCACCAAAGTGGCAACATTCCAATCTCACTGTGCAGATAAATGGACAATTTTACCCGTGATTCATTCCAAATCAAGTCATGATTCAAGGTTTAGATCCAGAGCTAATGTGCATCATAATAGATGTAAACAAGATCCAAACACAACACATTGAATGGAAACACATGCAGTGCATTTCCATGACGTGTTCTATCATGGTAATGTACATCTCTACGGACGTGTGGTAACAATGGGGAATGCAATGATTGAAATATGCGCATTGTGTAATCAATCTAACTAACAAGATAGCAATCTTGTCAAGCAAGAACAACAAAGGCTAAGCAAAATTTATATTAGAGTAATCTCATAAGTTTCTTATTTGTGCAAAATCACAATCTGTTTCATTAGTGAAACTTCAAAGTAGGAAGCTTTCTTTCTAAGGCGTTGCCTTTGCCATTTTGGCCCTTGTTTACCGGTCATTTTATGGTGACGATTTGCTATTTATCTGTGCATTGATCAATTTGAAACTGTTCTCCAAACAGGCTACCAACAAAAAAGCATTATGTTTTACTTACACTTCCAATCGCATTTCAATTCAAACTCTTCCCATACAGCCAATCATACTAAACAGTAAAGAGTGACTGATTTATTAAATCATTGGAATTGTTTCTACTGTAAGACTATTGGTCTGGGAATACATAGAAAATAATTTCTTTTTGTTGGTCCTCACAGTGCTTCCAGTTAGACATCAGCTAGGCAAACATTGCACCTAGTAAAATCTGTGGTAACTTCGTGTATTGAGCTGACTCTTTTGTCATTGATTGACTCATCAGTGACTCCGTCTATGGTGCTAGAAATGTCAATGTTACTCAAGTGGAGCAGACATTCATTACTTTGGAGAGTTGACCTGCATGTACAAAACAGACTGCACTTGACAGTCAGGTCGAAGGATGGGCAAAGTGTGCAATGAAGTGCAAAGCTCTGTGCGTCAATTCCAAGACTGCTGCTGGCAGCAAGTAGAGGAATGTTTGGTAACACTACACGAGACAAAAAGCAGAAAGCTGTTACCATCCAGCAACTATTCTTTTTTCTCGAGGGGCATATTGAACCCATGGTACACAGTCTTGCTGATTTGGTTCTTCATCCAGAAACCAAAGAGTCTGTATTTCTGTTCGTCGTATTCTGCACTGGGTGAAAATAGAATCTAAGAAGCTTGTCATGAACAACACCATTGTCATCCTTGCTCCTTGATAGCAGCTATCAAGAAGAAGTTTGATGGCACATTGAAACATTGTCCTGACTATGGCAAACACAAATGTGCTCCGGTCGATCCCCTTGCCCAATCAAAAGTGTGACGTGCAAGGAAGGCCGGAACACTCTGCGCTAATGTTAAACATTCGATAAATAACTAAGCTCTATAATAGAAAGCTATTGCGCTACTAGCAGTTGAACACCAATGTTCCATGATACCAAATATTGAATACCAACTGCTGATTTTGAGGCAAATAGTGAGAGCTGGTTTCATAAGACTGCCGACACTAGGGACTGGATCTTCCAAGGCTGAACCCCATGTACCGTCGCACTCCCTTGCAGGCGAAGGTAGATCCATCCTGGAGTGTAGTGTCGCCTTCATGGGTCGCAATCTTCCTGGACAACGCAATCCTTGGCAACGCGATCAGGAAACTCACGAATGAAAGCACGTTGGGTGGCTTTGAAGTATTTCTCCATAGACCCATGCATCATGACGGCATCGGCTTCAACCTCAGTCACCAACGTACGAAAATCCTTTTCAGGGCCGTGAAGAACATCCTTTAAAGCAGATGCCCCTTGAGAAATGGAGCCAAAGGTGTGTCCTGGGATGACGAAGTACCCGTCTCTGATGTGCTGGTGCATCATGTAGTTGACGGCATGTTCATCTCGCTTCTTCATATCTTCGGGAGTCTCAGGATAGCCAAAGGGGTACTCCTTCTCGCATTCGCGGTCACTCTTGAACTTGGCGAAGTCCTCGATGGTTCGGTGGAAGATGGGGGCGAAGACATTCCTTGCAGTGAGTTCCTTTTCAAGACGAGCGACGGCACATTGGAGATCCTCAATCTCATGACCCGCACGATGAAGAGTATCCCACATGACCTTGGCTTGATGGTTGATGCTCAAATTTTTGAATCCTTTCTGCATCCAGCAAATAGGCATGCTGACGAGGTTGAGGACCGCGAAGGGGAGGTCCTTGAGGTTGAAATTGAACATGGTCGAAGCAAAAGAGGAAAACTTAAAACGAATAATCTGTAAAACAAACAAGAGAAAGTGTTATGAGGAGATTGACAAAGGCATCTTCGATGGATGACATAGAGGGATGCTGTAGCGAAGGTATCAGTTGAGCAATGCGGAGTGATACACGGTGTCAAAATATGTAATCGTGGAGCATTGCGCTAAGTGAAGAGTTGGCATCGTGGGAATGGAGAAACGTTGATGTGGTTGTAGGCGTTAAGAACGCTTGTAGATAGTGGAGTGGTTCGAGTCATTGAATTGAGTCATAGTAGTGACTGGATGCGAGTCGGGTGAGGGGCTAGATTGGAAGGATGCGACAAGATACTGTTGGAAGATTCAAGGAAGATTCGGAGTTAGGATCGACTGAGCGTCACTTAGTAACGGGACTCGAGTGCGACCAAATTTGGTGAGAGAACAAAGTAGAGGATTCAAAGAAGCGGAAGAGGATGAAGATAAACATGAAGATGAGAATACTTAGCAATGAAGAGGAGGGTCCAGAATGACACCACCATCCCATCAGTAGCTTTCGGATGGCTTCGAACTTTGAAGGGGAGAGCCCTTTTGTGAATATGTCTGCCTTTTGTTCCGTGGTTGAGATCCATTTTGCGACAATTCCTTTGTCCTGGCCAATGTGAGATCTGAAGAAGTGGTACTTCAGACTTAAATATTTGTTGCGAGAGGACATTTTGGGGACATTCACGAGAGAACAGCATCCTGCATTGTCTTCGAAAACGGTAGATCGAACAAGGCTCTCCGCGAGCTCAGGGAGATTCATCTTGACGCTGATCTCTTGCAACAACACTCGCAAAGGTAGGAGCTCGCGCATGGACATGCTGAAGGCAACGCATTCTGCAGCTGTAGAGCTAAGAGTGATATCGGTCTGCATTTTGCTTTGCCAGAGTACAGGACAGCCGAAGAGCGTTAACACAAAACCGGTTCAAGATTTGACAGATGAAGGATCTTGGTCGTCTTTGTCAGACTACAAATCTAGGCTGGTCATGGTCGAGTAGTAGACGAGGTGTGATGTAATAAAGACTAATCTAATCAGACTACGTATAGTATGAAATATCGAAAGAG
>Ga0163149_10003863_pt1 | contig 16778 bp, 11 predicted proteins | sample OliLakLV19MP5G1_FD_148604 | JGI IMG/M metagenome (GOLD analysis project Ga0163149, IMG submission 148604) | Freshwater microbial mat bacterial communities from Lake Vanda, McMurdo Dry Valleys, Antarctica - Oligotrophic Lake LV.19.MP5.G1 | ecosystem: Environmental > Aquatic > Freshwater > Lake >...
GCTTTGCTTAATGTTTGCGCAACGAGGAGGCTTCGCTTTTTCTGCGCAGACCCCGCAGTGCGACAAACATAGCAAAGGACAAACAAGCTTGAAGTGATAGCCCGATAAGGCGCCCAAATAATAAAAAATACTTTTTGAGGTTCGACTAATTAATTAGTTCCATGTACTTTTTTGTTTGTTTGTTTATTCTTCTTAATAAGTGAAGTGTGTAACTTATAGCGCGCGCCTTACAACTCCTATCTCTTTTTAGTTTCATTCCTTTGTTTCGTGATAAAGCGAAACCAATTTTGATTCCGCGAACATCCAAAAATTTATTTAAAACATAATTATGAAAACTTTAAAATCAATAACAACAAGCGCATTCGTTTTAGTTTCAATGATAGGGATATCACAAACCACAACAAAAGCTCCAATAGCAAGCTCCAAAAGCGGAACAGAAAATCAGTGGTCTAAAGGATATCCAACTTTGATTTACAGTAACTCAACTGTTACTCCCACTCAACTCGATACTGGAATTATTAAACTACCCAACGCCGTTAATGGAGATTCTCCTGAAATGGGGCCGATAATTTCTCCTGACGGGCAAACGCTTTATTTTAGTCGCTATAAAGACGCAGGCAACGTTGGTGGTAAAGAAGACGAGGAAGACATTTGGTTTGCTGAATGGGATGCTGAAAACAATACGTGGGGTAAGGCAAAAAATATGGGCGAACCTTTAAATAACAAATATCCGAATTTTATTAATTCTATTTCTTTAGATGGGAAAACGATCACTCTCGGAAACGTTTATTTGCCAAATGGTAAAATGAACCCGGGAGTTTCTTTGAGTCGTCGCAACGCAACGGGCTGGAGCACGCCTGAAGAAATGGTGATTGATGGAAGCAACAAAATTTTTAACTGGTCGGGGTTTTATTTATCTAATGATGAAAAGGTTTTATTAATGACCAACGAACAAAGAAAACATTCTTTTGGAGATCTTGATCTTTGGGCAAGTTTTAAAAAAGCAGATAACACCTGGGCTAAGCCCATTAATTTAGGCCCAACCATTAATACCAAGGGCAAAGAGTTGGCTCCTTTTTTAGCTGATGATGGTCGTACTTTATTTTATTCTTCTGATGGAATACCGGGATATGGCTCTTGCGATATTTTTGTTTCTCGTCGTCTTGATGACTCATGGACAAACTGGTCTATTCCTGAAAATCTTGGTCCCAGAATAAATACTGTAAATTACGAATCGTTTTTTTCGGTTTCTTCAAGTGGAAATGATGCTTATTTTACTTCTCAAATTGGAGAGTCGGGAAACTTTGACATGTATACCATAAATTTACTGAAAACAAATTTGATTTTAGACGCTGCGGCAATTCCCATTGTAATAACTCCTAAAGCAATTCCTGCTTCGGTTGATTTAACTCCCGTCGCCATCAAGCCTGTTTATTTTGGTTCTAATAAATCATCAGTTACTAAAGAATACTTCGCTGAGCTAGATCGTTTGGCAAAGCTATTGGAAAATTCTCCTCAATTAAAGCTAGAGGTTTCGGGTTACGCAGATAATATTGGAACCATTGCTTACAATGATGTTTTATCGCGTAAAAGAGCCGAGGCTGTTGTGGCTTATATTAAAACTAAAGCTTCCATAAACAAAGATCGTTTCGTTGTAAGTTGTTTTGGTGAAGTTGGTCCACTTGCAGATAATACAACAGAAGAAGGCCGAAGTTTAAATCGTACGGTTAAATTTAACGTTATTGATACAACACCAAAATTGCTTACAGGCGCCAATCGATAACCATTGAGGTTTTGGCAGTTTTATGAAAACTTAATGGGGGCCGAAACAGTAAAAGCCTCAATGGTCATTAACTGCTGAATCAAAGTAAACCAGGGGCTTGCTATTTTTATAGCCTTTACGAACGATTCGTGCATCTATAATACTATATTTGCATTACTAAAAAACTCATATGGCTTACAACTTATTAAAAGGAAAACGTGGCATCATTACAGGCGCATTAGATGAAAATTCAATTGCCTGGAAGGTGGCGCAAAAATGTCATGAAGAAGGCGCAGCGTTTACGTTGACCAATGCCCCAATTGCCATGCGCATGGGTGCTATTAATAAATTAGCAGAAGAAACAGGTGCAAAAATTATTCCTGCCGATGCAACCAGTGTAGAGGATCTTACAAAACTGTATTCAGAATCCATGGATGCGTTGGGCGGAAAGATTGATTTCGTTCTCCACTCTATTGGAATGAGCGTTAATATTCGCAAGAATATTCCTTATACCGAATTGAACTATGAATATTTTAATAAGGGAATTGATGTATCGGCAATGTCGTTTCATAAAATGTTAGCCGTAGCTCACAAAATGGATGCGCTTAACGATCACGCGTCGGTGGTTGCTTTATCATATATTGCCGCTCAGCGCGCTTACCCTTTTTATACAGACATGGCAGATATTAAAGCTATGCTGGAAAGCATTGCTCGCACTTTTGGGTATCATTACGGTAAACAAAAAAAGGTGCGCATCAACACCGTTTCGCAATCGCCAACTAAAACAACTGCCGGAAGCGGCATTAAGGGTTTTAGCGAATTCTATGAGTTTGCAGATATGCAATCTCCGTTAGGAAATGCCAGCGCTGAAGACTGCGCGAATTATTGCCTAGCTTTATTTAGCGATCTTACGCGTTCGGTAACTATGCAAAACCTTTACCACGATGGGGGATATTCGGCAACCGGAGTTAGCCAGGAACAATTGACGGCGATTAGCAAGTGATGCTTTTTAAATATTTCAAACTAGCGCGAGGAAAAACCCCTCGCGTTTTTGTTTAATATAAACCCGTAAGTGTCTTAAAAGTTTTCTATGAGATAAAACCACAACGACAGCTGGTTATTTAGTCGAGCCTCAAAAACTCTGTAAGCCTTGTTATTATTGAGTTTGTTTAAAAATAGTGCGATAAAAATCTCTCGAAAAAAGTAAAAAAGGATTAAAAAAGCGGCAGATGTTTTTAAGTGTAAATTAAACCGTAATGCTGCGCCCGGGATAGAACGAAAAGCCTTGTTTAGGGCTTTGCTTAATGTTTGCGCAACGAGGAGGCTTCGCTTTTTCTGCGCAGACCACGCAGTGCGACAAACATAGCAAAGGACAAACAAGCTTGAAGTGATAGCCCGATAAGGCGCCCAAATAATAAAAAATACTTTTTGAGGTTCGACTATTTATCAACCAATTGCGCGTAAAATACTAATTATCAGTTTGTTGTGCGTTTTATGCCAGGTTTGCGAATCTCTGGTTTTGTGCCTTTTATTTTATTGATCTCAAGATCTTGGGCTATTACTTGCATTTTTCCGTTAATGGTGTGGGTGCAAACAACCGTATAAACTCCTTTGGATTTTACTTTATAAATGAAGTAATCAATTGATAAATTATCAAATGTCAAACCAATAATGCTATCGTTTCTGTTCCATTTTAATTCAACGTTTCTAAACGAGATCATATCTCCCGGATAAACACACTCTTTCGAATAATCAATACGTGTTCCTATGGGATTGCTTCACCACTCTAATCCCGCCGCTTTATGTGCTTCGGCAAAAATTGAATTGCAGTAATCGCCGCACCTCTTTCCTATTTTGGTTTTTACAAACACTGTGATCTTTTTATTTATTACCGGAACATTGGCGCATTTGTTTGAAACGAATAGATAAATAAAGAGTGGGGCGACGGAAGAAATTAAAATGGCTATTGATCTCATGGTTTGAGTTTAATTATTAGATGTCGAGTCTGGATCCTTGGTGAAAATTTAATCATTGATCTGAGATGTTTTAGGGCGGCTTAAATAACTCCATTAAGACCATGGCTAGTCTTACTTCATTTCGAACACAAGCCGGCTTTAAACGCCAGCTCTGATCAATCACAATAAAAGGATCTCTTTCATCAATATTTTTAACATTACTTTCGCAGAGCTTTTTTAACTATTTTAGGATATTGATAAAAGGTATACAATTTTAATATTTGGATTATTCATTGATCAAATATAATTTCAAAAATATGTTGATGCAATATTTATTGTATACTTAACATAAAATATTTTACTATTAAATAATTACTATTAAATGTATAAAACAAATAATTCAAATACATTCATACTATTGGTTCTCCAAATTAATTATAAAAGCTAGCTAAATTAGCGTTCGTGTTTTTAAGATTTTGTGAGGCTTTTGGTTAAGGCGGCCGTTAATAAATGTTTCACGTGGAACAAAGAGTGGTTTGTGGGAAATAAAAAAGCGAACCTAGTTGGGCTCGCTTTGGCGGGTTTTAAAAGGGCTTCTTAGGCCTTCTTAAAGATATATATTACGCTTGAGTAGTCTTTGGCCTCTTTGGCAATTAGGTTTGATCTGAGGCCGTTTAAAAAGGCTGAGAGGTAGTTGATCTTCCCTGTCTTGTATTGCTCGCTAAGCATACTCACATAAAAACTATCAAACTTCATGGGAATGGTTTCAATATGCTTGAAGCCGGCTTTCTGAACAATGCTTACTGTGCTTCTTTCCTCAAAGTGATAAAGATGTCTTGGAACATCGTAGGCTGCCCAAAACTCTTTATATGTTTGTGCATCGTAGCTGCTATAGTTTGGAACCGCAATGATCAAAGTCCCACCCGAATTCAACTTAGTATTAAACCAAGCTAAGGTTTCGTTAAGGTCCAGAACGTGTTCAAGAACGTGCCAAAGAGTGATGCAGTTAAAATCTATGGCGGTGAGGTTTTCTTTGGCGGTCTGAACATCAGAATACACTCGCGACATTTTGTTTTCGTTAACCGCAAATTCTCTTGCCCCAGGATCGGGCTCTATCCCAAATGTGTTCCACGTGGAACCTGAAGCGACTGAGAGAAACATTCCGGTACCGCATCCATAGTCCAAAAGATTTCCTTTTTTGGCATATCTTGATATAAGCTTTAGTTTACCCTTAAGGGTATGATTCCGAACTGCTTTGTACAGCTTGCTAATTAACCCCTTGCTAGTGTTTGAATGAGAAATATAGCTTTCGGATTTATAATAATTTCCGATCTTATCCTCCGAAGGGCGGGGGTTAGTAAATTTAAAAGCGCAGGTTTTACAGGATACAATCTGGAATGTTTCCTGGCTTACGGTATAGTCCTTACAGGACATATACGGCACAAATGCGCTTCCGTTACAGCACGGACAATTACTTAGTGTAGTCATATATAAAACTGTTGCACGTGGAACACTAGCGCCCCATATGCACTAAAAGTATAGAAATGTCTGAAGGACTTACTCCCGAAATTCGACTAGCTTGGCCTATTGAAAATGGCTTTAGCTTCTTTAGCTTTTCCTTTGCCTCGGTACTTAATGAGGATATAGAATCATAGTCGTAATCAGGCTTTATTCTTAATTCTTCCAGTCTCTCGAGTTTGTCTGCGTTCTCTTTTTCCTTAGAAAGGTATCCTTCGTATTTGGTCAAGATCTCGGCCTGCAAAATAGTTTCGAAATCAAACGGCTTCAAAAAACCGTCCAGCTCCGGGTCAGCTTTACGCATTTGATTAATGTCAACATTAGGCCTCGAAAGTATATTGGTGTATTTTATTTTCTGGCTAATTGGCGAGGAATCTATAGAAGACAAGTAAGGGTTAATGATCTCCGGCAATGCGCTAGTTTCCTTAATGTGTTTCATGATCAATTTATAGCTCGCTTCCTTTTTCAGAACAACATCTAGACGATCTTTTTTTGCTAAGCCAATATCATAGCCAAGTTTTGTCAAACGGATATCGGCATTATCTTGTCTTAATAACAAGCGATATTCAGCGCGAGAAGTAAACATGCGGTATGGTTCATCGGTTCCTTTTGTAACCAAATCATCAATTAAAACCCCGATGTATGCCTCGCTTCTTTTTAACACAAACTCAGGCTTTTCGTTTACTTTTAAGTGGGCGTTTATTCCAGCCATTAATCCTTGGCAAGCGGCTTCTTCATATCCTGTAGTTCCATTGATCTGCCCTGCGAAATACAAATTCTCTACCAGCTTGGTCTCAAGGGTCATTTTTAATTGGGTAGGAGGGAAGTAGTCGTATTCAATGGCGTAGCCTGGTCGGAACATTTTTACTTTTTCAAAACCGGGAATTAGTCTAAGTGCTTGATTTTGAATCTCTTGTGGTAAAGAGGTGGAAAATCCATTAACGTAGATCTCTACGGTGTTCCACCCTTCGGGCTCAACAAATATTTGGTGGCGTTCCCTTTCTGAAAAACGCGTTATTTTATCTTCAATACTTGGGCAATACCGCGGCCCAAGCCCCTGAATTCTTCCTGAATACATTGGTGATTTCTCAAATCCCGTTTTTAAAATATCGTGTACCTTTTGATTTGTGTAGGTGAGGTGGCAAGGAATTTGTTTTTTCAATTCACGCGGAACATCACTTTTATGCGAATTAAAAAACGGAGATGTATTGGGCAAATACGAAAACTTATCCATTACTTGGTCGCCTTCTTGCACTTCCATTTTACTGTAATCCAAAGTTCGGCCATCAATTCGTGGAGGCGTTCCGGTTTTCATTCTTCCCGATTCAAAACCTAATTGAAGCAATTGCTCTGTAATTCCAAAAGAAGCGCTTTCGCCCATTCGTCCACCGCCAATTTGTTTTTCGCCAATATGAATTAATCCATTTAAAAATGTTCCGTTCGTAAGAACTACCGATTTAGCCTTGAACTCAATTCCCATTCCGGTAACAACTCCTTCTACGTGTTTTCCGTCATTGCTTACGATTAGGCTTTTTGCCATATCCTGCCAGAAATCCACATTAGGGGTTAGCTCTAGCATTTCTCGCCAGTAGGTTGCAAACTGCATGCGGTCGTTTTGAGTGCGGGGACTCCACATGGCGGGTCCTTTACTTCGGTTAAGCATTCTGAATTGAATTGCCGACTTGTCGGAAACAACTCCGCTATAGCCTCCCAAGGCATCTATCTCTCTAACAATTTGGCCTTTGGCAATTCCACCCATAGCAGGATTGCAGCTCATTTGGGCAATAGTTTGCATATTCATGGTAAGGAGTAAGACCTTGGAGCCCATATTTGCAGAGGCGGCGGCGGCTTCACAGCCCGCATGGCCTGCGCCAATAACTATTACATCGTAACTATTATGCATGAATTGCATTACAAAGATATACAAAGAGACCCATTACCACCAAGGTTAAATTATGGTAATTAAGTAAAAACTGCACTTTTCTTAAATAATTTTATGGAACCTGAACCTTAGCGCATCTCAATATTATAAAACCTATGCTATGATGAAATTATTATCTATCGGATTATTGAGTATGAGTTGTTTAATTGCCACCGCGCAAAACGGCTCTGATTTTAAAGTGTTCACGCCGGCGAAAAGCGGGATAAAAACCACAGAAAAATTATTAGAATCGCTTATTGGTGAAGGTGTAGTTTTAAAAAACTATAGCATCACAAAATCAAGCGGAGAAGAAGCGTTTGGTTTTTTTGAAGATAGCAAAGAGCGCTTAGGAATGAAAAAGGGTTTGGTAATGACCACTGGCGGGATCATTGCTTTATCAAGTAAAAACACATCGCCATCAATGAGCAATAATACACATGCTCGCGTTGAAGGAAGGGGTGTTGTTGCACAAGAAAGCGGCTACGCAGAATTAGAGAAGCTCATTAATAATCAAAAAACTTTTGACGCATGTATCATTGAGCTTGATATTGTTCCTACGGCCGATACATTAAGTTTTAATTATGTGTTTGGTTCGGAAGAATATGATGAGTTTGTAGGAAGTAATTACAACGACGTTTTCGCGTTTTTAATAAGCGGAAAAGGAATTACAGTAAATAAAAATTTAGCAGTTGTTCCTAACACCGACGTTCCCGTTTCGGTTAATACAATCAATAATGGCAGCGGAAGCGGTTCTTATAAAGCTCGCCCAACCAACTCAACTTTTTATGTTACAAATACAGATGGCCACATTGGAATTGAGTATGATGGAATGACAAAATTAATGCAGATCCGACAGCCAGTTACGCCTTACGAAACTTATCATATTAAATTGTGTATTGCCGATGTAAGTGATAACTCTTACGATTCGGGCGTGTTTATTGAGGGGCAAAGTTTTGTGTCTTATGATAAAGCATATAATGTTTTATACAAAAAGAACGACAAGGAAATTGAGCCGGGCTATAAAACTTTATTAGATAATTTAAGTAAAGAATACAAAAAACATCCGGAAGGAAAAATATTGATTACAGGTCACACAGATGAAGAGGGCGACAAAAATTTCAACATGGGCCTTTCGTGTGAGCGTTCAACTATTGTTGGAAATTATTTAAAAGGCAAAGGAATTCCTTCCGATAGAATTGTTGTTGACTGCAAAGGAGAAACAATGCCAGCTTATGATAATACCAAAGAAATAGGACAAGCCCTTAACCGCAGAGTAGAGGTAAAGGTAACCGGAAATTCTCAAACCTACGTTGCTAAAAAAGCTGAGGCTGATGCGGCTATTGCTCCTGAACTTTCTGAGAAATCAACACTTATCAAAAACTTTCCGAACCCATTTATGGATATAACAACTCTTGACGCCTATATTAAACCCGAAGCGAAAGAGGCAAACATTACGATAATGGATATTAACGGAAAACATGTAAAAACCATTCATTTATTAGAGCGAGGAAACACCTATGTTAATTTTGATGGGCAGTCAATGGCAAAAGGAATTTACACGGCTACCCTTCATACAGATGGCGCCAAACAAAATACTTTGAAAATAATTCTTCAGTAAAAACTTAAAGTAGGTTTAATTTACCGAGCAATTCCTCGCGGTAAGAACCACCAACTGGAATTGTTTTTTTATCGTTCTCTAAAACCACGTTTTGATTTTCGATCGCTTGAATTTTATCGATTCGGGCAATGAACGAACGGTGAACACGAATGAACTGAGTATTCCCCAGTTTCTTTTCAATGTCCTTCATGGTGCTGTGAACTGTATAGCGCGCGTATTGTGTGTTTATGATCACATAGTCTTTTAGTGCCTCTACGTAATATATATCTTTTAAAAGTATCTTAACGAGCTTGCTATTGGCTTTTACGAATAAAATATCTGCTCCGGCCTCCTCTTTGTTCTCAACTAACGAATAAAGGAAGTCGCGTTCTTTTCTTAATTCAAGATCTTTTTTGTGTTTATAGGCGCTCATTTCAATAGAGCTGTGAAGATCTATTTCTTTGAATGGTTTTAAAATATATCCGTAAGGCTCGGTGATTTTTGCTTTACTAAGCGTGGCCTCATCGGCATAGGCGGTTAAATAAATTATTGGAAGATTCATTGTTTCCTTTAATTTTTCGCTCACGTCAATTCCAGTCATTGGGCCTTTTATCATTATATCCATTAACACAAGGTCGGGGTTTGTTTCTTGGATTTGCTGAATTGCTTCGGCTCCGTTATTTGCAATGCCAACCACGTTATACCCCAGTTTTACAAGGCTGTTTTGAATATCCTTCGCTACAATACTTTCGTCTTCTACAATAAAGATATTTAATTTGGTGTTTTCCATTGTTCTAAATTAAAAAGCTAATGTTTACCCTAGTCCCGTGTGGTTCCGCTCTCTCAAAATTTATTTTCCCATCAATTTGATCTACGAGAGTGTACACTAACTGCAATCCTAACGTCCCGCTTTTTTCAGTGCTTATCTCAGATCCTATTCCAACCCCGCTATCTTCCACAGTTAAAAATACTAATTTGTTTTGAGTTCGCAAATTTATAGAAATTATTCCTTTACTAGAGTCGGGGAAGGCGTGTTTTATAGAATTAGTGATCAACTCGTTAATAATTAGACCTAAAGGAATAGAAACATCAAGGTTCAGGATGGTCTTTTCGCAATTAACTCGCAGTTGTGTTTTGTCGGGCGACACCGAATATGAGTGAATGATGTTGCTAATGAGTTGTGTTAAGTATTCGTTAAAGTTAATGGATGAGAATGTTTTATTCTGATAAAGACTTTCGTGAATGTACGCCATCGTCTTGATCCTGTTTTGACTCTCTCTTAACAAATTCAAAATATTGCCATCGGTTGTATATGAGGACTGAAGGTTTAAAATACTCGAAATGATCTGCATGTTGTTCTTTACGCGATGATGCACTTCTTTTAGCAACACTTCTTTTTCTTTAAGAGATTGTTTGATGTGGTCTTCGTTAAGTTTTGTGGCAGTAATGTCGTGCGCAATTCCCGAAACCTCCACTATTCTGTTTTTTTCCATTACCGGATTTAGAAAAACGTCTAAAAAGATCTTTTCTCCTTTCATTCCGATCAACTCCAATTCGAAGTTTATTTTTTCTCCCTCAAACGCTTTGCCGTAGTTGCTCTCCATCCTTTTTATGTACGCTTCGTTCTCAAGCATTTTTCCTCTATCAAGCGATTCGCTTAGTTTAGGAACAGATTCATAAATTTTATGAATAAGCTCGGTATAATTTTTATTGAATGAAGTTAAATTGTTTTCTCTGTCTACGGTCCAAATATAATGTGAGCTTCCTTCAAAAAGCGCGTTAAGTTTTGCGGTTTGCCTAAACGTGCTTTGTTCTGCGTTAACTTTTTCAGTAATGTCTTTTCCTAATCCGTACGCCTCTACAATTTCACCAACATCGTTGTAAATGGGGTGAAGATAAAATTGCATAGCATACTCGCGGCCCTTTGCGTCTGTTCTAAAAGACATGAACTCCATCGATTTTCCCTTAAAGACCTCTGCGTATTTTTCTTGCCATTGGTGCGAAATTTTTCTTGCCTCTGGATTGTTCTTAAGATCACTTAATCGTCCTTCGAGTTTTGGATAGCTGTTGTAAAAGTCATAGAAGGTGTCGGCAAATTTTCTGTTGAATGAAGTGTATTTATGGTCTTTATCAACAGTCCATAATGTTTGGTTTCCGCTTTCAAAAATAGCTTTCATTCTTGAGGTTTGCTCTATGATCTTTTTCTCAGCGCCTTTTCGTAATTCGATTTCTTTTAAAAGTTTTTTATTGTGTTCTTCTGTGAGCTCGGCTTTTATGCGCGCTTTTTCGTGTGCTTCTCGCTCACTAATGTCTTTTACTAACGACAAAACGCAATCAATGCCGTTGTACCTAATTGGAACGGTTTTTATTTCTACATTAACTGCTCGGCCCTTGCTGTCGTTGATTTTGTAACTCAAAAAATCAAACTCTTTTCCTTGGGTGGCCGCCCCCATTCTTTCAATGGCCCGCGCGAGTTGTTCTGGAGATATATAATCGATAATGATTTTTCCTATAATGTCCCTCTCTGATCGCACCCTTAAAAGCTCAACGGCCTGCTTGTTGCACATCAAACACATTCCTTTATCGTGAATAAAGAATGCAATAGGAGATTGGTCTAAGAGAACCCTGTAGTCGCTCCATTTTTGGTTTAGCTCTGCTTCCTTTTCTTTTAAATCACTAATGTTTCTTACAATGCCAAACAAAAAACTTATCCTTCCTTTTTCATCACGAACAGGGCTGATGTGGTCTTCCATCCAAACGGCTTCTCCTTTACTGTTTTGAATCTGGAAGTCCACCTTGTGCTGGCCGTAGGTTCCTTTTGCCTGCATTTTGGCGGCAATTTTTTCGTGTTCCTTAAACGCATTTGCTTTTCCTACCGTTCGTTTATTTAAAAAGAATGGGTCTTTGTAAATATCCTTTGGGTCGTATCCTAAAACGTTTTTAACAGAGTTGCTTATAAATAAATACTTTGGTTTTGGTTGATAAGTATAAAAATAAATTATGTCGTGTGCGTTATTAGCAATAAGTCGCAATTGCTCCTGAGTGATGTTGAGCTGCGCTTCGGTTTCTTTTTGCCTTGTAACGTCCCTGCTTATGCATAATAAAGAAACAACCCTTCCTTTGTTATCCTTTACAACGCTCTGAATTGTTTCAAGCCAAACCACCGACTTGTTCTTTGCAATAAACTTAGAGGTGTTGCGTGTGTTTTTTTGAATATATTTTATATAGGCCTTGGTGTCTTTGGGGAAATTATTTCTATCCTCCGGGTGTAATATCTTTTCAAATAAATCTGGTCGACTATACCATTCTTTTTGGGTGTAACCTAAGATCTTTTCGGCCGATTCGCTTACGTATGAATAATGTTCTTTTGGATAAAGATCATACTTGAACATAATATCCGAGTTGTTCTTTCCTATCAAATCTAATATTCGCTCGGCTTCTTCAATGGCGGCGTACTTTTTTTTACGGTCGCTTATTTCATAAAAAATTGACTGTACAGCCTTTTTATTTCCTACCGAAACAACATTTGATTTTGCCTCAACATCAATAATGTTTTTTTTATTGTCCTTTATTTTTAACTCTACCGACTGAAACTCTTCTCCTTTTATGATCTTTAAATTATTTTGTTTTATCCGTTTACAATATTCAGGAAGAATAAAACTGAAGGGCTTAAGTTTAGTAATATCAAAGTTCTTTTTAGGTAGTTTTAAGAATTCTTTTGCCTTTTCGTTTAAAAAATAAACTCTTGTGTTGTCGAAAATAACAAGGGGGATTGATAATAAATTAAAGGCTGAGAAATCTTGAGTTTGCTTTTTCACCTTAGGGATTAGGGTTTACTTCTAATGGTTTGGGTTTTATTCTCGCCAATTTTAATATTATATGTTCTTACGCTTTGCTCGTAAGTTGGAAAAATTTTATCTCCCTGCCATTTGATCTCAATATCATCCTTGTAAAAAACGGTTAAGTAATTGAGCCCAAGCTCATCATAAAACTTCCAATCGCCCTCCTTCAAACCGCCCTGGTATGCGCCTTCTACCATCTTTTTGCCATTACGATAATAAAACGTATGGTATCCTTCGGGTGTTCCTTGAATAAATTTTCCAACAAAAAGTTTTGCTTTTTCTGGCTTATAAAATCCTTTCCATAAACTATCGGGCTCGTCATTCACAAAATTTCCGAATTCATAATATTCCGAGTTCTCATAATTCCACATGCCTTCTTTTCTGTTGTCAAGCCAGTTTCCCTTTGTAATTATTTTTCCTGCTTCCGTATAGTCGGTCATTAAACCTTCCCGTTTTCCATTCACATAATTTTCTTCGCGCATTAAATTACCGCTTTCATAAAACCACTTCCAAACACCCTGTGTGCGGCCTTTTTTATCATATCGTCCTTTTTGTTCTAGTTTACCTGAAGAATAAAAGAATTCCCAATCGCCTGTTCTTGATCCAGCAACATAAACACCCTTTCCTTTAAACTCTCCGGTAACATGATATTCAGCCCACTTTCCTATTCTATTTCTTACACTATCTACTTGGCCTTTTGCCACAACCGTGCCGTTAAAATATTCAATAGCACTATCAGGAATTGAGTAATTGCTACACATCCATTTTTTAAAGAACGCTTTTGTTGAGTCGTTATAGTATTCAACTGAATCACAAATTCGTGCGGGTTTATAATGATAGTGTGTTCCAATAGCAACCCCTTCATCGTAAACCCCCTCATATTTCAGTGAGCCGTCGGCGTATTTTTCTTTATACCACTCAACCTGGCGAGTTTCGGGCGCGTGTGGTAAAAATTTTCCATTGTCAAACTTTTTTATAGATGTTAAGTTTCCTTTTTTATCATACTCCTTTACAAATCCATCAATGGAATCATTTAAATAAATTTCTTCCTTTTTTGGATCTCCATTATCATATAGTTCTTTCCATAAACCTTGTTTTCTTCCTAACTCATCTTTACGGTTTATTTTTTCATTACTTGTTGTAAATCCAACTTTATAATTTACTATAGAAATAATAGTTGAGTCCTCGGCGTATTCGTATGCCGTTCCGTCTTGTTTTCCTTTTATATAATTAATAATTGTTTTAAGTCTTCCGGAAGAATAGAATTTTTTTGCCGGCCCTTCTTTTACATCATTTACATACATTTCTGAAGACGTCATTCTTCTAAGTGTATCAAATAAATTAGTTAGGCCGTTCTTTTTTCCTTCTTTATAATTTACTGATCTTGTAACCCTACCTCTTTCATCATAAAAATTCCATATACTATCTAATTGAAAGTTCTTACGATTTCCCGCTATCTTTAAATTTCCGTTTAAATAGTAATTTTTCCAAAACCCATCAGGTTTTCCTTCCTTCATGGTTCCTTCGCTACTTATTTTACCACTTTCATAATAAAACTTTTGATAACCATCTTTTACAGTTGTTTGAGATAACAAAAAAACTGCTATAAATGAAAAACTTAGTAATATGTAGTATTTACGGGACATATAAGACGTATAAATCTACTAAAAAAATACCAATTACTAAAGCCCGAATTTAGCTGACAATTCAAGCATTTTAAGGATTGGTTTCTTGGCTTTTTCCATCAGATCTTTATTCATAACTAGTTCGGGCTGCTCATATTTTAAAGCAATGTATATTTTTTCTAAAGTATTGAGTTTCATATAAGGGCAATCATTACAAGCACACGAATTATTAGGAGGAGCAGGAATAAACGTTTTATTAGGACTACTCTTTTGCATTTGATGTAAAATACCTGTTTCGGTTAAAATAATAAACTTCTTTTCGTTGCTTTTTTTTGTATAATTTAACAGAGCTGTTGTACTTCCAATAAAATCTGCATGTTCTAATATAGCAGCTTCACACTCAGGATGCGCAATAATTTTTGCTCTTGGGTTTTGAACTTTTAGTTTTATTAATTTTTCTAAACTAAAAATTTCATGTACCATACAACTTCCATCCCATAAAACCATATTGCGTTTTGTTTTTTTATTAATGTACGCTCCTAAATTTTTATCTGGTGCAAATATGATCTTTTGATCTTCAGGTAAACTTTCTACAATTTGAACGGCATTACTACTTGTACAAATAATATCAGATAGTGCTTTTATTTCTGCTGTACAATTAATATACGTAATGACAATATGATCTGGATGATTTTTTTTGAATTCTAAAAATTTTTCCGGCGGACATGAATCTGCTAAACTACAACCAGCTTTTAGATCAGGGATTAAAACTTTTTTTGTTGGATTTAAAATTTTTGCTGTCTCCGCCATAAAATGCACACCGGCAAACAAAATTATATCCGCTTTTGTTTTTTCTGCTTGCTGGGCCAGCCCTAAGCTGTCGCCAATGTAATCCGCAATGTCCTGTATGTCGTTGTTCTGGTAATAGTGGGCCAAAAGTAGGACGTTCTTTTCTTTTTTCAAAGTTTTTATTTCTTCAAAAAGATCTAAACTTGGATCTATCTCTTTTTCTAAATATCCTTTATCTAATAACATATATAAATTTTAAAATAAATTATTATTTGTATTATAAGGTGTTAGTACGGTTAGTAACTGAGTTAAATAAAATTAGGAGATAAGGTTTATTACACATTATGAATACGTTGTTAACAAAGATAATGGTTTAAATGCTTGGAAATCAAAGTTAGTGAGTTTATTAGAAACAACGCAACTACCCTTAAGACTCATAACTTTCATCAATTTTTAATTGTTTATATACCCAATTTGAGTCTTAAAAGTTCTTACAGATAAATTTAAAACGATAGCGATTTAATCAAACACGATCTGCATAACATAATAAGTTAATAATTGGGTAAAATCTTATGTTTTGTTTATGAGACTAAAATAATAATATTAACATGCTTTTGGGCTATTTGTGTTAATACCACAAGGCTGACGATCAGGGCATTATTTTACGAGTGTTAATTAACGTTGATTACTACTTTTAAACAATAAAAACTAAAAACCACATAATACACAATTAATAGTATGGAAATAGCAATTGGAAGCGATCACGCAGGATTTGAATTAAAGGAACAGGTAATTACTTATTTAAAAAGCAAGAACGTTGTGGTTTTAGACAAAGGCACTTATAGTTTAGAAAGAGCAGATTATCCTGATTACGGACACGCGGTTGCCAAGGAGGTGTTGGATAAAAAGATTTTAGGGATTGTTATCTGCGGGAGCGGTAATGGAATTAATATGAGTGTAAATAAGCATATAGGAATTCGCGGTGCTTTGTGCTGGAATTCCGAAGTGGCGGCCTTAGCAAGAAAACATAATAACGCTAATATTATGGCATTACCGGCCAGGTTTATGAACCTTGAAGAAGCAAAAAAATGTGTAGATGCTTTTGTAAGCGAAAAATTTGAAGGCGGAAGACACCAAGATAGAGTTTTAAAAATAGAGTTTTAAAACTTGGGACAAGAAACAACAATCAGCTTTTTCTTTTTACCCTTCTTTTTACCACAAAGTAAATAAGTCATACTAACCTCGTGACTTCCACCAGAACTACTTAGTGTGAGTTTTGAAACGGTATAATCAAAAGAGTAACCGATCTGCATTTTATCTCCCGATATACCGAACAAAAATATAAGAGCATCATTATTTTTATACCAACCATGGGGCTTGTGTAAAATTGGAATTCCCCTGTACCACAGGCCAAACACTAAAAAGCTTTTTGCGTAATAAGCGCCTAAGTCTATTTGGTTAAAGCGCAAAGACCGCTTATAATTAAAGGCCATCGTTACAAAATGTTGATCTTTACTTTTATCGGAAGTTTCGTCAATTAAATATTTATACCCGCCGTGGAATTTTATTTCCATAGGTATACGACTTACATCTCCTGTTAACGATTGATCGGGCCGAGTAAGATGATTAAACGAAACGCCACACCACCATTTTTCGGAATACATCACATATCCTGCGCTTGCATCAAAATAGAGAAGTTTTGTATTTCCATAACCCTCTACCGAGCTACTGGCGCCACCCCTTGCGATCTGATCGCCAAAAACCAAATA
>Ga0163149_10003865_pt1 | contig 16776 bp, 7 predicted proteins | sample OliLakLV19MP5G1_FD_148604 | JGI IMG/M metagenome (GOLD analysis project Ga0163149, IMG submission 148604) | Freshwater microbial mat bacterial communities from Lake Vanda, McMurdo Dry Valleys, Antarctica - Oligotrophic Lake LV.19.MP5.G1 | ecosystem: Environmental > Aquatic > Freshwater > Lake >...
GGGAGTCACACACCCAGGCACAGCCTCAACAACAGCACTAGCTAGATGAATAACAAGGGATCCTCCCACTCTTCCCTTTTACTTAATGCTTGTTATCATGCAACATTGAGTTTACTCTAGCTTTAGACTAGAGGGGAAGGGTCTGCCAACAGTTTGTGAGTCGCAATTACAAACAAAGAGATGCAAAACAAGCAGTGAGACATGAATGCCGTGGGGATGTGACCATGATAGCTTTGACTATGCAACTTCCATCATTTTGGCCAAACACAATCCTTTTCTCAATTAAAAATTTTGAGTCAAAAGGGCCATTGCCCGTAAGTTGTAACACTCAATTTTAGGGTTTGGAGAGATTGATTTGTTTGAGACAGAAGACAACTGTGTCATCAAATTTGTTGGATGCCTATCGCTAGCTAAGCATCTGCAACAATTGAACTCCCAAGTGTCTCCAGCTCGTTAGTCATGTTGGTGTGTTCCAGATGAAGCAAAACAAGCATCTCAAGACAACAATTGAATGTTCTTGGTGCGTTTCCATCAACGTTGACAAAAAATGAAAAATTGATGAAGCAAAAAACCGAAAAGTGAAGTGGACCTAACAAAGGTTTGGCTTTTGGTCTGAAAAGAACCTCAATGAAAATGTGTTATGTGAGGAGAAAACAAAGACCGAATGCAAAACATTTTTGTTGCGTCTCAAGGGGCATTGCATAAGAAAAAAGGGGACAAGAATAAAAAAAAGCAAAAAGTATCGACCGCCAGCCTACCGACTTCCACATCCAGTCTCGATTTCGGAGCTGACGTACTCTAGCTAGTGCTACGTCGTACCCACCGATCAAAAGATTCGAGAAAGATCCGGTCGCCGCCACCGCAAATCCTGAAAGTTGAAGAACGATGGGATGATCAATCGGCCGACACCATTGTACAACCGATCACGGCCATCAACGAAACTGCACCAACCGTCTGGCAACTACGAAAGGGATGAACTCAAAGTTTTGCAAGCCTACTACCTAATAGACACGAATCCAAAAAGATTAGCAAGATGATGAAATTCCGTAGTCGAAGAAGAAGCTCAACCTTATTCCTCCTCGTTGTACTTCTTGTAGCTCTGATTGAAGTCGTACATGGCCAACGAGCAGCAGTCTCGGCAGGATCCAAACTGCCACAACCCGGTGGAGGTAGATCTTCTACTACTACAGTCGTTCCTATTGATAGAGGAGGATCAGGTAAGAAGAACCTTTTGCAGCGTATATTCCGCAACAAGGCCAATGCCGACAATGATAGAGCAACAACATGTGCCGTCCACAGCGAGAATGAGCGCCAAAAACAACAACATATCTTTCTATCAACGTTGGCAGTTATAGTGGTCTTATTGGCATGTCATCTATATATCATGAAGGACAAAACCTACCCGCCTCTAGGGTCATTATCCAAACAGTTATTATTGCAATCATCATCCTTATCACCACCACCCACCACTACTGTCTTGGAGGATGGTGAGTGATTGATTGCCATTGGATGGACGGTCATGGTTTTGGCCTCTCTCTATATATCATTTGGCAACCTGTGGACGGCCTTGTGTGGTTGGCTGTCATGATTTTTCCTTGACTTGCCCCACTTTTTCAAATTTTCCAAAGTCTCACAATCACGTGTTTCTTTTTTTCGCATGAATTTATTGGCCTATACAGATGATTTTTCCGTCAATGACGAAGGACACGTGACGGCCAAACGGGGCTTGGAAACGGTCGATTTGGCCTTTGACAATATTCAATTGGAAATGGCTACCAAAGCCAAAAGGAACAAACGTAAAGAAGAGGATGATCCTGCCTCTGACAAAAAGAAAAGCAACATACGACTATTATTGGACGGGAGCATTCATGGACGGGCCAAACCAGGACGCATGTTGGCCGTCATGGGACCCTCTGGTGCGTGACAACCACAAAAATTAAATGTCGGCGATGGTTTGATTTGATTGCCATGGAATTCAAGCTCACAAAACAATTCTATTTTTTATTCGTTTTTTATTTTATTTTCGAAAGGTGCCGGAAAGGTAGGTAATCTGCGGAATGTTGGCATGGAATTTGTGGCGCCGCCTTGATCTTTTTTTTTCTCATCTGGTTATTTTCGTCTCCTCCAAATCCATTCTTGTGGTACAATCTTAAAACATGCGAATTATATTACAATGTAGTCGGTCTTTGTCCATGCCTTGGCTGGTCGTCTCAAGGACACCCGCAAGCTTTCGTTGAGTGGACGCCGCTATTTGAATGGGCAAGCCATCGATGGCGATTCTCTGCTGCCGTGTGCCTTTGTGGAACAGGATGTGAACTTTTTCCCGCACATGACAGTCCGGGAAACCTTGGAATTTCGTGTCTCGCTCAAGCTGGGGTCGCTTATTACCACATCGGAACGTGATTCGGTCGTGACAAATTTAATGCAACAACTAGGATTGAGCAAGAGTGCCGATACTATTGTCGGAGATACCAAAGTTCGTGGTCTCTCGGGAGGAGAACGAAAGCGATTGTCCATTGCGGTGGAAATGATTTCCAGTCCCTCCTTGATTTTTCTGGATGAACCGACCAGTGGTTTGGACAGTGCGGCGGCAGCTAGTTTGGTAGACAAATTGAGGCAGCTGGCCAATCAAGGCAAGACAGTGGTGGCGGTTATTCATCAACCGAGTCAACACGTCTTCAGCATGTTCGATGATTTGCTCTTGCTCAGTGATGGACAACAAATGTATTTTGGCCCCGTTAAGGATGCTCGTGGGTTTATGGAAAAACAGGGATTTGTCCCGGAAAAGGAAGTAGGTACTGCCGAATACGTCTTGGAATGCATTTCTCGATTTCCTCGATTGGACGAAACCGATGCTGATGCGAAAGAACGAGTCGCAGCCTTGGCTAGTCATGCCAAGTCCATGCAAAAGATTGACCTCGGGTTGGCGGAGCATGATGCCACGGACTCCTCCAAACACTTGTCGGTAGTAGCCGCCCGTCATGGCCCACGCGCCAATGTGTTTAAACAATTTAGTCTTTTGATGAAGCGAGCCATCAAGGAAGCCTTCCGCGGCAAGGGGGTGCTCATTTTGAAAACTGTTCAGCAAGTGACGGTCGGTCTCATTTATGGCGGTATTTACAAATTGGGTACCAATCAGGTATGTGGAACAGGAAGGCGAGAGATCTCTTACACACAACATTTTGCAGATGTGTATTTGTTTGACTCGTTGCTAACATTGCTGTACCTGTTCGATGAAAGGCGTCCATCCAAGATCGATATGGTCTTATATCGCTGACAGCCATTGGAGCTGCCAACATGGCGATTGCTGCTTCTCTTCGTGCATTTCCAAAAGAAAAGGCCATTGTGGCCAACGAAATTGCATCGCGAATGTATAGGACACTTCCGTACTTTGTTGGTAAAGCATTATCAGAGCTCCCATTAGTTGCATTTTTCAATGGCATTATGATGACGATTTTATACAAATGCACTGGGCTAAACACTGCGCCCGGTAAACTGAGGCAGTTCCTCTCGGTCGTCATGATGCATGGTCTCGCCGCAGAATCTCTTGGCTTAGCGATTGGCGCCGTCAGCGCCAATTCGGATGTCGCCCTCGGCTTATTCCCAGCCGTGCTCATTCTCAATATTATTTTTGACGGACGAAATATCTCTGTTGAGAATACACCCAAATATTTCAGATGGATTTCCAAAGTTGGGCTGATTCGATGGGGTTTCGAGGGGTTGTCACTGGTGGAGTTTACAGGCCTTAAATTTGACATTGGAGGACCAAGGCGCGGTCCTGTCGCAAGAACGGGAGAGGAGGCTTTGGAAAGAATGGGTCTTGGAGATCAAACTTTGAGCACTGTCTTCAAGGCCCAATTAACCATTACAGCTGCTTGCTGGGCCATGAGCTTTCTTGGTATGACGCTCACACGTCAAAAATTTCTTGTCATGAAAGCTCCTGCCGTCTAACTGCTATCTAGCTATCAAGATCTCATATCTGTAGAAACAATTTTCATGGCTTAATAATATCTATCCCGCGCGAAATAAGAAGGCACCCTCTGCGTGGGGCGACCGTACAGTTCCTTCTCTACCAATGCTTTGTTTTCCGCTGAAATGTATGCCATTTCGTCCTTGGTTTCATCCAGAATCTTGTGGAAAGACTGAATGTTCGCTTCTGTTTTTTGCAATGAGCTCTCGGCAAGGTATTTGGCTCTGCGCAAGGCGTCGCACTCATCAATGCTCATCATGAGGTTCCGTTCCAGCCCATTGTTCTCGGACCTAAGGGCATTCAGCTCTTCGTAAGCACCGTCCAGCGTTGCTTCGTATCTCCCAACTTGCATATCCAGCTCCCGCACTTTTTCATCCAACTCGTTTTTCTCCTGCTCGAGAGACCATATTTCTTCGTAGGCCCCCGCGAGATCCTGTTTTAAAGCATGCGCATTGCTGTTGAGAGCCATGATTTCTTTCTCTTTCTCTTCCACGTTACTCTGTAACCCCTCGATGGCAGACGACAAATAATTGCCCTTCTGGGAGCTCCGTTCAACTCTGGATGCAAGTTCCAGATTTTCAACCTCGCTGCGGCGGACTCTTTCATTCATATCCAGAAGAAGCTGCTTCCTTTCAACAGCCAGATCTTGAAGCCTCGGAATTTCCGCTGCTAAGCCGTTTCTTTCGTGCGTGAGTTCATCAATTTGCGAGGCTGCTTCCCTTAAACTTTGGTCGTACTGACTAAACTTGTCGCGGAATTTTATTTCGAGATCTCTTTCAATCTCTCTGGAAATGTCAGCTTCCCTTGTCCTCCAAGCTCTACCTATTTTCAAGATTGACTCTTGCAGCTCTTCTTGCTGGCGGAGACTTTTGTCGAGGCTCACTGCAAGCGCCTCGTTTTCCTTTGTGACAATTTGAAGCTTGCCGTTTGATTCATCCAACTGCTTTTGAACATCCGCACCTTTGGTGGCCAGAAGAGACATAGTCTCTGCATATGATTCGTTCTGACCAGCAAGGTTCTGAATCTGTTGCGTATTTTCCTTGATAATGTCCTTGTACGAATCAATCTTGGCGTTTGCAATTTGTTCGTAGGCCAACGCCCGTTTCCCACGCGGTGTGCAAAGCAACGTGTTTATTTTCTTTTGCAATTCGCCCTTTTTTTCTGTCAAGGTCCTGATGTGTTGATCTTTTCGTAAGAGCTTCTTCCCATCGCGGACTACCTTCCTCTCCAATCGAGCAATCTTCCTTCGTAATCCGCGGCTTTCTGCTGTGGAGTCACTCAGCTCCCCCTCATGTTGCTCACCTCGGCTCTTCAGCTTCGTCACTTTCTTCTGGAGTTTTTTGTTTTCTTTCTTTAATGCTGTATTCTCCTGCTGATAGGGTTCCATTTCTTTTTCCGCTGCCAGCTCCACCTCTAGTCGCGTGGCCTTTTCTTCGCTGGCTGCAAGCGACTTTTGGAGACGTTCGACCATTAGTAGCAGCGTCCTAGATGATGGTTTCTTCGCTTTCACTTTGTTCGCCTGCGAATTCGATCTGTCGCTTCCGCTTTGAGTCATTGACGACCTTGATGATGATGGAGAGCCAGCTAATTTTGACTTTTTCTTCTTGGCGCGCTTCTTGCCACTGTCATCATCTTGTGACCCCAACACTGCAGCCACTGCCTCGGGGCTATACATAGTCTCAACTACTTCCCTTGGTGTTCCTTGCGCAAGCCAGTACTTAATATCGATTTCGTCTTGTGTCTCGGGTGCTGAACCAACGTTTTTACTTCCACCCCGCATCTTTTTCAGGTGGCTACCTTCAGAGCTTGAGCTCGACGAAGCCCAAGAAGTACCGCGTGCACCTGAGGACAGCTTCTCCGAAGCATTTCCCCCATTATCTTTGATGACACTGGCATGAGCCACGAGAAGCTTTCCCAAAGCTGTTCCGTCTTGCTTAGGAACGAAAGTCTTGGAAGTATCCTCAGAAGCTACCAGCAACGCCCTCACTGTGGTTACCAGAAACCCCATCGGATTGTGCTTCTGACTCTCCTCCCAATCGTACACTGCAATACAGATAGGTCTGTCGACCTCGCCCCCACAGAGAAGCTGCAAGTCTACAACAGCTTCTTTCCACTCAGGGCTCAGGTTGTCGTCCAGGTGCTCTGATCTGTAAACCCGCTTCCATTCTATTGACCCACCATGCATGTCATCTGCTGCCATGATATCATAAAAAGGATCGGAACATCCAAACCAACCCTCGACATTGGACAGCTCCAACCCCCTCAAGGAGAGGGTGAGGGAGGTGTCCTTACTGATTTTGATTGGATCCAGTTTCAGTTTGCCCAGCTTAGCACTCATGACCATGACCTTTCCAAGTGCTGTTCCATCCATGTCAGGGACAAAGACATAGGAGGCATCTCCAGCAGCATTCAGCAGGTCTTTCACAGTAGTTTCGAAATGGCCCATTGGGTTGTGCTTCCCCCCCTCTTCCCAGTCAAACAAAGCGATTCTTATGGGCTTTTTGATGTTTCCACACAGCAACCCCAATTCAATCTTGGCTTCTTTCCATTCAGGGTTCAGGTTGTTCTCTTTGTACTCTGATTGGTAGACGGTTTGCCATGAGGAACTGCCATCTGGAGCATTGATTGATACCATAACTTCATAGAAGGGATCTGAACAGCCAAACCACCCTTCTACATTGGCCATTTCACTCCCTTTCAAGGTCAAAAGCAAGGAAGAGTTATTGCCCACTACTTGATCCTCCTCCTTCTTCCCTGGTTTAGCTTTGGCGTATGAAGCTGACTTCTTGTTTGGAGGTTTGGCTCTGCCGACACTGGCATGAGCCACGAGAAGCTTTCCCAAAGCTGTTCCGTCTTGCTTAGGAACGAAAGTCTTGGAAGCATCCTCCGAAGCTACCAGCAACGCCCTCACTGTGGTTACCAGAAACCCCATTGGATTGTGCTTCTGGCTCTCCTCCCAATCGTACACTGCAACACAGATAGGTCTGTCGACCTCACCCCCACAGAGAAGCTGCAAGTCTACAACAGCTTCTTTCCACTCAGGGTTCAGGTTGTCGTCCAGGTGCTCTGATCGGTACACACGCTTCCATTCTATTGACCCGCCAGACATGTCTTCTGCTGCCAAGAGATCATAAAAAGGATCGGAACATCCAAACCAACCCTCGACATTGGACAGCTCCAACCCCCTCAACGAGAGGGAGAGGGAGGAGTCCTTGCTGATTTTGATTGGATCCAGTTTCAGTTTGCCCAGCTTAGCACTCATGACCATGACCTTTCCAAGTGCTGTTCCATCCATGTCAGGGACAAAGATATGGGAGGCATCTCCAGCAGCATTCAGCAGGTCTTTCACAGTAGTTTCGAAATGGCCCATTGGGTTGTGCTTCCCCCCCTCCTGCCAGTCAAACAAAGTGATTCTTATGGGCTTTTTGATGTTTCCGCACAGCAACCCCACTTCAATCTTGGCTTCTTTCCATTCAGGGTTCAGGTTGTTCTCTTTGTACTCTGATTGGTAGACGGTTTGCCATGAGGAACTGCCATCTGGAGCATTGACTGATATCATAACTTCATAGAAGGGGTCTGAACAGCCAAACCACCCTTCTACATTGGCCATTTCACTCCCTCTCAATGCCAAGTGGAGGATGGAGGTACTTTCCAGCTGAGAATTTCCACGGGCGGTAGGTTCATCCACTACCGCTGGGCCAATTGCTTGTGAGACAAGTTTCGGGCTGAACATGTTTTCCAAAACGGATCTATCCGTTCCGCCCGTATGCAACTTCTTAATGGCTTTATGGGCTTTCTCTGCATTCTGAGAGTCAACAGAGGCATCGCTGCTGTGGTCGCTTGCAATGGAGTTGGAACTTGCCAGCCATTCTGGATTCGTCCCTTGTTTCAGCGGACTACTCGGGGTCGCAACTTGGCTGGTACTGCCTCCCCACATATCCCTGAGCTCGGACTCTTCTGAGCTGTTGTCGGATTCCGAGCTAACATCTGATCGTGAGCTTCTCTTCTCTTTATCTGGTGAAACACGACGACCCGCATTTTCACCCATGGCAGGGACGTCCTTAGCTGCAGAGGCACTGTCATCTACTGTACCTGTACTGGCATCAACAACAAGAACCTTTCCCAAGGCTGCTCCATCTTGCTTAGGAATGAAAGATATTGAAATATCTCCAGCAGCTTCAAGCAGTTCCCTCAATGTGGTTGCAAAGAATCCCATTGGATTGTGCTTTTGGCTCTCCTCCCAGTCATACACCGCAACACAGACAGGTCTGTCCACATCACCCCTACAAAGAAGCTGCAAATCTACTGTTGCCTCCTTCCATTCAGGGTTCAGGTTGTCATTCAGGTGCTCTGATCTGTAAACACTTTTCCATTCTATTGACCCCCCAGAGCTCTCATCTGATGCAAAAAGCTCATAAAAGGGATCCGAGCATCCAAGCCAGCCCTCAACATTTGCCATTTCCCTACCTCTCAGAGTAAGAAAAAGGGAGGAATCATTGCTAATGTCAAGGAGTTCCCTCTCTTCCATTGTGCTCAGCTCAGCATTTGCAACAATAATCTCCCCAAATGCTGTTCCATCCTCTTCAGGGACAAAGGCATGAGAGGCATCCCCAGAAGCACTCAATAGGTCTTTCAAGGTGGCTTCAAACTTGCCCATTGGGTTGTGCTTCTCCCCCTCCTCCCAGTCAAAGACAGCAATTCTGATGGCTTTGTCAGTCTTTCCAAAGAGCAGCCCCAATTCAATCTCTGCTTCCTTCCATTCAGGATTCAAGTTGTTCTCCAAGTGCTCTGACTGGTAGACTGTTTGCCATGCTGGTGTGCCATTTGGGCCATCAACTGATATTGAAACCTCATAAAATGGATCTGAGCAGCCAAACCAGCCTTCAACATTGGCCAACTCAGTCCCTCTCAATGTCAGGAACAAGGAGTAGTCCGGTTTCTTCTGGTCCATGTTGCCTGCTTTAATATTAGCAACCGCGTCCTCTCCTCCGGCTGAACCGTCATCTAGGGGGGCATCTGTGTTGGAGCCATCTGAGTTGGAGTCTGACCAGGAAATTAAACCTGATGATCCCCCATCGTCTCCGGAATCAGCTTCTGGGGACCCAACTGATTCATGTTCCTCATCGTTGCTAGTTTTTTGCTCCTCCTTGATACCGGTCTTTTTGTGGGAAGACACCTGGGAACTGGTGTCGTCAGAGCTATTGCTCTCATCCGAGTCACTCCATCGTCTCATACCTGTCTTCGCTTCAGCGGTACTTTGCGGCACCTTTTTTGCTCTGCTCCCTTCGGAGCTGTCACTGCCGAAGTCGGCATTTTTCTTTTGGTTTCCTGACGTTTCCTCCCTCTCTAGCGCACGAGCAACGCTCTCGGCACTAAACATGTTTTCGAGAACATCCGTATCTGTGCCTGCGTTGTACAGGTCTCTGATGGCTTGCTCATTTTCTGCCGGTGAAGATGGCATGGCCACGTCGCCAATGTTCTCTTTTTCATCCAGCTTACCGATGTTGGAAGAAATCTGCAAGGTGCCTTCTTCGGAGCCTCCGTCCGACGGCGCATCCGAACTATTCCCTCCATACTCTTCTAGCGCGAGTTTCACATGTTCTGGGTTGAACATAGTTTCCAGTATTGCCTTGTCAGTGCCAGCTTCAAATAGGTCCCAAATGGCAATCTTATCATCCTCGCTCAGCGGTTCGTCCCATTCATCAGAAGACTCGAGCTTAGCCACCTGCGGATCGTCGTCCGATCCTAGGAAGCTATTGGGCGTCGACGCATCGGGCGCGTTGACGTCGTTTTTGCTTCCGCCCCACATATCCAATATCTCGCTTTCGTCTGAGCTATGGTCAGAACCTGAGCTGCCTTCACCTTCAGCGACAGATGACTCATTACTTTGCAAGCTATCGTTTTCCATCTCCTTAAGCGCAGATGCCACTAACTCCGGATCGAACATTCCTTCCAGCACACTCGAACGTGTGCCAGCAGCATGAAGGTTTTGTATAGTTTGTATCAAGTCATCATTGTTTGAAGCTTCGGAAGAGGAATTTTCTTCATTCTGCGCCGAATAGTTGCCTTCCGTCCTATCTGGCTCCCTAACCACGGTAGTATTCTCATCCACGGTGTCTAAGCTGGCATCAACAACAAGAACCTTTCCCAAGGCTGCTCCATCTTGCTTAGGAATGAAAGCACTGGAAGTGTCCCCAGAAGCTACCAGTAATGCCCTCACTGTGGTGGCAAAGAATCCCATTGCATTGTGTTTCTGGCTCTCCTCCCAATCATACACTGCTACACAGATAGGTCTGTCCAAATCACCCCCACAGAGAAGCTGCAAATCTACAGCTGCTTCCTTCCATTCAGGGTGCAGGTTGTCATCCAGGTGCTCTGATCTGTAAACACTTTTCCATTCTATTGACCCACCAGAATTCTTTGATGCAAAGAGCTCATAAAAGGGATCTGAGCATCCAAACAAGCCTTCAACATTTGCCATGTCCCTCCCTCTCAAAGTAAGAAATAGGGAGGAATCCTTGCTAATATCAACAGCTTCTGTCTGTTCCACTTTGCCTAGCTCAGCACTGACAATGATAAGCTCTCCAAAAGCTGTTCCATCCTCTTCAGGGACAAAGGTCTGTGAGGCATCTCCAGAAGCACTCAATATGTCTTTCACAGTAGTTTCGAAATGGCCCATTGGGTTGTGCTTCTCCCCCTCCTCCCAATCAAAGACAGAAACGCGGATAGCTTTCTCCAGGTCACCAAAGAGCAGCCCCAATTCAATCTCTGCTTCATTCCATTCAGGATTCAAGTTGTTCTCCAAGTGTTCTGACTGGTAAACTGTTTGCCATGCTAAAGTGCCACCAGGGTCATTGACTGATATTGCAACCTCATAGAAGGGATCTGAGCAGCCAAACCATCCTTCAACATTAGCCATATCCTTTCCTGCTAGTACTAAGCTCAGGATCGTGTTGCTGTCGATACCATCGGTGCTAGTTCCCCCTTCACACACAAGGCTCACATCTTTCGCGCCAAACATGCTTTCTAGGTCAAGACGACTGGTTCCTGCAGCTAGCAGTTTTCTAATTGTAGCATGCACATCCTCAGATGTATCCTCAGATGGGGATTTCTCCTTGCTTGATTTCTTCGTCTCGTCACGGTCATCCCCAGTTTTGCCTATACTCCTGCTATGCTGAACTTCAGATTGGCTAGAATCATTCGAATCTGAACCAGCACTTTGCACAAAAGAATCACCAGACGGCTCAACTTCAGATCCTGATCCAGCTGACTCGCTACCACTATCACTGAAGTAAATTACGCTGGAATCGTCGCGAGCGCCACCGCTATCTCCGCTGTGGACACTACTAGCGTCATGAGAGGAACTGTGGAGTTTGTCATCACCGTGGTCGTCACGTGTCGAGCTATGTTGCGAAGCAGATAGATTACCGCTTGCTGAGCCTGGATCGCCTGTGAAGTCATCGTGATTGCTGTTGCCGCCGGACTCATCGCTGAAGCGCCCGTCGTTTTCCGGCTCCGCTTCTTGCTCCAAAGTAGTAGGTCGATCGCCGCTGCCAGAATCCCCTGCAAAGAAGTCATCGTAATTACTGCTGCCACTAGACTCATCACTGATGCTGTCCTCGACTTCCGATTCCGCTTCCTCCTTTGCTTTTCCAGGCGTGGCCTCCTTGCCCTCGTCCGTGTCTACGTTCGAGCTCCCGGCGAATATCTTTTGAAAACTTTGATGCAAAGAACTATGCCAGCTGCTCACGCTGTCTGCGACGCTCTTTCCATCTTTACTGTCCTCATCTTCGCTCTTAGGTTTATTGGTCCCTATCGCGTCCTGCAAGTATGACTTCTCGGAGCTTGCAGAACTGCGTTCGGACACCGACGGCTCCTTTGAGTCGGCGCCGGACGAAACGCTCCCGTCAAATGCCTCGTGGGGAATTGATTCAGCGTCTAGCTCCAGACGCTTGCTTTCATCTTCAGACTCATCCATAGGCAAACCGGACGTGTCGCCATCGTGACTGTCGTCGTCTTGGTCGTCTACATCTTGTTTCGCCTTCGCAAGAGCCCGGGAAACTTGTTCTGGGCCAAACATAGTTTCGAGGACAGAGACTCTTGTTCCCACATTGTGTAAACTCAAAATCTCCGCGTCAAGTTTATCATCAACGGGCTTTTGCTCTGTTTCTGTTTCGGTTGGGTCCGTGTGCATCGAATCTTCGATTTCAGCAGCTGCTGGCTCTGACACATCTGATTCCCCGTCACTTCCAAAGGAGTCACTTTGTTCGAATGCATCGGGTCCTGACTCGGCGGACAGGGTCGAACTTGCATCACGCGGCCCAGCATCCGAGCTCTTTCCCGAGGATGATCCATATGAAATCGAGTCGTCCTCGGCAGAGCCCACACTGTCGTGTGTCGAAACCACGGCTTCAGCGTCTTGCTCCCCAGGTTCTTGTTCAGACTTTATCTCCGCATTACTGCCATGACTCCTTTCCTCAGGAATATCGCGGGCGTCGTTTGTTTCGTTGATACTGCCATCCATATCAGACTCAGACGCATCCGAGTCTGAAAGAAACGAAGCGTCCCCAGATAAATTTGCTGGCTGCGGCTTTGGGGCGTCAGGACTTATAAGCGTCGAATCTTGGTGCTCTACCGACTGGTCGTCGTCAGACATGAGCACAGACCCAGAATCATTTGACGATTCGTCGTCGTCTGACAGCTGTACATTGGACGAAGCTTCGTCTCTTACGCTTTTGTCCTCGCTGTCTCGCACAGATTCAACATCCGAATCCGATGGAACAGAACTGCCAGCCGAACTAGTTGCATCTGACGGATGGCCCAGATTACGGCTTTCATTAGCTGGTGGTTCTATGATTGGCTGAGCACTTCTTTCCGAGTCAGAAGGTATGGATGCATCAGAATCAGAATCATCGCCATCATCATCAGTGCTTGATTTGGGTTGAAGACCAATACTGCGGCTCTCGGACACTTCTACTTCTGCTTTGGGATGAGGACCCTGTAAATCTTGGCCAGACGTCCTCGAAGCCACAGAGCTTCTTTCTGAGTCGGAACCAGAGCTAGAGGGCATCGACAAATCATCCTCAGTGGTAGATTTGGACGGACGGCCAAGGCTGTTGCTCTCGTGGACTTCCAGGTCTGCTGCGGTTTCAGATTCGTGCAGAGCCTTATCGCGTTCTTGAGATGCTTCATTGTGCCCACTAGAATCATTTTTACTAGATTCTGAATTATCAACGCCCGAGATGTTGCTGGGAATGTCCACCTCAGCATCATGATCGCCGTCATCGATATCGGCATTTTCCTCCGAGTTCTTGCTCCGGTGGCTGTGATCATCTTCGTTTTTTTGCCGCTGCAAGAATCGAGCCATTGTCTCGGCCGAGTACATTTCTTCAATAACAGAAATGTCCGTTCCCAGTTTAATCAGTCGATCGATGTCTTGAACATCCTGTAAAAACGCTGATTCATCCGAACCATCTCCTGAGCCAGATCGGGAGGATTGCGACTCCATCTCATCTGAATAGTAGCTTCGATCCTCGTCACCTTTATCATGGTCGTCGTTGCTGTGGTGGCTCTTGTTTTCATCGCTATAGCGGCTTCTACTATCCTTACTCCCTCCGCTGTTGTCGTCACTGTAGTAACTTCTATCGAAGTTATCCTTGCCTTCATCTTGACCAATATCACGATCTTCATCGATAGCTTGGGGGGATGTAGGGCGTTCGCCCACTATTGCGTCAGGGCCATGGCTTTGACGAGAACCGTGGCTCATACCACTAGACCTCGACTGCCCACTGGAATAGCTAGCGCTGAGACTGGCAGCGTCATCAACACGACGGCTCCCATTGGAGACACTAGCCCCGTCATCAGATGCAATGCTGGGCGAGTCAGCTTCCTCTAAAGCATTTGTTGCTTCCGGAGCCGAACCGTACTCTGCACCGGGTGTTGTGCCAGGAGCGTTGATGATGCTCGCGCCGACGACGAAAATCGTTCCCAAGGAGTTTTCGTCCTGCTTGGGTATAAACGGTTTGGAGGGGCCAGCTTCCAACAGAGACCTGGTTGTGGTTACAAAGGATCCCATTGGGTTGTGCTTTTCACTTTCTTCCCAATCAAATATCATAACACAGATAGGTCGGTCCACATCACCTCCACTAAGCTTGAACAAATCCACCATTGCTTCTTGCCACTCAGGATTCAGGTTGTCATCCAGGTGCTCTGATCTGAAGACACTTTTCCAAGTTACAGATCCACCAGAAGTCTCACCTGCTGCCAAGAGCTCATAAAAGGGATCTGAGCATCCAAACCAACCCTCCACATTTGCCATGTCCTGCCCTCTCAGTGTAAGTGCCAAAGAGGAACCCTTCTTAACCTGAATTGCTGGTCTCTGTGATTTCCCAAGGAAGGCATCCACAACATGTACTTCTCCAAAGGCCATGTCCTCTTCAAAGGGGACAAAAGGTTGGGAGTCATCACCAGAAGCATCCAATAACTCATTTACAGTAGCTTCAAAAAAGCCCATGGGATTGTGCTTGTTCCCCTCTTCCCAATCAAAGACAAAAACTCTCATGACTCTATTTAAATCTCCAAATATCAGTCCTAAATCCACCTCTGCCTCCTTCCATTCTGGATTCAAATTGTTTTCTACATGCTCAGATTGATAGACAGTTTGCCATGTCTCAGCGCCTCCTCCATCGGGAGCATTGACAGACATAGAAATCTCATAGAAAGGGTCAGAACACCCAAACCAACCTTCCACATTGGCCATGTTCTTCCCCGACAAAGTCAAGAAAAGAACCGTGTCCTTGGTAAGCGGCTCATCCGAGTATTGAGAAGACCCTCGAGAGTATTGAGAAGAACCTCCTCGGCTATAGCTACCGGCACTCCGACGGGAATCATACGAGCCTTCGTCACTTCTCCTGCTACCACCAGACCGACTATATTCATCACTGTAACAACTCCCCTGCGATCCAGATTCATAATCACTTGCCTCAGGTCCGGATCTGGACTCCTCGCTTTCGTCCTCCTCCTCCATGGCACTAGCAATTTCTTCCAGACTAAGGCTGGTATCGTCGTCTCCTGCCTCGCTGTCGCTGATCATATCATCCGCACTGACAGGAGCTTCACCACCACCACCACTGCCGCGGGAGGATCGCGATCCAGAACCGGAATAACTTCCAGAATAGCGCGAGCCGCTCCCACCCCTACTGCCACTGCCGTAGGAACCACCGCTGTGACGGCTGCCACCACTACGGTAAGAACCACCGGAATGTTCCTCCGAGGAGGATCCTGCATCTAGCAGTCCAGCCGCGGGCGGGCCGCCACCACCGCCATCGCCATTGCCGGCACTGTTGTTGTTGCGAGTAGTGAAGCTCGCAGTAAACCATCCGCTCATATTCATGGTTGCGGATTGTTGTTTTTATAGTATTTGTTGTTGTGTGGGTCTTAGTGTCCCGTTTGCTAATGTACCAATGGTAATGGGTTTGGTACTTTTAAGAATTCTACCAAATATCCTGTACAGATGGTGGATGGATTGGTCAACTAGTAGCTAGCTTGAACAGCAGATAGATTGCTACTAAGTATTCAGTTTCGTAGCAAGTGGATGTAGTAGCTACGGATAATGATATTGTTGTTGTTGGACTAACTCTGGGAAATCTTTGACTTGGCCGTCATGGTCAGATATCCCAGTCATCAAACAGTTTTTAATTTTGCTTATCAACCACAACAACATGTTGTCGATTCGTTTATTCGCAACAGTTATTACTGTTACTCCGCCGTGTCTCATTTTTGTCGCGTTGTGAGCGCCCAATGGCAATCTTGTTCAGCAAGTCGTGCACCTCGGCGGCCCGGCGACAAATTTTGACTCCAACGGTACAGTTCGTGATTCTTTTTTGGCCTCAATTCTTGGTTAGTGTTGGGGTTAATCTGAGGAGCACATAAGAATGGTCTTTCTACTCAAGATATGAAAAGGCAGTTTCTCTTGCAATGACATCATCTGCGATAGCAAAGCCTTTTGGATGTTGATCTTTCCTTTCAATTAAATGTTTTGGAAGTCAACACTTGAGGTTCAATGGCAATGATCACAAATCTCTTTCTTTGATTGGATTCACTGATTGTCGGAGCAAAATGCATTTATGGAGTTTGTTGTTAAAAAAGCAACAACAAACTTAGATTCAACCAAATCCATCATGCTCAAAACTCAGTTTTATTGGTGCTTGGAGATGACAATGCCTGAAAGCAGAGATGTGTGACACAACTTCATTGGAGAGCAATGCTTGTGAAAGCTGCAAACGCAAATGACATCAAACAATTCATCAAAATTGACAATGTTTACCAAACAGAGGCATGTCCAATGGATGAATCAAATGTTGATGAACTCAGAGAGCAGGAACGAACTGAGTGGTGATTGCACTTTAGTTGGCAATCTCAAGCGTGTTTTGTTGTCTTGCAAATCTGCTTTGAGTCGTCACTTTTGGCTAGGATTGCAGATCAAAACAAAATTGCATTCAACCCATCGCACCAGAAAAAAATTGGCCCTGAGCTGTCTTGCAGCAGCCAGAAATGGGAAAAAATGGACATGGAAGCAAATTTTTCTCCCGCAATCTTCCGGGTTCCGGACTGATGCTCTTAGAGGCATGAAACAATTGCAGACAATTTGCACCCATGTTTTAAGCTTGTGGTAACAAGAGACAACACCTCTTAGTTTGCATTTGGCTTCATCTGTGTGCAACCAAAATGGTTTGTTCAAGTCAAAGTTGTGACCAGAATTGTTTTCTAATCGAATCCAAACTGCAGATTTTCGGTTGTTGTTCCTG
>Ga0163149_10003870_pt1 | contig 16766 bp, 16 predicted proteins | sample OliLakLV19MP5G1_FD_148604 | JGI IMG/M metagenome (GOLD analysis project Ga0163149, IMG submission 148604) | Freshwater microbial mat bacterial communities from Lake Vanda, McMurdo Dry Valleys, Antarctica - Oligotrophic Lake LV.19.MP5.G1 | ecosystem: Environmental > Aquatic > Freshwater > Lake >...
ACTCTTTGCTATGAAACTAATGTCCACGATAGATCCAGCAGGCACGGGCACGCGGACAGAAATACCGTCAAATTTATTTTCCAACTCAGGAAATGCTTTTGTCACAGCGATCGCTGCGCCAGTAGAAGACGGCACGATATTTTGTGCGGCAGCGCGCCCTTCGCGTAAATCTTTTTTGCTTGGACCATCAACCAATGACTGTGATGCTGTATATCCATGGACAGTATTAAGAATTGCTTTTTCGATACCGATCTTTTCATGCAAAATTGCAATGAGCGGTGACGCAGCATTCGTCGTGCATGAAGCATTTGATGTGATATCGCATGTTCCAAATTTCTCTTCGTTGACCCCAAGAAGTATCGTCTCGCCCTGGACAGAGCCATCACCTTTTGAAGGAGCAGAGATCACAACCTTGCGCGCACCTTGGTCGAGATGAAATTTTGCACTTTCAAATGTTGTGAAAAGACCGGTAGATTCGACGACAACGTCAATACCGAGCTCCTTCCATGGAAGCTTTGTAGTGTCCCTCTCTTGAATGAAAAGTACTTTCTTGCCATCAACAATGATATGAGTCCCGTCGTGCGTGATCTCATGTCCCCATGTGCGGTAGACAGTGTCGTATTTCAGGAGGTACGCTAGCGAATCGATCGTTCCCAAATCATTGACTGCGACTATTTCTATATCCTCCCTCTCCCATGCAATTTTGAGAAATGCTCGACCTATACGACCAAAGCCGTTTATAGCTATTTTTGTTATTTTCATATATCTAGTATACCACTACTATTACAAAGCAAAAACCAGCCTTTGAGCTGGTTTTTGCTTTGAATTTTCCTTATCTTTGCATCATATTGATGCAACAGATTGTGCTTCAATAACAATTTTGTCCTTATCGTAGAAAATTGTATTCTCATATGTATCCACTTCCACACCATTGATACTAACACGTACCTGCCCCGCAGTATCTGCTGCGAAGTCTGCGACATGCATACTGTCAAAAGGTTTATCCCATACTGCAAAGAAATCTCCAAGAGTGAAATCCTTTTGTACAGGTGATTCTACGTGGATAATAGGAAGGTCAGTGTGTGTATGGATTGAATTCATACATGTCGAGGTAATACCAATATCCTCAGGTAAAATAATCTCTTCTCCATCAACAACGATTTTGAGTTCTGGATGTATATGGAATTCTGTTGCCATGTCTGTGGTACAAAGTAATGCAGCTTCTCTGCTCGTCATCACTTCATAGCTTTTTACCTTAGTTTCTTCTTTTTTACTTGTAAGAAAAATGATTCCAAAAACCAAAACGACGCTAATTCCTAAAACGATTAAAAGATTTTTCATACGTATTTTATAAACTATTTATAATCATTAGTAATGCCATGAATATCATCAAAATATTTTCACCAACCGTCACCCACGAAAGTGGTAACGCAAATGCTGTCCCAACACAGGCACACTCAATCTTCTCTCCTCGCCTGAGTACTTTAATTATGCCATATGTTTGTATCCCAAGAATGATGATAGTCACCACACTCACTACGAAGGCTCCTTTCTGCATATGGAGAATGATTCCGAGAAGTAAAAATAGGAAAGGATAGATTTGCGCATAGACCTCAAATCTCTTTGCAATGGGATCGTACTTCTTGAGTACTACTTGAAATGATTTGTAGGTATAAAGCTCAAGTGCCCCAAAAACAAGGAAGAATCCAGCCATAAAATCATTCATTAGCACCTCCCATCCATTACCAGGCCGAACAGAAATCCGCAGAAGCATGTATATAAGTATCACAAACAATACAACAAAAAGAACCTTATATGTTTTAAAGAAATTCTTTTTGGTCACTTCTCCGATTCTTGTTGCTCCTTTCGGTGCATGATGTTCACAATAATGGTGGACAAGTCCTCCCGCATCAACCGTCAGATGAGTCGCGTCCATTGAGCATTTTTCACATTTTATAGTCATAACAAAGTTTGTCTATTTATATTTGTAACGATCTTACTGTAGAGCATCTTTTATGAGTTTGAGTGCAACTTGTGGATTGGCCGATCCCTTCGTCTCTTTCATTACTTGTCCAACCAAACCTTGCAATGCGGCTTCCTTGCCAGCCTTATAATCTGCAACAATCTTTTCGTTTAATGTAATAATCGTTTGAACAACAAGTTTCAATCCTTCCAAATCGTTGCTTTGCATCATTCCTTTTTCATTTGCTATCGCTTCTGGATCTTTATCATTTTCCGCTATCAAAAGTAGTATGTCCTTTGTTGCTCGTGAAGAGAGTTTCGACTCTTTGAACATCTTGATAAGTTTTGCGAAAGTTTCTGGACTCGGAAACGTCAGCGTCTCGTCCTTTGCCATCAATCCCAAGAGGTCAGATGTTATGAAATTTGAAGCAGTTGCTACATACTCCTCTTCTTGACCGAGTAGTTTTGCAACATTCTCAAAGAACTCGCCAAGAATTGTGTCGCTGACATAGCTATCAATATCCTCATCCTTAATTCCAAAATCCTTTTTGTACCTTTCCCTTTTCGCTTTCGGAAGCTCGGGAAGATTTCTGTGTAGCTCTCCAATATCAAACATCTCATGCAGTTTGAATTTGGGAATATCAGGATCTGGAAAATATCTATAATCTTCGGCATTTTCCTTTGTTCGTTGAGAATATGTATTCATTTTCATTTCATCCCAACCACGTGTCTCCTGCACAATCTCGTTCTCTCTTCCCTCTTCAAACAAACCCTTCATTCTGTTTAACTCAAAAATCATTGCACGTTCAACGCTTTTGAACGAATTGAGGTTTTTGACTTCAACGCGATTTTTGTTGAGAACATCTTTCTCTGGAGAAATAGATATATTTGCTTCAACACGGAACTCTCCCTTGTCCATATTTGCTTCTGACACGCCTAGATATATGTACAAAAGCTGGAGCTCTTTGGCAAAGACAGATGCGGCCTTTGCTGCTTCCTCTGGCGTATCAAACGTATGTGGTTCTGTGACAAGCTCCATAAGTGGCACACCTGCGCGGTTGAAATCAACGACAGAGTAGTCGCCTTTGTCATGCTTTGAAGTCCCCGTATCCTCTTCGAGATGAACTCGTGTGACTTTCATACCAGCAAGCTCTCCACCAGAGACAATCGGATGCTTGTACTGACTGATTTGATAGCCCTTTGGGATATCAGGGTAAAAATAATTCTTACGGTCGAATTCACTGAAGTTTGCAATCTCACCTCCAAGAGCAAGCCCGACCTTGATGACGTCTTCTATCGCTTTTTTGTTGGGTACTGGCAGACTTCCCGGATGCGCGAGGCATGTTGGGCAGACATTTTTGTTCGGTTCTATTTCGTCTGGATCATTCTTGCATGAACAAAACATCTTACTTGCAGTTTTCAATTCAGCATGCACTTCGAGTCCGACAGTTGAATAGTATTTCTTCTCCATACTATTACTTCTTTTTCAAGAGTTTTATAATCTCGTCAGCAAGCATCTTCACAGACTTTTCATCAAAAAGCGAAATGGTAAAAACTGGCTTTTTCAATTTCTTGAATTCTTTGATTCTTGCTTCTAGTTCTTTACTATCAGAAAATACGTCTGTTTTTGTCAGGACAATCACTTCATCCTTTTCTGCAAGCCCGTGCCCGTAACTTTCTAGTTCCGCACGGATATCTTTGTACGCTTTCATCATCCCATCAGAGCTAGCAGACTTTTTGGAAGTCTCCCCTTTTTTTGTAAGAATCTTATTCACTCCGAGCTCACACGATACTAGATGAGCAAGGATACGTGTGTGAGTGATATGGCGAAGAAATTTGGTTCCCAAGCCTTTCCCTTCACTTGCTCCTTCGATTAATCCGGGAATATCTGCGAGTATGTACCCATGGAAATCACCTAGGTTGGGATCGAGTGTCGTGAAAGCGTACTCACCTATTTTTGCTTTGGCATTTGTGAGCGAATTGAGAAGCGATGACTTACCCGCATTTGGAAGTCCTACAAATCCAATGTCTGCAAAGAGCGACAATTCAATGAAAAATTCTGCACGTTCACCGCTTTTGCCTGGCGTCGCTTTGAGGGGTGTCGTATTGAGAGAACTTTTGAAGTGCTCATTTCCCAAACCTCCGTGACCACCATAAAGAACGAGGACTTGTTCTCCCTCTTGTGTGAGTTCCCACTTCATTCCATTCTCAACATTGGTGACAACAGAACCGATAGGAATATCAAGGATTATATCTTTGCCGTTTGCGCCATGACGCTTTGCTTCTCCACCATCATCTCCGCGCCCAGCTTCGTGCACTATCGCTCTTTTGTAACGTGCTAATGCGAATGGGTCGCGGATAGCACGGAGGTACACGTCGCCTCCTTTTCCACCGTCTCCACCCGCAGGACCGCCTTTGGGAATGAACTTTTCTTGACGCCAACGGACAACACCGTCACCACCGTGTCCTGCTTTTGCTTTGATAGTAATTTCATCGATGAGTTGCATAATTTTATTTATTAAGCGCAATCTGCGCGAGTTCTAATGCTCCTTGGCGTGAATTTGCTACGACAAGGAATAGTCCATTGTGACAGAAAATTGCATCATCAACACCGCTGATATTTGCTAATTCGCTATCTCGCAATCCCGCCCACTCTTTTGGTAAATCTTTTCTATTTTCAAATCCAAATACTGTTTTTCTTACTGTCTCAACCTTCCATGAACCATTCGCTCGAGGTGCGACAACAAATAGTGGCTCAGGGAAATTCGGAAGCACTTGTTCAAACGGATACAAGCGATCAAAGATAATGAGACGTTTGTCTTCTGCGTTCATATAAGCTTCTTCAATAAATCTCCTTGCCTCCTGTGCATCAGAAATAACTTTTATTTCGCGAAGAATGTGACGCTTTGCCAATTCGACGAGAGATATAAACATTTCATCATACATAGTATGGTCCTCCTTCCACGTCGGCCGGTACGCATAGAGAAAATCCTGAAGAAAGTACGGCGACACCGCGCCATTTTGTTCGACAAGATCCATACCATTGTCATCAGCATCAATCGGTTGAATCAATTTTTCATCGAGAATGCGCGCAATATCGGAACTTTCCGCGAGCATTTCCCCGTATGCCTTCCAGACGAGTCCGCATCCAGCATACAAAATACCGTTCTCCCTAGCACCCGCACCTCCTTTTTGGTGGTGATCAAAACGGTTTATAGATGGGTCATATACTCCGCCGACATCGAACACTATATCAGCATTTTCAATAATCTTAGGATCACGAGTACGTGTCACAGTGTATGCCTTTTTCTCTTTCTCCAGCCACAATTCAGCAATCGCACATGCGAAAATATCATCAGCGTGAAATTTGTCGCTATGTGTAACGATGGCAACTGGATCTTTCATTAGTCGCGTACTACCTTATTCGCAAACCAGTTGATAATCGAGATAATGAGCGCGCCCCAGAACGCTGCCATGAGACTGTCAATCGTAAATCCTGCAACCACTTGTCCAACAAAATAGAAAAGTGCCGCATTGACAATCAACGAGAAAAATCCGAGTGTAAGAATATTGATCGGGAGAGTAAGTATAGTAATGACAGGCTTCACAATGAGATTGATGAACGCCAACACTGCGCCGACAATGACCGCAACCCCGATCGAGGAAACCTGAATGCCATCAATAAAATAAGGTACGGCGAGAACCGCGAGTGTCAGTATGAGCCAATGGATAACTACTTTCATAATTTATAGAGATTAACTGAATAATGAATCGACAATTTGTTTAACCATATTTCCGTCTGCCTTGCCCTTGAGCTCCTTCATCGCTTCCGCCATGAGCATGCCTTTCTTCGTCGGATCTGTAATACCAAGTGCGTCTTTCTTTGCGCTCACTATTTTCATCACATCTTCTTCACTCATCATCGCCGGCAAATATGTTTCGAGAATTGCGAGTTGCGCCTTGTCTTCATCTGCGAGATCTTGTCTGCCTGCAGATTCAAACTGCCCGATAGCATCTTTTCTTTGCTTTGCTGTTCTTCCGATGACGGCGAGTGATTCCTCGTCAGTAAGCCTGTCTTGTGGAGTTCGTCCTTTAGCAACGAGTTCGTTGGTAAATGCCGTCACGAGGCCACGCAGAACGTCGAGCTTCACAGCGTCCTTGGCGAGCATTGCCTCCTTTATTTGATTCTTGATGTCATCGTGTAACATAAAGCTATTTTAGCACATGAACGTGTTATAATGAAGCTTATAAAACTATGAAAAAAATCATCTATCTCGACACAGAAACAACTGGAAATGAAGAAAAGGATCGTCTCTGTCAGCTTGCGTACAAAGACGGCGAAACGAGTTTTTCTGAACTCTACAAACCGTCGCTTCCTATTTCTATCGAATCGAGCGCAGTTTGCCACATCACCAACAAAATGGTCGCGGATAAACCGACTTTCTCTGATTCAAAAGATTACTCTCATATAAAAAAACTACTTGAAGACGAAAACGCAGTTCTCGTCGCACACAATGCCAAGTTTGATCTCGGCATGCTAGAAAAAGAAGGCATTGCCCCACCACACCATATTTGTACACTCCGCGTAGCACGGTACCTAGACCGTGATGGCGTCATACCTCGACACAATCTGCAGTATCTCCGTTACTATTTGGAAATAGAAATAGATGCAACCGCACACGATGCTGCGGGCGACGTACTTGTCCTTGAAAAATTGTTTGAACGATTGTTGAAAAAAGTTACTGAGGAAGAAGGTGACGAAAAAAAGGCGCTCTCAAAAATGATCGAGGTGTCTAACACCCCCTCCCTTATCCCTGTGATTACTTTTGGCAAATACGCTGGTCGCAAAATAGCAGACCTCGCTCGCGAAGATCCTGGCTATTTGATGTGGCTACTCACAGAAAAGAGAAAAAGTGAAGGCGATGAAGAAGACTGGATATTCACTCTCGAGAAGAATCTGCAAAAAAAATAAGCCACCGTAGTGACTTAGTAAATATCAGACAATATGATCAAAGTATCCGCTTACGGTTCTTTGTTTGTTGTCTTTATTTCTATTTTGCTGAAGTCGCAGAGTATCTACGACCACTTTTTTTAGTTTATTTTTTTGCTCTGTGTTTTTTACTTTTTTTAGAGCAAGACACACGAGCTCTTCAAGGTTTATTTCTTTTCTGTGTGTTTTCAAATTATGTTCCTTTAGAAACGATTGTATCCTTTTTATCGCTTTACTTTCTAGCAGTTGGTTGCTTGCAGATTTCACCAGTAATTTCTGGCAGAAAAATTCTATAGTTTTCATTTTCGTTAGATTTGATCACATAATACAATATAGTATAAATTTGTCAATAACTGCATATTGGTTCAATGACTTGGAATCAGCTAACCATTTAGGATGAATCCATGCGCCCTACACAACAAATAAACACATTCCAAAGATACGTCGCGAAGCAGCTCGCCTAGTACACTGATGGTGGAGTACAGGAAAGCTTCCTCGACACTTCGGATACTCTCAAAGTGTCATCATTGAATGGGTTGCTCGATCATGAGTCATTGGAGATCATCCCATGCTTACTCGTTCATCAAGACTAAGACATCACCCCAAAAGAATTTCCGAGAGACACAGTCAGGAAGACTGTTGAAAAATATTTGAAATACAATCGATATTCAGAAGTGGTGCATCAAAAGTTACTCAATGATGGAATCAGAGTTTCGTTGTCTTTTGTAAAGAGAACTCTCAAACGACATTACTTAGTCAATAAACGAAGTCCTTGAAAGCGGTACCATCCGCATCAAGAGCGTCCATATCCCTTGCACTCAGGTGATTTAATGGAGATTGATACTATTCACCGAATGATATCCCAAAGGAGAAGATTGTATGTATTTGTGATATTTGATACCTACTCACGATGGGCATACGCTAAAGCATATGCCCGGATGAATGGCAGAACGAGTGCCCGCTTTTTGCAAGAAGCACAAAAATATGCACCATTTCAATTCAAAATGATCCAATCCGATCATGGGCCGAAATTTAGTTCGTTGTTTGTGTTACGCATCAAAAAGAATCATCGGTATACACGGATCGGGAAACCGAACGACAATGCAGACATTGAGAGGTTAAACGGAACTGTGCAGGAATAGTGTTTAGGCAAGCTACCATACGATGTGAGAAAGATTAATTGCGCTTTAAAGAAATATTTTAGATATTACAACTATGAACGGCTTCATGGTTGAATTCTGTTTAAAACGCCAATACAATTAACAAAGTGATTCCAAGCTATTGAATACTAAACGTCTGAGTACAAAAAAAGCGCCCTCCTCTCGAAGAGCGCTTGAACTGCAAGATATACATTAAAAAACATAATCAATATATTGTTGTTGGTGCAAGTATGCATCAACATATTCTGAGGAATACAATCGACGCATTTCAATAATTTGCCGATCGAAATTGCCTTTATTGATAAAAGGGTCAAAATGGCCCGAAAAAGCACTCATTGCTGAAAAGTTCCTGTGAATCGCATTTGCTGTTTGAGCAAATAGATTTTTACTTGTTTCTTTTATCATAGTTTTTTTTAATGAAAAAATAGTATGTCGTAACTCAAACGGCCAAACAAATACAGGACGTTTTTTACTTAATTTTACTCTACCTTGTTCTCTGACAAGCGTCAATCCCCTTTTGATGCACGCAGAAAAAGGCTACAATAAACCCATGGAAATATTACTCGTAATTGTGGGACTCGCTATCGGAGGATTTGTCGCATACCTTTTTGTAAAGAAAAGCCATAGTTCTGGTGATTCTGAGACTGGCACAGCAAACACTCAGATTTTGCTTCAGCAACTAAACGAGCTCCGCAAAACTGTCGACGAGAAGCTCTCTTCGACTGAACGCCAAGTCAACGAATCAATTCGTTTTCAATCTACTGAATCCAATCGTCTCATCAAGGAGATTACGCGTGAGCTCACAGAGGTCAAAGAAACTGGCAAACAGGTCATGGGATTTGCGGATCAACTTCAAAGTCTGCAGGATATCTTGAAGAACCCAAAACAGCGTGGCGTGCTTGGTGAATACTATTTGGAAACTCTTCTCAAAAACGTCCTCCCTCCAGGCTCGTTTGAAATGCAATATCACCTTGCGAAAACTGACGACGGCAGAGATTTGATACCGGATGCAGTCGTCTTTGTGAACGACAAAATAATTCCAATAGATTCCAAATTCTCACTCGAAAACTACAACCGTATTTCCGAAACAAGTGATGCAACAGAGAAAAGCCGTTTGGAAAAAGTATTCGTGAACGATCTCAAAAATCGTATTGTTGAAACTGCCAAATATGTTCGCCCTGAAAACAACACAATGGATTTTGCATTCATGTTCATTCCTCACGAAGCAATCTACTACGATCTTTTGGTTGGGAAGGTCGGTCTCGCTGATGATGAGAACCTTATCCAACGCGCAGCGTCAAAATACAAAGTCATCATTGTCTCTCCGACATCATTCCTTGCATATCTCCAAACAGTTTTGCAGGGTCTCCGAGCTCTTCATATCGAAGAAACTGCAAAGGATATCATGAAACGCGTCGAAGAGCTCGGGAAACATTTGAAAGCGTATGAGGAGTATCACAACAAACTCGGCAACACACTCTCAACTGCCGTGAACCAATATTCCCTTTCGGGAAAAGAGCTCAAAAAGGTGGACAAAGACGTGCTCCGCATCACTGGCGTCTCGAGCGAGATTGAACCGATGCTGTTGGACAGATTTGAAAAAGATGAATAGTAATACTAATAAACTTCGCCCAAAAACGGAATAGCAAACAGCTTTTGCCGAGTGACGATGCGCGAAGTGTCTCCTTGAAACGACTTCACTGCATTCATGCTGGACGCGAGCACTATTGAGTAATCCCCGAATTTCTCTGTGATGTGATCCATAGCTTCATACAAGCTATCTTTTTCCGACGACAGTGGAAACAATGATTGTGGAATATTCTCTTTGCGTACGAGGGCATGACAGGTGATGCCCGTTGCACGGTAGACAATTCCCTTTTTGAAAAGTTGATCAAACGGCTCTCGCGCCGCCGAGACAATCTCGTGTGCGAGATTTGTATTCTCTTTGAGCTCCTGCTCTATCCACGAGCGTTTGTGCGTCTTGTGATCCTTGAGAAAGAACGAAACGTGCTTGGTATAGAGTTTGTTATTGCGAAGCCTTTCGCATGCAATCTCAATATTACGTGAAAGGTGAGAGAAAATATATTCCTTGTCACTTGAGGCTTTGGGAAACGTGCGTGTTGATTGGAGTGATTTGAGATCTTCATGATGATTGCCGACTTCCAAGAGAGATGTGCCTCGAAGCTCGTGCCAAAGCGTTTGATAAGGAGTTGCGAGGTGGTGTTCTATCCACAGGGCATCTTTGCCTACGAAATCTAGTGCGGTGCGCACACCTGCCGAACGGAGCTTGGGTGCCATCCTGCGTCCAATGCCCCAGATATCCTCCACATCGAGTGTCGCGAGAAACTTTTCGCTTTCGCCGTACTTCATTGCTGTGAATCCATTTGGCTTATTATTTTTCGAAGCGACTTTTGCAAGCACTTTTGTCTGCGCAAGCCCGAGAGAAAAAGTGAGCCCAAGTTTGATCTGCAATGTATGCTTCAATCTTTTTGCGATAGCTACCTTATCTTCCCACGTCTTCCCTTGGTTCGTGATATCAAGGAAACATTCATCGATACTATAGTCCTCGACGACCGAAGAAAATTCTCTCGCTACTGCAAGCATCTTTTGGTTGTATTGTTCATAGAGTCCATAATGTGACGGGAGAATGATGACCTGAGGAAACTCTTTGCGAATTTTGAAGACGGGCATACCACGTGTTATGCCGACCTTCTTGGCCTCTGTATTCATAGCACTCGCAATCCCGCGTTCTTGCCCTGTCACTACGGCTTTACCCTTCAGATCAGGCCGTGAGAGCATCTCACATGCGACGAAGAAGCTGTCCCCGTCTATATGAATGATGGCCTTCTCTTCTTTGCTCATGACATCAGTATAGTGAACAAACGTTCACTTAGCAAGAATTTCTTACTATCTACCTTTTTGCGACGGTCGTCGCAAAAAGGTAGATATTGTATGGAGCAGATTTGTTTGCATACAATCGTTTCTGTTATACTCGGACTATGAAGAAAAAAGTGCTTATTATGTTCGGAGGAGTGTCTGCGGAACACGAAGTCTCTATTATCACAGGACTTCAAGTTGTGGAGGCAATAGACAGAAGTGCCTACGAGACATATGTCATTTACGTATCGAAAGATGGTGAACTGCAGTACCTACACAATCTCGTCTCACGAAAAGATTGGATAACAGCGCCCCGCAAGAAGGCTTCATTTGGAAAAGACAAAGATGGTGGCTATGTTTCACTCGGAGGGTTTCCTGAGAAAAAGGTGTATCCGTATGCATCTTATTTTGCATTTCATGGAGGCACAGGCGAGGCTGGTCCGTGGCAAGGCGTCATGGAAGCACTCGCTATACCTTTCACATCTCCCTCAATGGAAGCATCTGTCATTGCAATGAACAAAGAGATTACAAAAGCGCTCGCAGAAAAATTCGGAATCAAGACAGTCAGTGGTGAATCATATTTTGCAAATGATATCAAGAAAGATCCGAAAGAAATCGTCAAGAAGATTTTGGCAAAACACCAATTCCCTCTTATCATCAAACCTGCACACTTCGGTTCTTCTATCGGCATCGGAATTGCAAAAAGCGAAACTGAGCTAGAAATGAAACTTCTCGAGAGTGCTCATGTAGACCGAGAAATCCTTGTCGAAGAGTACATAGGAGACAAGGTTGACTACAACAGCGCTATCAAGAAAATAAATGGCGAGATTGTCGTGAGCGAAATAGAACGACCACTCACTGATGACGAAGTGCTCTCATTTGCTGACAAGTATAAAAAGGGGGGCAAGAAAAGCGGTGGCGAAGGCATGGCGACACTTTCTCGCGAACTTCCTGCCAAGCTTCCTATGGAACTCAAAGAAAGGATCCGAGCGACTGCCAAAGAGGTGTATAGGGCGTGCCGTCTCAAGGGCATGGTTCGGATTGATTTCCTCTATTCCGCAAAATCAGATACGCTGTATCTCAACGAGGTTAATCCAATCCCCGGCTCAATGGCGTTCTACCTCTGGGAAGCATCTGGTGAACTTTTCAAAGATCAAATCACAGAATTACTCGAAGAAGCAGTCCGAGCACACGAAGAATCCAAATCTTTCATATACGATTATCACACTGATATTGTAGAGAAATTTGTTGGAGGTAAGAAAAATTCTTAACCTTCTGAAAACAGATAATTTTAGTAATACAAGTCAGTCAACTCTGGCTGTTGGAGTAAAAACCACTCATCTTGTGAGAACTTCATACGAAGTGATTCGATTGCAGTATGAAGATCTGGGACGAGAGAATACTTCCCTTCCTCTGCAAAACCTTTCTGTACATCAGTAGCAAAGATACTCTTTAGTAGAAATGTGTGGTCGGCCAATCCTGAAAGCTCACGCCCCAGCATTTCGTTCTTGTCGAGATTGTCACGCCCGAGCTCTGGAATGCCGGCAGTAATGACGAGAAGCTTTTGGCCTTGCGCTCCTGCCTGCAATTTCGCTTCGCGTATTCCCGCAAGCGCTGTGGTGTAGCTGATGTTGTACGAATCGTCTATTCCTTGATAGCCAAAAATATTCCCAACTTTCTGCCGTCTCTCCGGAGGCTGGAGCAATTTTACAATGCGAGAAACATAATCTTCGGGTATGTCGAGAATATCTGCGACTTCGAGAGCGAAGCGAAGATTGATTTTGTTTGATTGTGATAACGGCACATCAAGTATTTCTTTTCCTCTGTAATAAATTTTTTCGCTATTAGTTGGAATTTCATGAAGAATCTGATTCTGCTCCTTTGCAATGTGATTGACCCATGCTTCCTCGCTCTCTGGGAAAATAAGATGTGCGTCAGGTTTTGCCTTCACGAAAAGTTCTCCTAATGCATCTCTGAGGTTGTCTTCTGTCCCGAACCTTTCTATATGCTGATCGCCGATGTTTGTGATAATAGCGATGTCTGGCGGGAGAATCTTTGCTGACTTTGCGATACGCCCTTTCGCAAATGCGTCCATCTCGACGATTAGTATGTCGTTACCTTCCAAGAAATAATCTGTGATCCATCGAGAGATGCCCATTGTCGAGTTGATATTGCCGGGAACCATCTGCACTTTGTAATTATATTTGAGTAGTTCAAGCAAGAAATTTTTGACTGTTGTCTTCCCGTAACTTCCAGTGATTGCGACGACTTTGGTATTTTTGCCACGTGAGTGAAAAGCTTCTTCTGCCTGCGCACGGATTTTCCTTTTGAAATGTTCATAAAAGGGCTTTGCGATGATATTGGCGACAAATATATAAAATGGGATCAAGATGGTAGCGACTGCTATGAAAAGCAAACCCACGAAAAGGCTTTCGTGCCAGAAGATGATACCGACAACGTCCAATACAAAAAGTACATATGCTATGACAATTGTGGTCCTTGCTCTGTGAGTGAATTTCACATGCTCGCGTTTCTCGATGTTGCGCCTGAAGAAAAACCTCGGCAACCATCTCATGTAGCGCCCTGTGTCGTATTCCTCTTGTTGGAGGATGTACAGAAAATCCCGAAAAGGGAAAACGATATTAAAGGCTTTTGATAAACTTTTTGATGATGCCATAAAATAATGTTGGATTCTCGAGGTGCGCATTGTGTCCTTCGTTCTCCATCACGATAAGCTTGCTTCCCGAAATCAATGAGTGCATTTCTCGGGCAATTCTGAGTGGGACAGGTTGGTCGTGTTTGCCCCAGACGAGTAATGTCGGCGCACTGATAAGCGGAAGTTCTTTCGTCATATCAAATTCGATAATCTTGCGCAGTATATCTCCCATACCACTCTCATCTGCTAGACGCAAATCCGAATGCGGTCTGATAACTTTAGCACGAAGCCCGAGCGCTTTGCATATTTTGGCGATTTTGATTTTGAACTTGATGCGAATTGGAGGTCGGCGAAGCGATGGCGAACCATAGAGAATGAGTCCTCGGAGCCATACTGGTCGCTCTGAAGCTATCAAACTTGCTATGCGTCCGCCAAATGAATGTCCAAGCAAAATGATATCTTCTGCATCTGTCGTCTCTGTTATTCTCTTCTTCACCCATGTCGCATATTCGGGAATATTCCAAACAGAAGACGGTTTCAGTTCAGAGCCAAATCCCGGCAAATCAAACACAATCACATGAGCTTCTTCTTCGAGCGCCCGTGCAAAATCTTCCCAAAGTTCTTTGCTATGTCTCCAGCCGTGGAGAATGACGATTGTTTTCATAAAACACTTCTATTATACAGTAAGTTGCCTGCGGGCTAGTATTTTCTCACTACAGCTTTGACTGTCGCGACGATAGCGAGATCTACTTCTGGATAAATCGGCTTATACTTTTTGTTGGCAGGTTCGAGATAATATCCGTCTTTGCCTTGGCGAAGATATTTCATCGTGAAGCCTCCGTCGACGTCAGCGATGACAATCTGCCCCACCTTTGCATTCTCTGTGCGCTCGACGATGACATAATCCCCTTCGTTGATACCTGCTTCAATCATAGAATCCCCCTTGACCTTGAGCATGTAACTTGATTCTTTGTGATCAATCAGGAAGTCATCGAGCGAGAGAGTTTCTGTTGTGTCTTCTTCTGACGGCGTCGGGAAACCTGCTTCGACGATGCCGAGCAATCTGATGCGATAAAAGATTGGTCCCGGAATGAGGTGGCGAGTATCGTCCTTCTGCACGAATCCTTCGTCAATCCAGCGAGACACAGACCGCGCGACAGCATTCTTGGATGCGACTCCACAGAGCTTGGTCATCTCCTCGTAGGTCGGCATGCGCCTATGCTTCTGATAAAAGTTCACTATCTTCTTTTGTCGTGGATCTAACATATTCTAAGTATATGTGAACAAACGTTCACCTGCAAGTCAAACCTGTGGATATCCCTCTATACTCGAGGTCCGACCTCGAGTACAAAATTTGGAATGAGGGGGTGTGAAGGAATTAAGGTTGTGGATAGAGGTATACTGGAGTCTTGGTAATGAGTATTTTAGCTACACCTCCTTCAACAAGATAGCCTCGCACCAACGCCTCTGTCTCAGTCCCTTGCAAGATTCTCTCTGAAAGCATCATATCGTTGGTTGGGTCGTCAATCGGGATAACAACAGTCACATCTTCCCCCACTCTCGGCCCAGTACTTCCATCGTCATACCAGAGGATCCACGCAGTGTTCCTTGCAGGATATTCGAGCTTGTAGGCGAAAACGAATGGCTGGCTTGGCATTTTGCTTACAAATGGTGAGCCAGCCAGAAATCGATTCATCTGCTCGCTCACACCTGCGCTCCACACTTCATCCCTAGATTTGAAAGTCGGCACAACACTTCCAAGTGCCATATTCTCATGCGTCAGAATATTAAATTTGAAAAATGCTTCCGCCTGCGCCTGATCTTTGGCTTGCGTCTTTGGACTCACGTTGTCTGAGATGAGAAATGCTCCCGCGACAAACAACACACCGATAACGAACAATGCATTGCGCCACACTTTTGCTTGTTTGGTCATATATGAAGTATAGTATGAATCCTCGATTGCCGAAAGAACAAATAATTGCTATATTTTCGATGTTAAAAGTGCCGAAGTCCTTGTTGGCTTTCAACTTTTAACTTTCTACTTATCTTGGCCCTATCGTCTAACGGTTAGGACACATCCTTCTCAAGGATGGAATCAGAGTTCGATTCTCTGTAGGGTCACCATCAACAGCTAGCACGAGTAGGGTTGTAATAAACTCTTTAATTATAGATATACAATAACAAAAAACATACTTAATTGAGTATGTTTTTTGTTATTGTGATACTTATCCTATAGCCTTACAACGGTTAGTATATGAAAAGTAGGCGATTTCGAAACTCTGTACTTTCGATTAAGCACAAACTTTGATACGAGCCAAAACTCTTGATTTTATTACTATTACGCCTATTTTTTATATACATTGTTAGCCATAGTTTTTATTTCACTTCCTCGAAATAATTATCAAAATCGTCTATTTCCATGGGCTTTATTTTTTTTAAACCAATTCCCCTTGGAAAATATCTTTCCGAGTATTCACCTTGACAATAAAATCTCAAAACGTCGCCTGCTGATTGAATCCATTTAAAAACATTTTCGTCAAAAAAAATCTTATGAATTTCGTTAGTTGTATTTAATTCTTTAGATACTGATTTAGGATGAATTATATCATTCCTTAATTGTTCTAACTTTTTGAAATTACTCCAGAACTTTTCATTTTTCGGATTGTCTAAATTCCTCAAATCAGGTATTATTTTAATTAATTTTTCAGAAGTTGTCATCCATAGCTGTATTGCTTCTTTATCCCAAGTTTCTTTAATTCCACGATTGTTTTTATTTTCGTACGTATAATCATCAGGAATAGCGAAGTTTACAAACGCTTCGATTGAGTTGTAAGCAAAAATGACACTTACCTTAACTGCCTCCAAATAGTCGTATAATTTCGTCAATTCTTCTCCTTTGAACTCTGCTATTTCTCCTGCAATCAATTTTGGTTCAATGAGCTTTCTATATATACTCGTAGATTCAATAAAAGCTTTGTGGCTAATATTGATAAACATTGAAATAATATTTGGTGTTGAAAATGTAACATTAGTTTTTTTAATTTTATAGATTTCCAAAACATTCAGAAAAATGGTTTTGTTCTGTTTTATTGCACGTACTACAACAGGATGATGCTGACGA
>Ga0163149_10003872_pt1 | contig 16755 bp, 12 predicted proteins | sample OliLakLV19MP5G1_FD_148604 | JGI IMG/M metagenome (GOLD analysis project Ga0163149, IMG submission 148604) | Freshwater microbial mat bacterial communities from Lake Vanda, McMurdo Dry Valleys, Antarctica - Oligotrophic Lake LV.19.MP5.G1 | ecosystem: Environmental > Aquatic > Freshwater > Lake >...
TGTGTAAGCACGCCAAACCGGGCGTTTCGAAGTGCGGAAAAGCGGGCGCGCTACAAATGCAACAAAAATTAACCGTTGAACCGGCTGGCAACCGATGAATCACGGCAAATCGACCGTTTAGTCACGGTAACACACATGAACATTAGCACCTCTCTGTCACAAACATGAGCTGATTTCTACAGTGAAACAGCACAAATCATGGGGGAGGATGCACTAGACCGGTGCTAAAGTTCATGTAGGACAACATCCTATGTGTCACAGTCCTTTTGCTGCTGTAGCACAGTGCAACAACGTTTTCATATGTCACATTGTGTTGCAATGTCTCTTTTGGGCATATGAAGCTATGTTAGACGTTTGTTTTTGCGTCAGAAGAGGTGAACTGCCCCGAACTGCAAATGTTTTAAGTGTCTGGTGTGGAGTTTTTGTACACTAGCTCGTTGGCATGTACAATCCGAACATTGAGGTGACTGATGTACCAATGACCTTTTCGGAAAACATTTGGGCAGTAGGCATTTGCGTTAAGGGCAAGTGCCGGTGTTAAGGGCAACGTGCCCTGAATCGCTTTTTCAGACGAAGGTGCTGTCAATTTCACTGTGGGTTTGTGCCAGTTGCCAATGTTCATCAATGTTGCCACTGCTGGCCACAAGTTGCAAGGACAAACAAAGAAAAAGCTGGTGAGAGCGGCATTGCCAAAAATAAAGACCTATGATTGCATTGCACTGTCCTGCATGCAGACCAGAAAGGGGCACTGCTCAGTGGAGCATCTGCCACACAACACTAATTTTTCAATGTCAGATGGGATGAGACAAATGATAGAAAGACTTAAACAATGCTTGCCTGCCCCAATTGATTGGAACTTGAATGAAGAGAGGAACATGATGGAAACAAGACAGTGTGGTGCAAATTGCTACTTTGAAATCACAAACAACCTGATGCAACAGCTAACTGCACTGACTTCAACCCCTGCTTTTAACCAGTGTAGCTAAAAGACAACTGACACAGTGCATGCTATTCATTTTGTCCAAATCACAGCAACGTGATGTTTGTCTTGACCATTGTAAAAACATCTTCAACTGGAATTAACCACCAAGAACCAAATGGTTCAACCATTGCAAACACTTCATGCAACTTTTAACGATTGCACACAACATGCTTGTAACTTTTTAAAATGATTATGTCAGCCACAATTGAGAACATCATTACCCACAAATGCTTCATTCCATGTCCGTTGTCACTGCAAGATGTGGCTCTGAATGCCCTGGCTACTGTTAGTAGCGCACCTATAGCAAAACAAGTAGGGGCATGCTTCAACATTGCTTGACACAGGCCATTTTTGGTCACCTGCTAGCTAGCCAGAGGTAGCATTTTTTGAAAATTGTTGTTCTTTCTACAGTGAAGGCCTGCTATCTGGCTAGCTAGCTAGTAGTAGAGGACCTACTAATTTATCGATGCTATTACGGATTTTGCCAGGCATAGTCTCGAACTCTAGTTAGCAGCTAGCTAGTAGCTAGCTACTAGAGTCAATGCTACAGTACGGTACGGTAACCAACTAACGAAGAGTAGTAGTGAATATTTCATATTCTTTCTTTTACTAGTAGGTCAAACATAAACATGTATTCATATCACGGCAAAGTAGTCCACGGCCTGCGCAGGGCATGCCTTTTATTCTTCTCTTTTGGGTTGGTCTTCAATTCACTCGACATCAAAAATAGAAATGTCTAAACATGTAGGGGATGTCCACTCTCTTTTCTTATAGCTCTCCGGATAATTTCAACACCGCCGCAACCTCTTCACAGAACTGTGTGGTTGCATCCTGCAAGGAGATACCCGGTGTGTCTCGTGTGATCTTATTAATCATCATGTCAACCTGTCTCTCGCATTTCTTGTCCTCGCATAGCTCTGCTGCATCCAAAGCTGCCTTCTCCTTCTCCTCGTCTCCTCTGGGAAGAGACAACGCTATGAGCCCCCTCCTAATGTCTTCCTTTGTGACCGCAACAACTTCCGAGGGTTGGGTTTCCGGGCCAGCACGGGGGGTATATGCACCATCTTCAGCACCGTCAGCGTCATCGTTCTTCAACCCCCTAAAAGTCTTGTAGTAGTACCATGTGCAAGACTTAACAGTCCGACCTGGGATTTGTCCCTCATACCTTGCCCAATCCTTGCCAAACCTCTTAAATAGCTTAGCGTAGCGACAGCACTCCTCCTTACTCCATCTTTTACGTGAGCCGCTGCCGCGGCCTCCTCCAGCTTTGTGCTTCTTCGCAGGTGAAGGCCCCGAATCGTCGCTTTCGGAACCGGAATCGCTGGCTGTATCTTCGGCCTGCTGCCAAAAAATTCTTTTGTAATGGGTTTTGCAGGCAGGTGCTGTGCGATTGGGTAACTTGGCAGCAATCATTTCGAACAATTCGTCTTCATTGGTAGAGGGAAACTTAGGTTTAAGCTTTTTGTAAAGCCCACCAAGACGTTCCTGCTCTTCTTCTGTCCACCGTTTTCTGGACGATCCAGGATCGCCTCCTCCTCCGTAACCCATGCTTGGTGTCTCGTTTGGGTCGCCCGCGCAAGCACGGCGCTTCCTTGCAGCAAGTTCCATTTCCTTCTTTAAAATTGCCCTGTACTGCTCCTTGCAGGCCATTCCGGTGCGACCGGGGATGCTTTCCGCAATCTCCTCGAACAAGGCATCATTCGAAAGACGAGGCCTGAGCTTCTTGATACCTTGGATAAGAATCTTTCTCTCATCCTCTGTCCACCGTTGTTTTACTTGAGATTTTTCATTTGTGGATACGTTAGCTGTTGCGTTAGCTGTTACGTTTAAGGTTTTTGACATATTGCCAAAGAGACTGTCAAGGTAGTAGTTGTAATAATAATCTTCAATGTCCTTCACAGTCCGGCCAACCGCGCCCGCAATTATCTTCCATTCGTTTTGGTCCGCTACGTAGGCCACATCTGTTGGAGAGCGAAATCATTGCGGCCGCATGGTGTGAGGAATTTCATCTTGTAGTAGTTGAACAAAACATCTGCGTTGAACTTACGGAAATCCTGCATTTCTTTTAGTGTCCAGTCGCGGTACTTTGGTATGTCTGCCTCCTCCTCTTCTTTTCGTTCTTTATGACCCTTGATGCCAATGCCATTGTCATCCGCCTTCATGGGAGAAGCTTCATTTCTTTCTGGGCCGTTTCCATTCGTCACTGGGTTTCCGTCGTTCTGGAAAGAAGAAGAACGCTCCTCCGTCTCCTCCTCTTCTCTCTGTCCCCGATTTACGGCATTATAATGAGCCATTCGGCAAGTCGCAGGAGTAGAGTCGGAAAAATATTTCGTGATCTTGTCCCAATTTTTCCCGTATATGCGCACAAGTTTAAAGAGCCTGTCCAATTTAGCATCTGGCCAGACTTTCTTTGTTTGCTTCATCCTGTGACCGACAGGGGTGGACGTTCCTCGTTCTACGTTGGGGGGCGTTGTCGCTTCAGGATTGAAGGTTGGCCCTGTACCCTGCTCTTCTGGTTCGCCTTCCCCTTCTTGTTCTGGATGGGGAGCTTCGTCAATTGGTCCGAGAGGGATACCTTCTTCAGAAAGGACCGCTGACGGAACAATCATTACCGACGCCATTGCGCAATCATTGAAGACAGCGATTTCGTCAAATTCGTCAACGTCAATGGGGTTGTTTGCCGTTCCCTTGGTGTTCTCACTCATGGTTTTTTGATTGATTTTTTACTGGTTTAATAGCACTGATACTGTATTTAGCTCGGAGATGCAGGCTGAGGACAAAATAATGTTCGCAGCAGATAGATGGATCCAACAGTTTGTTGGGGACTCACTGATTGAATTGACGTACAGTTCTGAATTCTCTCGAACACAAAGATACCAAAAAGAAAAAAAGATACCTTTTATGAATGCTGTCGGGATGAAAAACGCGTGCGTCACCCCCTTGAATACAGGATCTCGAATTTCTGATTCCGTCTACTTGTAATTTTGGAACCATACACAGTAGTGATTCCTGATTCTGCCTTTAGTTACACAAAGTCGCACTGTTTCTCTTGTGATAGCCGACGACGTGGTCCCGGTCAGGTGAGCGCGTCGTTTTCCTTTCGGCAAATGGGGGGCCCTACTACTAGCAGTAGCCCTTTCGTTTCCACACAGTGTTACCAGGTACCAGATTAGCGACGGTTTTCAGCCAGACACGCACACGGACGTAGAATTGTACCACGCGACAGCGCGGTGTCCGACTCAAAAATGACTGATAGTTGATCACCCCTAAGAATGTGTCCTCTCTGTCAGTGAGCTGACTGTTGTCCAAACCAAAATGCACAACTGTGCCACAGACAGCTCACCAGAATGACATCAAACTCTGCATGGTGGCACTTCATTTGCCCCCAGAGAGGTCTCCACTTTGTCCTTGTTGTCGACTCTGAAGTGCCTGCATCAATTCGTTGGCTGCTGAGTCATCCAGCTGCTGGATGTTGGCTTTGACTGCATTTGCATTTTGTTTCAGAGCCACATTCAGGGCCGTGTCTTTGAATTCAATGGATGCAGCTTTCAGCTCTTTCAGTTGTGCTTCGTTGGCCCTGGTCCAGGCAGGACACTTTCCTGGCACGGGAGTGTTGAGACACATCTTTGGCAGTTCTTCCTTTCTTCCCTTGGCAGTCTTGCCAAGCTTCCCACTTGCTGAGGCTAAAAGTTCAGGCGCCAGAAATGTGTGGAAGTTTTCTTGTGTTGGGTGGCCCTTCCTTGTTGTGATAACCCATGCCATGTCAGCTTGCTTCCGTGTTTTCATAGCCGTGTCTTTCATTGACAGCAGCTTTTTGATTTCCTGTTTGCGTTTGGCCTTTGCTCTTGCTTTGAAAAACTCGTCAGAGTTCAAGTGTTGCCCATGAGTGGCACAGAACATTTTTCCAGCTGATGATGCATTCTCAATTGCTTCTATCCTCTCCTTGGACTGTGGTTCTGTTAATTGGTGTCGCTTCCTCACTGACCGAGGAGCTGTGGTTCTTAATTGGCTGCCGTCACAACCGCCTGATGATTGGCTTCTTCTGAGACAAGAAGTCTCTCACCTTGTGGGTCCAATTCACGGTCAGTTTCAAATTCATTCAACATGATGACCTCATGACGAATCCCTTGGTCATTCAACACACACATTGTTGGAGGAACATTGCCACACTTCCTCTAGGCCAACAGGCAGACATCGCGATCAAAAGCCAATTCAAACACATTCACGAGCCCGATTCTGGTTTCCGGGTCAGTGCCACCAAATGCAATCAGAGGAAGGTTGTTGATTGTCACAGTCTCCTTTTTTTCAAAGTGAGCTTGGGCCAGATTAGAAAGATTCATTCTGCACTGCAGTGAGTCTTCAATGGGCCATAGTTTTGATTGGTCTCTTGCGTCTTGCTGGTAGAGTTTGGCAACCCAGGCACCACACAAAGTCCTTTCAATTGCAATGTTGCCAACACCGGAAGACACATCCGTTTGGGACCACTGTCTGCTTTTGCTATGGCCCTTTTCCTTGGAACGTCCTCAATGTCCGGGCAAAGGGGAAGGATCCTTTTGTGGAAATGATTTTCAACCTCTTCTGCATTCATTCCATCATTTTCATTTAGTCCACAAGAACACGGAAATGTCTTGACTTCGTCATGGCCAAATTGCACAGGCATGTTGTGAGCATGGGCAAGGAACTCAACATTGAAGCGTTCTCTGTCTTGTGTCTTAGCAGATGTCTTCAACTGAAAATGAACTGGCAATGCCTCCACCTTCGTGTTGGAACCACAAATGACAGTGGGACTATGAGAAGATTTGTTTGCTTGTGTGCCACCACCACCAGCATCTGGTGCACAAAACACCATGGGTTTCCAACCTCCCCATTTGCCACTGGTGTTGTCGAGTGTGCCATCCGTCTCATCCAAGTTGAGCATTCTTCTCTTCTGATTTGGGAAGAACACAACTGCACCTTCCGCTTCAACATCATCGGCCGTCTTTTCTCTTGCAAAACCCAAATCAATCAGAGTCGACTTGAACTGTTCAAACCACCCCTTCAAGTTGGCATGCATGGTCCATTGAAGGCGTCTTGCTTCCTGGAAATTTTGCGAGTTCACCTCAAAGTGGTGAGCAGCATTGCTCTTGAGTTTTTTTGACAAAATCATTTCGTGTTTTTCCGGGGCACATGCCGCTGGCATTTACAATGGCATTCACTCGTCGTCCAAGATCCTTCAATGTTGATTGTTTTTTGCTTCTGTGTTTGCTTGCTCCAATTTCAAGAATTTCACATGTGCAGTTTCGATCTGTGACCAAATCTTCTTTGGAAAATCTCCCACAGGACCTTTTTTCAAGGGGAAATGCCAATCCTTCCTTCCCGCACCATTTGGGAAACCGTTGTTGCGCTTACGTTTGTTCCCATGTGGTTGTTGACTCTGGTGACAATTTGTCTTTGTGAGATTTTATTTCCTCTTTTGTTGTGGTGATCAATTTCATTTGTAATCATTTTGATGGCTGCTTTCTCATTGTTAAGCCTCCTCCGTTTGTCTGCATCATCTTGATGTTTTTGCTTGGAAGTTTGCCGGCATTTGCCAACCTTGTGAGGGGGAGGGACGAGTGCACGCTTCACAGCAGTGGTGTCATCATTTGGAACAGAGTTTTGTTGTTGTTCTGGATGGGCCAGATGGTGGCTCTGAGAGTGATGACATTGATTGGCCATCACCGACAACAGTTCTTCAATTCGTGATGGCTGTGCATCGTTTGAAACGGTTTTCAATGCGGAATCGCCTGAACGGGACTTCTGGTCGACAACAACAAGGTCTTTGGACTTGTGCCATGCTCTTTTTGTGAGTGTGGAATTGTTTCTATCAGGAGTGGGAAATCCTGCAGCTTTCATGGCTTGTGGGACCGAAATTGACGCTTCAGAAGCTGTAAGCTGAGTGGCAATGCGCTCTTTCGCCCCTTTGTCCATCGCCGAAGCCTTCTTTGACATGTTGTTGAGGTTGGTTGATAGTGCCAAGCCATGGAGGAGGGGTATGCATGTGGTCCTTTGCTGTCAGGACACACTCAACAACAACAATGACCCAAAATCAACATTTGGTCGTGCCACTAAAATCTCGACAGAAATGGCTGTTTAGCTCGCAACAACAACAAAACCAAATCACCACCCTGTCAGCTAAAACATGCGCTATCCAACTATAGTTAGTTTGTTCATTAACCAAGACAGCTAGATAGCTTTGTTTTAATTTTAGCCTAGTGAACATTTTCAGTCACCGGATTGTCCTAAAACCGTGACTGAATACCTTCTCTAATCTAGCACTGTAGGATGCTCCTCTCTGCTTTGTCTAGAGCTAGCTAGCTACTCTAGTTAGCTAGGTAGTGCAGTAGCAGCTACAATAGTACCAGGTAGTTACAGTAGTGGGAGCTATCTAGTAGACTACCGGTACCTGGTACTGTCAACTCTAGCTCTTGGATGCCACTACGCGCTAGCTAGCCAATGCTATTACTAGCTAGAGCTGCTCCATCTGGTATGATACAAGGTCGACTGTTCTAACGAGACTGCTACGAGTAGAAGAGAGCGACAAAAAGGGAAATATGTCACCTCGAGCTGCCTTCACAGTCTCTATGTCAGATCTGTTCACACCCAAAGTACGGCAGGGCCAGTTCCCCTGGTCTACTGCACTAATAAATAGCTGGCCCGACTCCACTCGACCAAAAAGGATATGGCTATTGATCTACTACTACTGAGCCCGTTCTAGGACATCGCTAGTAGATAATAAAAAATAGCTCCTTTCAAAGTAGTCACATAAAGTCATGGGCAATCAACTTGTTCGCATGCATTTCAAGCTCCTTGAATTTCGTTATCCATCACTTTCACTGGTGCGTGCACAAGATAGCTCGGAGGTCAGCCCAACAGATAGTCAAGATGAACAAATTCAAATACGAAATATTTTAATATTTATTCCATTTCAAATGTAACGCTGTTTGTTGAAGTAATGGCCTATGATCCGTATTTGATTTTGATTTGATGGTGGATATCAATGTTTCCACTTTTTAACTTCGGTTTTGATAGAGATCATGTAGATAAGAATGAATTGCCTCATCCTCGCTGATCCTCTACTTTTCATGCATCCAGATAGCATTGACCTATTTTTTATCCATAGTACTCATCGCTGTATTTCTTTTCTCGGCTTTCCACATCACGATCCATCAAGAGCTGAATGTACGCAATGGCCTTGTCCACGTTGGCTTTCCTGCCCACCACAATGACGTTTTCGGTCGAATCGCCCTCTTTGCCGGGCATGTACACATCGACCTTGTAATTCCCTCGAATGTGTTTGACTTCACTCCCTCGTGGTCCAATGACGCAGTGGAAAAACTCTGATGGCACATAGACTTCTTCGTGAATCATACCTGGATGCGTGATTTCGTGATGATGATACAGCATCAAGTCCTTGATGGCCTCCTTGCAGGTTTTGGCGCTCTCTTTGGAACCGGCAATTCCCACGAGGGCTGGTTTCACATGACCCACTTGAACGGCGTTGGGTTTCCATTCCGTGCTGGGAATGCTAATTTTGACATCCAACGTCTTTTGCAGAGCCTGAATGGTTTGGCCTTTCGGTCCTACAATCTCACTCAAGAATCGAGGATGGACCGAGATGGAAAATTCACCAAAGTTGTCCGACTGCAAGAGTTTGGCGTACCCCTTGGTGGCCAATTCCTGGACTGCCTTTTTGGCCTTGATGACAGAGTCCTTGTCGGGTCCCGAAATGACAACGCCAGCTTTGGTTCCGGGGTTCTTTTCGTCCTTGGACGGGGCATTAATGTCGAGTTTACATCCCGTGGCTTCTTGAATGGCCATCATAGTAGCACCCTTGGGTCCAATGACAATGCCCACTTTCTTGGCATCAATCGAAATGGATTCCGTCAAATTGACGGCAGCAGGCGCAGGAGCGGGGGCAGCCGCCGCCGCGGGAGCGGAAGGGTTCGAGGAAGCAGCAGCTCCAGCCGCCGGAGCGGCCGGTTTGGCTGGCTTGGGTCGGTTGCCCTTCTTTTTCTTTTTGGGTTCCTCTGTGACCCATTCCTCCTCCTTGGCCTGCTGGGGTGGCACGATGGCATCTTTGAGGAATTCAGCTGGAATTTCGTCAGCAACACTCGAAGCTTTGGGGGCCTTGTTTTCCTTATTGTTGTTGTTATTGGCAGCCTTTGCACTGCCGTTGGTCGCAGGAGCAGCACCTCCTCCCTTCTTTTTCTTCTTCTTTTTGCCGGCAGTACCGTTGTCTTTGTTGCCATTTTCTGGAACAGCGGCAGCTTTATCTTCTTTTGCAGCAGCGGCGGCTGGTGGAGTGCCTTTTTTCTTTTGTTGTTGCTTTTTGCCAACAGCGGGGACAGGTGCCGGTGCAGCAGAAGTTGCTTCACCGCCACCCTTGCTGGCTTTCTTCTTCTTTTTCTTCTTGCTAGCAGCACTGGCCGTACCAGCTGAAGAACCAGAAGGGTCCTCTTTGCTGGGAGCCTGGGTGCTTTTCACCAGGAAGAGAGTGATAATGACTCCCACCAAAATGGCCGCAACGTGCGTCAGAGAAGTGCTGTCCATGATCGATCCGTGCGGTGGTGATATATGGATTTGTTAACCTAGTTAACCTAGCTAAAACAAGAGATAGGTTCGCTCAGCTTCGTAGGTAGGTCTCTTTCGTTGAAGTGTGGGTGATAGGTAGATGGAAATTATAGGTTATCAAAGATGGCATTGGCCACAAATGGCAAAAGTCACTGAGGTGTTGTTGCTGTTGTTGTTTTGTCGCTGTGTACCGCCTGGTCACCGATCGTGTTGCTTCCGCGGTGTGTTTGATGACCGTTGATTTTGAACGTGTATCTTTCGATCCTTCGCATATCCTCTTTTTGGTTCGTTGGTCTTCGCAATTACATTCAACCTCAACCCTATCTCCATGTTTTGCAGAGCGCACACATGAACGAGATAGCCTAATAGTACTAGTTGGGGACAACAATGACTGTCTTCAATCTGATAATCCTATTTTGACTAAACTATTAGCTTTGAAAGAGTGGTTTGCAAGTCAACCTAAAGAATGACACTATTAATTTATGATTTTGAATGGCAGGTTCCAAGTCCAAAATGGAGCAAAAAACTCATAGAAATTGAGAACTGCCTGCGGTCCAGAGGGAGCAATCAATGACTACTAGCGGAAGCAATCAAAGTCTTCACAAGGCCACGTCGTCGTCTTCATCTTCCGAGGAAAAGTCAGATTCCTCCACAATGTATTGAAGGACATCCAGGCTCTTTGCTTGATACTCGCAGCTGCGGGATCCATTCGTTCCAGCGATCTTTACAAAAAGAACATCTTTTTCTAGGGCTGCCATTTGCTTCTGCATAGTACCGTTCATCATTTCTGCTGACGGATAGAAATTATTGTAATATTCAGTCAGCGTGTCGGTGTCGCATTTGAACGCACTGTCATCTTCAGCCATACGGAGAAACGTCTTGACAACTCGGTGGACAACTTGGTCCTCCTTGTAGCGCTCCTTTTTGTTCCTGGCATCGTCGAAGTCTTCGGGGTCTTCAAACGCTTCGTTCCCAGGCCCCTTGTCAGCAAAGTCCTTGCGTCTGCCGATTTTACGATTGGTGTGTCGGAAGAAGTTGGCTTCGTCTGGGAACTTTGCCACAGCCCCACGATACGCAGCTACCACATTCATCCCAGGATTCTTTTGGAGCAACGCAACGATTTCCTGCACAAAAACATAATATTTCTTCGCTGCAAGAAAGTCATTATCATCCGTCAAGACGGTGACACCATCGTGGCCATTTTGCTTCAAGACGGAAAGACCGTTAAAAGTGGCTCGACCTAATGCCTGAATGTAATCCTCGAGGCTGTATCCAGGTCCTCTTGTCAGGATAAGGTGAGTTGGGACTCTAGCATTCGAGCGGAATGAGACACAGCGGCACATGCGGGAGTATCCGAAAACTGCGATGGGAGTGTCAAGCCCGACTACCTTGTCGACCTCTTCGATGATTTCCGATATCGTTTTAAGGTTTCTCCGGATAAATCGGCCTTTTTTGAATCCAGGCAACCGAAGTTCCATCCCTCGCCCTGTCGCCACGAGTACCGCCATGTCCTTCCCTTCTCCACGGAAGTGGTTTTGGATACGGGCGGCCTGTTCCACGACATTGTCGTCGGCGTAGACACGAGAGTTGGTCGCGCACAGAATCAACGTGCCTTGTTTGCTGGCATTCAGCGCGTCCTCGAACAGCGCCATCATAGAGTCACAGGTATAGGGAATGTATGCCCTGTCGTCAACCCCCCATCGTTTACTCGCAATATCGGAATGGTTTTCACATCCCTTTAAAGTCATGCATGCAGTGCATTTTTTGTTGGTTTGGCAATCGTCCTCAAAGAGCACTTCTGTCGTTTTGCTCAATGGGGTCAAAAACTCCCCAGAAGAGTGCCAAGAAACTCCCGTGCCATAAGTGATCTCATCCTGCTTGACTTTGATGAAGATATCCTTTCCGTCTCGCTGGAAATGTTTCATTTCATTGATGCCAGAATAGTCATCTGTAGTCATGATTTCCATCATGTCAATGTCCTTCCCTTGTTCCTCCAGGGCTTGAAGCGATGAGAATGGTGTGGCAGATATCTCCAGTCGGAAGGATGGCTTCATTTCCATCAGTGCTGTAAAATTCTGCTCCATCACTTGCCTCCCGTCTTTCGTTCTGTACATGGCATCGGATTCGTCAACAATAACGCCAAATCTTTTGTCAGGTAGTTCTTTCCGGATGTTTTCCACAACGCGGATAGCTTTTCCAATTTGAGCACCTGTATCAGCAATCACGAGCAAGCCAGCCTCCATCGTCTCGCGACAACCTCCTAGTAGCCTGTTCAACTTGATCTACATTGAAAACGGAGAAATAAAATTCGCTCAGAACGCAGTCACGACTCGAGGCACTGGCAATTAGCAAAAAGAGAACGGCAGGAGCTCGGCCAATTCAAATTCAAAGTTACCTTGAGGTCGTCTCTTTCGGGTACCCCTTTCGTAATGATGATAAGGAAACAAGAAAGTTGGCGATGGACTGCAGCGCACACCGCCTTGACGGTGCTTTTTCCTGACTGCGTTTTCCCGGCGACCAAATATATTTTTTCAGTGGGACTGCCGGTTGGGTGAAGCAACGAACCAAACACACTTGCTAGCAATTTCGTGAGGATTGAATTTCTTGTGGCATTGATCTAGCAGCTGTTTAGATAAGTATCGTGTTGTGATGGTGGCCGCGTGGTCGATCGTGTGTTGTGAGACCTTGCCAATGCCTCCGTCGCAACGGCCTTCATGGAGGCGATCCAGCGCCATTCTATATTCTCTCTCCACGCTCGGCTCCTGTTCATAGCGAGCAAAAGAGGCATCATTGAAATGGGACTGCCATAGGACCCCAGGCTGGTACTTCTTTCGAAGGTCTTCCAGCCAAAGACAAAAGGTGAGGAGGGCCTTTTGCGTTGTCGCCTTGAGCCCTGCGAGGGAGAAAAGCTCCAGTTCGTCCTTACGATCGTAGAGTAAATCAACGCTCGTAATTTTAAGCCTAGCAAGTTGAAGACGAGTTTCTGTGTCCCATGAGTGCTCCTTGCATACTTTTTCCAAATCGTCCTCGAGTACTGCTTTACTTGGGCTCACGTCGATTTTATCGAGAGATTCCTCGTCAAAATCATCTTTCCAATCAGCACCACTGTCGTTCGCGCCACGAAAGTCTTCGTACCAAAGACAGAACTTGTAAAGCTTCTTCTGCGTGCTCTTGTTCATTCCTGGGAAGGTAGTTAGCCCGAGCTCCTCTTTTTTCCTGACAAGAACATCAAAGCCTGTGATTTCATTGTTTAGTAAGATAGTTCGAGACTTCAACGAAATATCAAGAGTATCGTAGACATTTTCAAGATCGACGTCAACATATTCATCAGCTTCCTCCGACTTGGCACCCTTACTTGCAGGCGAAGGAGCAAAGCCTGGATCTTCTTCAAATTTTCGCTTCGACATGGCTGGAAATCGAGCAAAGACAAGTAATCAGAAAAGGCAATCGAGAAGAACGTTGTAGCAGGCAACTCCACAAGTTGTGAGCAAATTGTTTTGTTTTGTTTGTTGTACAACTGGCAGATTTTGCATCCGCTTTGATGTTTCGCAGCGTGTTACTTTCGCAGCGTGGACAATGTTAAACGGAGTTTCGCACCGTGGGGAGTTGTCATTATTCTGCTTGCACTCACGCGCTCGCCAGCACGTTGTATTGCCCCATTCCAGCGGGATTGATTCTGAACAGGTAAAATGATTGGACATATGTCAGAGCTTCGAAAAAATGCACTCCCGTTGAAAACGCGCCGGCGACAGCTTGAATGTGCCACAAGACATTCCCACCAACAAGAAGCACCAACACTAGGTTGGCGTGTCCGAACCGTTATGTAGTCCAGACGCAAACGAATCCATGTTGTGGTGCAGTATGTGCTGAGTGATCCACACGCGCTCCTACACTCTTCAACGAATCACGGTCAGGCATCGAGCTTGCTCGGTGCTTTGTCTGCTTTCAATTTTTTGACTTGACTGGTACAAGTCCTGCCAAGACCAAATGACCATTCGTGCATGGTATATTCATTCGCGCATTTCAGCTAGACGCCAAACATACTTTTTCAAAATAGTAGAGTCGTTTCGTTGGTTATAGGCATTGCAAGAGCTTTCGTGATAGCCCGATGATATTCCCTTGTCAAGTTTTGATAGAGACCAGAAATACCACACTGGCTTCGCCCTTCCGACCTGCACACAGCATGAAAACATCTTTGCCCAGCGCAGATTGGAAACCGTGATTGATTTTTCAAACAATAAGTAGAATGCCCCGAATAATGGATAGCTCTGGCATTGGCTAGTACTTTCAAAGGAAATTGGCGCGTTGGGAGCAGGAAAGGGTGCCCACGTCATACAGCAGTGCAGAAGCCGATTTCTAATCCACTGTTTTCTTGCGTCGTTTACTTTTGATCTTGGAATTGCGTTTGCCAGTGCGATACCAATGTCATGTACACAAAGTCAGCTCTGTTTCATCGGAAAATGCGGCATGCGAGAAACATCCACCAATACATACTGATGCGGTACGACGCAATCCGCCTGCATCTATATTCGTCCATGCATTGATCTCGTAGGAACAAATAGTAGAAGTGATCGAAGTAGTAGTGGAGTTGGAATGTGGAACCACCCCCAAGAGATCCTCAGCCACAATCCAGTACTGTTATCATTCCGGCCGCGGCGTAAATTGCTCCCTTCGTGATCGCGAATTTGAAAATAAAATAGTACCGAGGCATTGAATTTCTTGAGAGCTTGATCATCGTCTGTGTTGGCGAATGTGTTTTATGGCCCCCAAAATTACATGGCGTCGTGAACGACTACGCTATCGGCAATGGTGTGTTTATTGACCTTCTTCTCGTTCGTCTGCTTCACTGTCACATTGGCAGTGGTTCAAACGTTCCATTTGATCTTGAGTCAGCTCAAAGTCAAAGACATGGGCATCGACCGCCTGATGTGCTTGCGACGAGGATTGAAACGTCAATACACTTCCATATCCTTGATATTGCAATATCCATTTCAAGGCAATTTGATAGGTTGTCACATTATGTTCCTTGGCAATTTCTAGCACGGTAGGGTTATGCGCAATATCGCCTCCTCGACTTCCATCGCGGCCCAGGGGAGAATACGCTTCCACGACAATCCCATGTTCATGACACGTTTTTAGAGTCTCGTGGTCCACAGAACAAAGATTGAACAATATTTGATTGACATGAGGCCAGATGGTGCCATGTTCCAAAATTAGTTTCAGGTCGGACGTTTTAAAATTGGAGACTCCAATGGCCCTAACTTTTGCACTGGTAAAATAGGATTCCAAAATGTTCCAAGTCTCCAAACAATCTCCATTGCGAGGACCATGAATCAATACTAAATCCAAATACTCTACCCCCAACAATTGGAGGTCGCGTTGAATATAGTCGTGTGTACGACTGACATTGCAATCGGGAATTTTGGTCGTCAGAAAAAGTTCGTGTCGTTTAATTTTGGACTCCTCGATGGCTTGTTTGACAGCGTCTTGATTTCGATAATTGAGTGCGGTATCAATCCCTCGTCCTCCCAGTGCCAACCAATTCGCGACAATTTGGTAGGCATCTTTGGACTCGCGTCCACCCGTACCTATACTCAAAACGGGCATTTGGACGCCAGGAGCAATTTCACACATTTTCATGGGCAATAACCTTATTTTGTTTGGATGATAATTATTATTTTGTGACGCATGATGCTCCTCATCGCTGCCGCCGACAATGCTCGCTGGTAACAACAAACCCAACACGAATAATAGTGAGACCACTACTATACCGGAACGATCTGCCAGTATCAGCATCCTCCGATTCTACTGCAATCTGGAATGGCACTCTTAGATTGGTTGATGTAGCTAGTAGGTCTAATAGATACCTGGTACTTGTAGTAGCTTCACCAGAACTAATGGTCGTTGGGACCTCTAAAGAGTAAATTTGCTGCTGTTGTTGTTGCCGCCGTGTGCACAATTCAACATGCAGAGAATCCATGCACACACTTGCTCTAAGAAGTTTGTGAAGCTGCATTAGAGTTCAGGTTCCTCTACCCCAAGTTATGACACTTCTCTTGCACACCAGTTTCCAATTGGAAATGACTCTTGCACAGCACCCTCCTTTACAAAGTGCTGGACAACAAAAAGAAGAATTTATGAAACCAATCCAAAAGTTTACAAGGGTGGTGTTTTTGTCATTTAACTTTTGAAAAGCATGAAAAACATGACATGTTTCATTGCATTTCGCATGCTGTCAAATGAACAACATGAAGAGGAAAGAACGAAGGAGCTGAGCATGACATGCAATCTAAAGAATTATGACACACTCTCATTTTAAACAAGTGTGGGTGCAGCTGAATTATGAAATGCAAGTTTGAGCCACATGAATTGAATTCAAAAGTCATGACCACTTGCAACCAGTCAAACCAACGAATCTTCTTGACAAGTGAGTCCATTCTGGATTAATTAGGTTGACTGCTCATTCCATTAGGGAATTGTTTATGGAACATCCTCAACAACATAGCAATTAAGGATGCTCAGTTCATCCTAGCTCTTGTCTATAGGAATCCAGTCATTGATTGTTATTTACATCTAGTTTGTAGACACCTCTCTGTTTGCAGATTATCAGTCGTCACATGCTTGAACAAAGCTACTAAGCTAATTGTCCAGCTCTACAAACAACCTCTCTAGCAAGACCAATCCTCCTATCAATAGTGGCCATATTGACTGGAATGATACCTTGCTAGTTCTTTCAAACATCACGTGATCTACATTCGAAATTGCATCCACTTGGATTCAATTACCCTCTTCGTCATTACACCGGTTATAATTGCATGCGCTGTTGGATCCTTGCATCATCCACAGCATATTTTATTCAGAGAGTCCTGTTAACCACTCTCCAAGGCACCTTTGATGCAGAACATCTGCAGTGCCAATCCACAACACTTGTTGCATCCTGCAATTTGTTGTGAAGATCCCACTGCCAGCAACCTTTTGCACAATGGGAATCAACTTTACTAGTCTTACTCTTGCTCGCCGCAAGGCTGCTCTCAACACCATCATTGACACGGTGATTGTCAATGATGCCATAAAGAGAGAACTTAAAAACTCGATTGACACCGAAAATGTCGGTGATGCTGTCAGCCTTATCATGCTGACGGACGAAGAGATTGCCCGAATGGAATACACCAAGCTCGAGC
>Ga0163149_10003883_pt1 | contig 16721 bp, 13 predicted proteins | sample OliLakLV19MP5G1_FD_148604 | JGI IMG/M metagenome (GOLD analysis project Ga0163149, IMG submission 148604) | Freshwater microbial mat bacterial communities from Lake Vanda, McMurdo Dry Valleys, Antarctica - Oligotrophic Lake LV.19.MP5.G1 | ecosystem: Environmental > Aquatic > Freshwater > Lake >...
TTACTTAATTCGTCCCAAAGATGCCACTCAACTTTGGAAAGCTGTGGAACTTCATCATGAACCAACCGTTCACCGAATGCGATGGGTGAAGACAGAAGGGAACAACTATCAATTGATTGTATTGCCGCTACATGGCCGTGGCAACAAAGATGGAAAAGGTGAAGGTGTGAACGTGATTGCCTATGAAAAACCAAAAGACCCATCTAAAAAATGGAACTATACGATCATTGACAATTCGATGCACCTCACCCATAATATGGATGTGGTAATCAAAGGAAATGAAGAATGGATTTATATAGGTGGAAAAGAAGGTATTAAAATATTCTCCTATCAAACCGGCAAATGGAGAACATCACCTGGCGGTGAATGGTTTGTTCAGGAAAAAAGTTTTGGCGAGTTGAGAGTAGCTCAGGTGGGTGGGCAGCTAGTCGGTGTCGCTGGCATTGAGCCCATGCACGGAAATGAACTAAATGTGTATAGTCAAAAAGGAAGTGTTTTGCATACCACGCTTACTTCAGATCTTAATCAGGGACATGCATTGGCCATTGAAGATTTAATTGGAACGGGATATCCACAGATCATTGTGGGTTGGCGCGAACCCAATGCTGAAAAGAAGACAGGCATTAAAATCTATTCACAGGAATCACCAGGCAGTTGGAAGGATAACTGGATTGATGACAATGGCATTGCCTGTGAAGACCTACAACTTGCCGATCTTGATGGTGATGGCAAGAAAGATATCATAGCTGCAGGACGCGCGTCACACAACCTCAAGATCTACTGGAATAAAAATTAGTAAGCTACTTGCTATACTGTAGTTCGACAATGGCTTTCGACTTATACGGGTTGCGCGTGACCGAACATGTAACTTTAGGAAAAATTAGCGCTCACATTGATTAAATTCAAGCGAATTAACTAATCTTTTATGGCCAGCAATATCAATTTCAATGTGGAAGGCGAACAAGAAAATACCTACGATGCTATTGTAATTGGCTCAGGTATTTCCGGAGGCTGGGCCGCCAAAGAACTTTGTGAAAAAGGATTGAAGACACTCGTGCTGGAGCGCGGCCGCAATGTGGTACACAATAAAGATTATCCAACCGCCAATAAAAATCCGTGGGAGCTGCAACATCGTGGAAGGTTGAGTGAAGAATTTTTGAAAGAAAATCCGCTCATCAGCAAGTCGGCCGGCATCGGTGAAGACAACCAGCACTTTTTTATTAAAGACAAAGACCATCCTTATCTTCAGGAAAAACCGTTTGATTGGATTCGTGGCTATCAGGTAGGCGGCAAGTCGCTCACTTGGGGTCGTGCATGCCAGCGCTGGAGCGAATATGAATTTACAGCACCTGCGCGATTTGGTTATGGCATCGATTGGCCGGTTGGTTACAAAGATGTGGCACCGTGGTATTCGCACGTAGAAGACTTTATTGGTGTGTGTGGAAATAAAGATGGTATTGAGTCCATGCCCGATGGTGAATTTCTTCCGCCTTTCGATTTGAATTGTGTGGAGTCGCACATTCAGCAAAAAATAAAAGAGCATTTTAAAGATCGTCATCTTGTGCAGGCGCGCTGGGCACATATCACCGAACCGAAAGACATTCATTTGCAACAAGGTCGTGGTAAATGCCAGGCAAGAAACCTTTGCATGCGTGGTTGTCCGTTTGGTGGATATTTCAGTTCTGTTTCGTCTACATTACCATGGGCGGAGAAAACAGGCAACCTTACCATCCGTCCGGATTCAGTGGTGCACTCTATTATATATGACGAGAAAAAGGGAAAGGCTTCGGGAGTGCGAATCATTGATGCTAACTCAAAAGAAGTGATCGAATATTTTGCCAGAATTATTTTTGTGAACGCTTCGGCCCTTAATAGTAACCTGGTACTATTGAATTCCAAATCCAATCGGTTTCCGAATGGTTTAGGTAACGATAGTGGATTATTGGGTAAGTATGTGGCATTTCATAATTACCGTGCATCTGTAGGTGGTGATATGGAAGGGTTTGAAGACAAATATTATTATGGTCGCAATCCCACAGATGCCATCATTGCAAACTATCGCAACCTGAAAAAGCAAGAAACGGATTATGTAGGTGGTTTCACTACGTTTATTAGTGCAAGACGTCAGGAATGGTATGGCAAGGCTATGGAAAGTGAGATTGGAGAAGCTATGAAGAAGAATGCGATGAAACCCGGAGGCTGGTATGCCTATATGTACATGCAGGGCGAAACCATACCCAAAGAAAAAAATCATGTGCGCCTGAGTGAAACGGATACTGATCAATGGGGCATTCCTTTACTGGTCACTTCCGTGGAGTATGATGATAACGATGATAAAATGGTGAAGGACTTTTTAGAGCAGAGTACCTTGATGCTGGAGAAAGCCGGAGCGAAAAACATTTCACAACAGGATACACACCAGGCGCCCGGTTTGGATATTCACGAAATGGGAGGATGCAGAATGGGTCGCGATCCGAAGACTTCTTTATTGAATGAGTGGAATCAATTGCATGCTTGCAAGAATGTGTTTGTCACGGATGGCGCTTGCATGACCAGCACGGGTAATCAAAGTCCTTCGATTTTATATATGGCATTAACTGCCCGTGCTGCAAATTATGCTGTGGAGGAAATGAAGAAAGGGAATTTTTAATGTGTAAGTTTCTTTATCCGACTGTACGATTGGCAGCAAGCAGGTTACCATTTTGGCCTCGCTACTGCATTCATTAATAGTTGTGCTAATTTTCTATTTATATAAGATTTTGGGTATAGTTAGTATATTTGAAGGCTAAAACCTTTAGCAATTGATTTTATTTGGATTCAATGATTGACTATAAATATAAGTGGGTGAGCTTATCCTTTGTCAGTAAGAATACTATTGCTTTGTTCCTGCTTTGTGCTGGCTTTCTTTGTTCATCAAACTCATATGCAGCTCTTCGTTACTGGGTTGTAACTGGACCTGGTCCTAACATTTGGAATAACACCGCAAACTGGTCGACATTTTCGGGTGGCCCCGGAGGATCTTCAGTACCAGGAGTGTTAGATGTTGCTATTTTTGTTGCTACTGCCAATGGCAATTGTACCATTGATATTGCTGTGAACGTTTTAGGAATGCAAATTGGTGGCTATAACGGTAATATCATCCAAAACAATTTTGCCTTAACCATTGGATCTTTCGGTTTTTCCCAAAACTCAGGAACGTACACTGGCGATGCAGCTAATATTGATATAAATTCTGGAGAATTCATTCTTTCTGGGGGTACTTTTATTTCATCATCAGGGATACTTTTTATTGGCGGCACTCGGAATTCTGGTGGCACCTTGTTTACATATAGTGCTGGAACGTTTAATCATAACAATGGTACGGTTCGGATTGATCCGGATTTTACGGAGTGTGCACAGCGTACGGCCACGTTGAGTTCCCCCGCCACCGTAACGTTTTACAATCTGATCATTGATGTAGACAACCAGAGTTGCACGGAGGATATTTTTGCTGTGAGCGGAGTGAGTTCAGTGATTGTAGAGAATGACTTTACGCAGTTTGATGGTTTTGTGAACACGGGCACGGTTGAAGTTCGTGGGGATGTTTACCTGGAAGGGGGAGCAGACGGAGGTACAGCGACTATCTTGATGAACGATCCGGTGGTAGATCAAACGTATAACAATGCAAGTGCAGCGAGGTTTGCGCACCTTCGGGTGAACAAAGCAGCAGGCAGTGTGAATCCGGGAATAGGGACGACTGATTTTCTGGTGCAACAGTTCACTCTTGATGCGGGCACGTTCAATGCCCCGACAGGTTCATTTAATGTTGGAGGCGTATGGACAGGGAACCCTACCTTGTTTACATATAGTGCTGGAACGTTTAATCATAACAATGGTACGGTTCGATTCGATCCGGATTTTACGGAGTGTGCGTTGCGAACAGCAACAATTGATGCAGCTATTCCTTTGATATTTAATAATCTAATTGTCGATGTAGACAATCAAAGTTGTACGGAGGATGTATTGACCATTACGGGCTCAACTACCTTATCAATTTTAAATGATTTAACTTTATTTGATGGTTCTTTCAACACTGTTATCATGCAGGTTCAAGGTAATGTAACAGTAGTAAGCGGTTTTGATGGTGGTACGGGTTCCTTACAATTCTCCGGAGGCAATCCGCAAAACTTTGACCTTGCCGGAGCAACTGGAAACTTCAACGGAGATATTACAATAAATAAATCTTCTAATAACGTCACCCTACTTTCCTCCTGTCTGTTGGATGCAGCCGCTCAAGATCTTACGCTAACAAGTGGGCTCCTGATTAGTACTGCAACAAATCTCTTGATCATTGGAGACAACGTAAATGTAACAGGCGCTAGCATTAATTCTTATGTAAGTGGACCAATCCAAAAAACAGGAAACGATGCATTTACATTCTCAACAGGTAAAGCTGGTATTTACAGTTCAATAAGGATTTCAGCCCCTGCCTTAATTACGGATGCCTTTACAGCAGAATACTTTGTTGCAAATCCAACAGGGGCCGGCTACGATATCAGTGTCCGTGAGCCTATTGTGACAGACGTCTCTTCTTGTGACTATTGGATTTTAAATAGAACCACGGGTACTTCTAATGTGCAGGCAACCCTAACCTGGAATCGCGCAACCGGTTGTTATGGATTTAGCAACACGAATATCCTGGTGGTTGCCCGATGGGATGGAGCCCAATGGACAAATGCTGGCGTAACAGCAACAACGGACAGTGGATTAACCGGTACAGTAACTTCGGCAGTGATTTCCTCCTTCAGTCCGCTTGCGGTGGCGTCCACTTCAGTTCCATTGCCAATAGAGTTAGTTTATTTCAAGGCCAACTGGATTAATGAAGATATTGCTCTTGACTGGCGTACTGCATCCGAATTGAATAATGATTATTTCACAATTGAAAGATCAGTGGATGGTATTGAGTTTGCTGAATTGGCACGTGTGAAAGGGCAGGGGACCAAACCTTCAGAAACCACTTATCAATATATGGATGAACAACCGTTGATTGGACGTTCGTACTACCGATTGAGACAAACAGATTTTGATAATAAATTCACCTTCTCAAACATAGTAATGGCGGAACAGAAGCTGAATCAAAACCCAGAAGTTAGCGTGTATCCCAATCCTGTTGATGCTGAGTCCTTAAGGATCCAACTGAAAGGATATAAACCTGGTGATGATGTAATGATGAGATTAACCGACATCATGGGCAGAGAAATCATTACTCATTCACTGAGCGTGGATAGTACGGGTAGTAAGGAGATCGAGATAAATCGGTCAAGGTTTACATCGGGTGTCTTCTTGATTACGGTGACCAAGGGCTGGTCCAAAACGGTTGCTAAGATTGTGATTAAGTGATTTTCAGCAATCACAACAATCAGAACCAGAGTGTAACATTGGTTGTGATAAGATTGCTGTTTTTAACCGGCTCTCCATTTCGTTCATATACTTCTTTTGAGGAGAAGAAAGTTCTGCCTTCGGCACGGAATAAAATATTTTCGGCCACTTTCAAATCCACACCTAACGAACTGCTATAACTGCTGAAACCTGAAATACCTGTAATGGGGGAAATGTGCACTTGATCGGGGTCATTAAAATATTCCAATCTACCAGTCATTGATAATTTCTCTGTGATGTAATATCGGCCGATGATATTAGCCTGCCACCAAAGTGCATCTTTCTCGTTATTTCTTTGCTGAAGACCGATGTAGTAGCAACTGGTTGCAGACCACTTTCCTTTTGTGTAGATAAAATAAAGATCAGTAAAATAGCGATTGCGGAATTGCGTATGCAGGGTTGATTGCTCGTTTCCAACATAGGTGTTCCAGTTAATTAGCAAAAAATCGGATGGCTTGTATTCCAATTGTGTGCCAATGGATTTGTTTGAATTGACATCTTGTATCTGCTGCCAGCCATTGATCAGATAAAAATAGCCATTGATTTTATTTGAGAGTGGCATGGAAAGTTTAACGCCCGATAAATAATAAGGAACATATTCCGGGGCAAAAGAACGGGTGTAGGCAAGATGATCTTTTGAAATGGCGTTTTCATTAGTATAGGGTGAACCAAAAATCCCAACGTCCATCCAGATGTTTCTATTGCGCCATAGTTTTACCCCTGCTGTCGCTTCAACAAGATATTTCAGGCTTCCGGGTTCATTCGCATAGTTTGCGTTCATATATGTGCCAAAGCCAGGCACCAAATGACCACGCACTCGTGACGAAGTATATTTGATTTCCATGTAGGCCAGGTTAATGGTGATTTCATTGTGCCTTGCCATCGATACAAAGTAGGGCCTATCACCTGAAGAAGGCTTATTAAAATCGTAGGCATAGTATGCATCAAGGTATCCTTCTACGGTAACTTTTCCATTATTTTGAAAGTAAGTGCTATCCATTGTGGCGGTATTAAGCACCTGAGGTAATGCAAGTTTTGAGACCAGGGTAAGAAGAAAAAAAATGCAAAGTCGTTTCATGCTATTGATGATTTATTCGGGTTAACGCCACTGAATTTACCCGATGATAAACCAATGTAACCTGCTCAACCTCCACATCACTTTTGTCGAGTCCAAATGCTTTTTCATCGCTTTATCCTAGTCGCTTAAGAAAGAAATAACAGTTTAAAAGTAATCCTTCGCGAATTGTAAACTCATTTTCCACGGAAAGAAATTTTTCAATAATAACAAATTTAAAATCGGGATCCAGATTATATCGCGTGCTTCCATCGGGTCGCATATGCAGGTTTAATTCCTTATTAGCCACTAGCCTGCACATTTTTTTTTAAAAGTAATACTTAGCGAAGCTGAACCCTAAAGCCGATGTGTATAGTGACTTTGATAATTTCATCATCCACCAGTTCCGTAACATCATTGGCACGGGTGTAGGGCTCATCGGTTCGGTCGATATGTATGGCTGGGTTTGTCTCCGCACGATGGCTATGGCACGGCTAGACCGAAAAACGAATTATGCCTTATGTGATTAGCACTTGTTGTCATAAATCAATGTGCATTTGCCTAAGCCGGAACAGAATCACTTCAAATTTTCTTAAATAGTATCTGATCATCCTTTTCCCAGACAGCAAGGATGGATTTGTCTTTGAACTCATAAACTTTTAACGCAGTTCCTTCTCCAATTTTTTGTTCACTACTGTTCCACTTTTTTAAAATTAAATCAGCACCTTTTTGCCACGTTATAATATTTCCAGCTATGTTGACCTGTCGGCCTTCTCCAAGTTTTTGTTCTGCATGCCCCGGAACTGCGTAGTAAACAACACCTTCACGTTGCCATGCGGTATGAATTTGATTCTTTGAATCAATGCTCAATCCACCACCGTCCATAGGACATCCTTTCAAAGGCCAGGTACCATTTCCAAGCTTTTGTGCATCGGAAAAACTTTGACCGCCATTGGAAGACGTAATTAGGTACAAGTCGCGCGAGCCCTTTAGCCAGTTACGGAACATAATTGAAACGGTCTTTCCTTTAGCAACAATGGATGGCTTGCAACATTCACATACGTGGCTTTCCGAAGATTTATAAGCAAACTTATTCAGTGACCATTTGTTATCCTTCAAAGATGCAAAGCAGATGTTATTTTTTCTCTCTTCGCGCAGATCGAGCCATACAGCATAGAACGTATTGTTTTCATCGGCAGAAATACTCATCAGTCCTTCAGGCGCAGAACCCTCAGCATCATTTACATTTGAAATCTTTTCCCATTTACCTGTTTTGTGGGTTTGTCTAAAAGCATGAACGTTTCCTTTTTCATCCATAGCCGTTACTAAAGAATAATCTTTCGAAGTGGCGAGTTGCGGGCCTCGGCTCATACCGAGGTGCATTTCGGAAACTTGCCCTACCAATGCAGGCGAATTAAAAGTTTTGCCGTTGTCAGCAGAGGTTGAAAAATAGATGTTGTTGTTTTTGTCGCCATAGACCAACCTTACCATTCCTTTTGTATCAACCGTTATCTGTGGCTGTTCGCCAGAAGCGAGTTTCGTTTGCGCATTCACAACCAAAAGGCTGCCGACAGACAAAATCAGGACTAAGAGATTTGCTTTCATTTATTTGCGTTTAGGGCTGATTTAAATTCCGCTAAAGATACTACACATTTATTAATGATTCGAGTCAATAAGGTTCATTCGAAAGTACAATTGCTATTTAATCCGCAACATTCTTGCATTGATTACCCGTGACTCATAGAATTTTCGAGCTGATCTTTTTTCACAATAAGCACAAGTGTCATTGCGGAGATGGGGCATTTCCCAAGTTCGTTCTTAATCAACTCTGGATGCATCGAGCAGGTGTATTGTTGATCATGGGATTGTTCCACAGCGTTATTATTTACATGAATTCAGCATTTTAAATTCTTAATGCGGATGTTCACCCTGAGTTTTTGTAGTGTCTGCGTTCTTTACTGTTCTAATTTCATACCGCATTAGGAACTGGTATCACCTTTCTTGCCTGTAACTTCCGGATGCATGGGACAAGCATAGGCCATTTCCATTTCATTATTTTGTTTTGTTGTATCGCTTTTCATGTTCTGGACTTCCTCCGTAGTTTGTTCCTTCTTGGCTCCGCACCCGGTAGCCAAAACCGAGGAGACGCATAATCCTGATGCAGCGATGGCAATTGTTAAAACTTATTTTCTCATAGTTGTTTAGTTTAAGATTTGTTTATATAGTTTTTGGACTTACAGAAATGATTTTAATGTTTTTCTGCATCTAACAAAGTAGAGTTAGCGATCTACATTATACAGATAAACCATTTTACTTTAAATTATTCAATCTGCCGCCATGCACTAAATCATTCTTCTTGAGTCTTGCTATTTATTTCTCATTCCAACGAATGCTTACAATGACTTCATTTTTTCTTCCCCAAAATTGATACGGTGCATTGTAACCTAAAAAGCGAAAGTTTCCATAATACTCAATTCGATTTGCCTTCAATGCACTTTCTAATTTGGCAGCGTATGTTTTAATCTCCTCGTCATTGGCATAGCCACCAAACCGAATGGTTGCAACATACTCTTCGGTAGTGGTTTTAATAGTTATAGATGGATCGTTTGGTTTCGGTAAATTATCTTTATTATAGTTAGAAGGCATCACAAAACTCATACATGATTTAGTCTCGTTTATGTCCATATGCACAGGCGATGTCATAGCAATATTTTCATTGCTTTGATTCCCTCCAAAAATGAATGATGCCAACTTTCTAAATCCTGCGGAGGATAATTCTTTGTATGTTTTTGCGGTCATAGAAATGGTTGCCATTGTAGCCGGAGGATATAGCCGTATCTCAAAGTCCCTTTCTGTTTTGATAATTCGATACGGTTGTGTTTCTGTTTTTGCCATTGTAAAATATATTTGAGAAAAAATCAATAAAATTGTAAAAATCGCGATTATAACTAATGCTAATTTCATGTTGAATTATTTGATTACTTTTAACAGACTCAATTAAATGCTCTTTCATTTTTGTTGTTTTTTGACAATCAAGTTGTCTTTTTATTTGCCACTATCTATTTTTTGAGAAAGAATAAGTCCTAATGAAGTGTCTTTAGTGATGTAAGCCCAAGCCCAATTGATAAAAATGATGAGTTTGTTTTTTACACTGAGTATCAACATCAGGTGAACAAATATCCAAACTAACCAGGCTAAATGACCTTTGAAATGAATGAATGGTAGATCTACAACAGCTTTGTTTCTTCCAATGGTTGCCATAGAACCAAGGTCTTTGTATTCAAAGTCGATAGTGGGTTTATTTTGTGCTAAGCGATTTAAATTCTTCGCTAATAACTTTGCCTGATTGATGGCAACATTGGCAACTTGTGGATGTGCTTTTGGATAGTGTGGCGTTTCCATGTAAGCAATATCACCGAGAGCAAAAATATTTTCACTTTCTAAAACTTTATTGATGCGATTTACTTTTAGTCGGTTAGTGGGTGTGATTATTTCTTGGGTGAAACCCTCAATCTTATTCCCCATTACACCGGCTGCCCAAATAACCGTTTTTGTTTTTATTGTTTTCGCTGTGCTAAGCGTTAAAATATCTCCATCGTAATTTTTTACAAATGTTTCGTTGTAAATTTTTACGCCCATCTTTTGTAAATAATGTTTTGAAGCAAGTTGGGCCATGTTGCTCATGCTGTTCAACGTGTTTTTAGTCCCCTCAATCAGCAAAATATTTAATCTTGAAAAGTCAATACCACGGTAATCTTTTGGCAAGACATCTTTTTTGATTTCCGCAAATGCTCCTGCCATTTCAACTCCTGTGGGCCCTGCACCTACAATTACAAAATTGAACAAGCTTTCTTTTTCATCTTCTCTAGCTGAAATAATAGTTTCAAATGTTTGCAGAATGTGATTGCGAATGGTGATGGCATCATAAGTAGATTTTAAGGTGAGTGAATTCTCCTTTATGATTTCATTGCCAAAAAAATTAGTGGTGCAACCAATAGCAATTACTAAATAATTGTAAGCAAAATCTCCGATACTAGTACCGATTATATTTTTAGTTTTATCAATACTCAATACCGTTGCCAAACGAATTTGAACGTTAGTTTTCTTTTTGAAAATATTGCGAAGTGGAAATGAAATACTGGATGGTTCAAGCTGCGATGTCGCAACCTGATAGAACAACGGTTGAAACTGATGATGGTTTATTTTATCAATCAATAAAACATTAAACTTTTTTTCATCTAATGCTTTTATAAATTGGATACCTGCGAAACCACCGCCAACAACTATTACTGTCTTCTTGCCTGTAATTGTTTTGAAATGAGTACTTACTTCCATAATTTTTTTAGTTGGCCGGATTCATTAAGATAGGATAGCCCAAATAACCATGATTTTACCGTTGTGTTTTGATAATCGGTCACTAATTTTTGAAGCTCATTCTCTTGTCTATTTAATTCGTTGGAAGTTATTTGCCCCTCTCTAAATCTGTCTTGCAATATTTCTAACGTTTCTTTGTATAGCGTAATATTTTCTTCGTATGTTTTCAATTGAAGTTTTATACGTGTTAATTCTAGTTTAGCAGTTAACGCTTCCTGGTTGAATTGTGCAGATTTTTCATCAAGCTGTAAGCTGTATTGTTGAGCTTGTAGTTGCAGTTGTTTTATCTTATTCCTTTTACCATCGGCAAGTAGCAAAGGAAATTTTACATTTAATCCAATATAGCTATACCCAAACCAGGAATTAGATTTAACAGGATTAAATTCATTACTGAATTGATTAGCACCCAAAAAACCTTTTAAACTTGCTACGGGAATGTATTTTGACTTCTCAGTTTGTTGCTGACTAAGGGATAATTTCTTTTGTAAATTCAATTGCCTAAAAATAGGAATACTATCCAAAATAATTTGTGTTTCAGCCAACAGTAAACTATTGTTAATGAAAAAAGCGGTGTCAATATTAAAATCATTTGCTTCACTGGCAATCGATCCGGTTACATACATGAGATAAATTTTATTTTCCACCATTTGTATTGTAGCATCTGTTAATTGCTGCTTTGTATTATTATGGTTGATGTAGGCGTTGTTCAATTCGGATTTTAATAACCTACCAGCTGTATAATTTACTAACTGTAACTGGTAACTAAGCCATGTTCTGGCGGTATCGGTAATAGCCGAACTTATTTGCTTTTGCTGCAACCAAATATTGAAATACGCTTTTGATACTTCATAAGCTAGCTCATATTCCGTTTGTGCCTGTGATGCGCTGCTTATTTTTTCTTGTAATCGGCTTTCGTTTATTTGCTTTTTTATGGTTGCATCAAACAACGGCTGGGTAGCAGTTATGCCTGCCGATTGTGACCAGGTAGTACCGAACTGAATAGTGGCAGTAGCGTCTGATGGTAAATCTGAATTGAATTTGCCAACTGGAATAATTGAACTCTGCAAAATAGGATTGTAAGTGTAATTGTATTCAGCAGATACTTGCGGCCCATATTTTTTATACAAGGCTTTTGTTATGAGTTGCTGTGTAGCTACGTCAATTTTACCAGCCTGAATATTTTTCCTGTTACTAAAGGCTGCATTAATTGCCTGTGACACTGAAATAGTTGATTGTGCAGATACTTTATTTACAATCAATGCAAATGCTAGTAGTAGCGGTAAATATTTTGTTTTCATTTTTTTAAATTTTTATCTGAATACAGATGCCGGTTCTATTCCTTTTATTCTTCTTAGCGCAAATGAAGCACCACCAATAGATATGCATCCAATAACTACAAAAATGGCAAGAAGAAGTAATGGTGAAAAACTAAATATCAAGCCCGAAGAAGCAACTCCTTTTTGAAAACCAAGCAACAGGAAGTAGGCAATTGTAAAGCCAACAATTGCAAAGATGCCGGCTTGAGTTAAAATCAGCCGACTGATAAATTTATTGCTTGCTCCAATGGCTTTTAGTGTTCCATAATCCTTTAATCTGTCTAAAGCAGAAGTGTACATCGTTAAGCCAATAATAAAGAAGCCGGCTATTAATGCAAAAATGATAAGTGTGCCAGTGCTTAATGCAATGCCACTGCTTCCTAATATTTTTTTTAGTGTAGACGTAGCTAATTTTTTGGAGGGCCATGCCTTTACTCCAAAAATTGTTCTGTTGATTAAGGCAGAAATGCTGTCGGCATTTTGTTCAGGTTCCAATTTTATGAGAACCGCACTAATAATAGTTGAAGGTTGGTTTGAAAAATATCTTGCCTTATCAATAGTTGTAACACAAAAACTGGCTCCGAATCCTCGAAACCCTTTTGTCTGCATTTTGAAAATCGCCCGTTTCCCATTAATTTCTAATTCTGTTCCCACATCAATATTTCCGCCTAGGTTTTTTCGTTCATAATAGTCACCACTAATGGCACCATCTGCTTGTAAATCGGACGGGTTGCCAGCAATTATTTTCGAGGAATCCAATACTAAATTTAGCTTGTCAATATCAACACCAATGAGAGTTATTCCACCACTTTCGCCACTTTGGTAATTAGCAACTGCACCCGTTATCAAAACAGGAAATGCTTCTTGTATACCGGAAATACTCTGTAATACATATAAAGTTCTTACATCTAATTTACCTAGCTGATTTACATCTCTTGTTTTACTATCTACTACCCAAATATCTGCCTTTACGTTTGTGGCAAGTGCCTGCATAGCGTTGGTTAAAAAAATAAAAATGCCTAACTGTTGTCCAATCAAAAAAGTGCTGATCATTATTCCAACCACCACACCGATACTTTTGGCTTTGTCGAAACGAATGAATTTCCACGCAGTTTTTAGTGTAAACATTTATTGATTAGTTTTTGAAATATAGACAACACATTCAATTCTGGAATTCAATAAAATAGTTGAAGGATTATCCAGAGAAATTTTTATTTCTCTCACCCGCCTGTCTTCCTTTTCTCCGGCTTGATCTGTAAATAATGATTTCTTTTTAAGAAAGGATGATGCGAAATATACTTTTCCGGAAGTGAGCGTATCTAAAGCTCCGAAGTTTCTGATAATGGCAGTTTGTCCAATTTTTATTTTATCAGCAAAGAGTTCATCAATTTCACAAACGGCAATCGTTTTACCTTCTGGATTTAGTTGTGCAAGTATTTGTTTGCTGTCAATATAATTTCCGGTCTGGATATTTAATTCCAAAAGAATACCATTTAGTGGTGCCCTTATAAATTTTTGTTGTAATTGAGCTTCTGCTATTGCTACTTGTGTTTTTGTTTCTGCCCACTTCATTTTAGCAACTTCTAGTGTAGCCTGCAGTTTTTTTATATTTGCCTGGAATGATTGCATTTCTGTTGTGGCATTATCTACTACTTGCTGCGTTTCTGCTCCTTTTGCCAATAAATTATTTAAACGTTGTACTTCAACAGATGAATTGGCATATTTAATTTGCAATTCGGTTATCGCACTCTCATCTACTTTTATTTGTGCTGCTTGCACCGCTACAGCCTGTTTTAATTGAAGAATATTGGCATCTTCAATGGTATGTTTTAATTCAAGAAGAATATCACCTTCGTCAACTGAATCATTTTCATTTTTATAAACCTTTCGGATGATGCCTGCAACTTCTGCCGAAAGTTGTATGATTTCATTTTCGGGTTCTATTTTACCAATACCAACAACTTGATTAATGTTAACTGAACTAGTACTTACCGAAGTGGTTTCTTCGGCTTTTTTATTCTTACACGTTACCAGTAAGAAGGCAACCAGTATAGTTAATGATAGTGATTTCATAGCATTTTATTTTTTCATTAATAATTCCTCTTCAAAAGGTTTATCAGAAACCGTTCCATCATTTACATATACAACCCTGTTCGCAAAAGGCCGTAGCCTTGTATCGTGAGTAACAACAGCAACGGCTTTTCCATTTTTAGCAATCTGTTTTAATTCTTCCATTACCACGGCTACACTTTTTATATCTAAAGAAGCAGTTGGTTCATCGCACAATAGCATTTCAGGATTGGTAACCAATGCCCGTGCTATTGCAACACGCTGCTGTTCGCCACCACTAAGTGTTTTGGGTAGTTTGTTTATTTTCTTATCCATGCCAACATTTGCCAGTGCGGCAGTTGCTCTTGTAGTTGCCTCTTTTTCTGCAACACCCTGCAACATCATAGGCAACATCACATTATCTAATGAAGTTAATGGTGCCACTAAATTAAATTGCTGAAATACAAACCCGATTTTTTCTAAACGAATAGCAGCTAATTTATTTTCACTTAGGTCATTTATTTTTACACCATCAATAAAAACTTCTCCTGAAGTGGGATAAATCACACAACCGAATAAGGAGAGCAAAGTGGTTTTTCCTGAACCCGAAGGACCAATTATCAACGTAAGCTCCCCGGAATTTAAATCCATAGTAGAAGGCGCTAACGCAGTTATTTCGGTATCGCCAGTTTTATAGGTTTTACCCGCTTTAATTACTTGAGCAATTACTTTGTTAGCCATAGTTATATCCTATCTGTTTAAATAGTAAATAGAAATATTGATCGCTGATGCAAATGTTACCCAAAGCAAATAAGGGATTTGTGGATAAGCGGCAATTGGTTTTATCTTTTTGAAAAGTGTAATCATATAGAGGATTAAAAACCACATCAACAAGATGTCAACTACTGAAATTAAAATGGTGTGAAAGGAAAAGAATAAGATACTCCACCAAAAATTAAAAAATAACTGAACCCCAAAAATGGTCAAAGCTTTTTGCCGTAGTTTAGTTTTGGGTATGTTCCAAATTAAAAACATAGAAATTCCCATGAGAATATACAACGCTGTCCAAACGGGTCCAAACAAATAACCGGGTGGGTTGAATGAAGGCTTGTTTAGCGTATCATACCATTCAGGCACTTCTTTTGTCGTAAATATTCCTGCTATTAAACCTAAACCTATTGGAAGTATAAGTGATACTAAAAGTTTAAAGAATTTTTCTACGTTCACAATTTACATTTTTATGCTAATTTTATTTCAACTTGTTTTTAAAAGTATATGACATGCCAACAGAGGCGTAATGGAATAAAGCAAAGTTATACACCTCATCGTTATCTGCTCCTCCTTCAAGAATTCGATATCCAAAACGGACCAAGAATTGGTCTGAAAATTTATACGTTCCGGCAAGCAGCACATCTTCTGCCCGCCCTTGTGGTGCTGCCAATGCATCGCCCTCGAAGAGGACACCAATTTTATCATTCATTTTCCAATGGAGCCTGAAATTAATAATGGGTACAAACCCTACATTTTTTTTTGAAGCAGCTAATCCCACACTAGTAAGAGCTATTTCGGCATCTCTAATTTTTGCAGTAAAACCTAAACCAAATTCAATTTTTGGTTTTTTTATAATATCATATCGGTACGTTATCCTGTATGAATTAAACTTATAGCTCGCATTTAGAGTGGTGTTAGAAGCGAACCTTACACCTTCAAAATCAATTTGCTTATTTGTTGATCCATTTGATTTCACAGTTAATGGAGCATATAGAAGAGATATCGTATGCCTGGACTTTATTGTATATCCTGCTCTTATGCGAATAAAAGCACTTGGCTTGGCGTTCAGATCAGTTTTTAAGGAAAATAATGTTCCTGCATCACCTGGAATTCGCACATTATTGTAACCTGTAAAAATACCACCAGACTCTACATCAATATTGGCCTGTGCATTCACGAGTGATCTACAACATAAAAAACTAATTGCAAATAATGTTGCTGATAAAAGAAATTTGTTTTTCATTATTGATCGGGTTAATTTATTTGAAACAACTAAGACTCTGCTTTGATGTATGTATGATCCTCACCTTTTTTATTCAACAGCTGGTTTGCAATACTGCGAGGTGTGGTTCTGTTTTGGGTGTGTTCCAAAAAACATAGAAACTTCCATGAGATTAGACAACGCTGTCCAAATAAATAACTTGGTGGATTGAATGAGGACTTTGCAGAAGTAATACGCCACTTACAGTTCATTTGATTTCATAAGTTAAAATTTAGAGACTTAAATTTTAATAAGAATTTTGCCTTTTGCCTTGCCAGTTTCGCTGTATGTCTGTGCTTTTGATATTTTTTCAAGATTATATCCCCTGTCAATTATAATTTTTAGTTTTTGCTCGGCAACCATGTTTGCCAAAAGAGTTATCATTTTTGCTGTAGGCTTAGTGATAACGCTTTTAATTTTTTTTGAACTGAATACGTTAAACATCATAGCAAGGAATACTTTGAATGAATGAACGGTG
>Ga0163149_10003885_pt1 | contig 16713 bp, 10 predicted proteins | sample OliLakLV19MP5G1_FD_148604 | JGI IMG/M metagenome (GOLD analysis project Ga0163149, IMG submission 148604) | Freshwater microbial mat bacterial communities from Lake Vanda, McMurdo Dry Valleys, Antarctica - Oligotrophic Lake LV.19.MP5.G1 | ecosystem: Environmental > Aquatic > Freshwater > Lake >...
GATGTAAATATTAACAATTATCGTTTACAGGTATTTCCGGGTACTCCAAGTGGTAACTTTACAAATAAGTTTTATGATAAAAAAACCTGTGTAGATGTGGTTGGATATTTAAGCACCGAAATAAAATTTGCTGAATGCTATTCATCACTTAATGATTATGGCAATCCTCTTTATGTTAGTAATGGCTTTTTAGTTAACACAAACAGGTATTTAAAAATTTATGCGAGCGAAAATAAATTGTATAATATCGGTAACAGTATGATGGTTTCTTTGGATGTTGGTTTCTACGCAGTAGGCAATCAGGCAGGCAATGGCAGGCTTGTTGGTGGTATTGTAATCAATAAGAATCTTATCAAAAATCATATCACAACGCCAAGCACCGGCGAATATGTAAATATTGGAATTTCTGTTCAAGATCCATTTGCAAGCAGCCCTGTTGCATATGCGCCTTCGGGTGTTAACACAAGCATCAATCAAAACACAATTACTAGTGTGCATAATGGTATTGATGTAAAAAACATAAGTTTTGCCACGGTTGATATTAATAAAAATATAATTGATCTTGTGAATGAACCAAATACTTTTGTTCCGGTTCCAATTCAATATGGAATTAATACCGAGCAATTGCAATTTAAAGCATTGATAACACAAAATAAAGTTATCGGCGCAACAACATATTCACCAGGCGTTCATGCCATAAACACGGCATTAAACGCACTAATGTCTGTTAGGTGCAATACTACTTCGTTTACAAACCGAGGTATTCAGTTTAATAATGGTCAAACGGTTGATTATTTTGAAGATAATTTAATGAGCAATCAAAACTTAGGTTTCGTGTTAGATAACAATGCAGTAACGACCAATCAGAATAGTGTTAATGTAATGGGTGATATAAACAGACCAACAAATAATATTTGGGATTTGGTAGTGAATGCTCCTAATTACAAAACCGCTACGTTAGCAGGAAGTTCAGCACAAAATGCCAGGATGTATGTAAATATAACAACGCCTTACTTAAACCCTAACGGTAGTGGTTCAACTACTGGTCCTCTCGGAGTTTTCGATTATTACTACAATGGAAATAGTGGTACTTTACTTCAGGCAAATCCTGTTACCCCAAGTTGTAGAATAAGTAACAATAGTAATAATAGCAACAACAGCGCGCAAAATGTTCTTGCAAGCATGGTCAGCGGGTCAATTATATACACGATCAATCCTATCGAAACCCAAATGATCAACAAGCACATGGCCTATAGAACGCTTAAAGTGAATCAGTCGCTGCTCAATAACTCATCTGTGCTTACAAACTTCTATAATAACGCCCAAAACAATTGCTTGCAGCAGCTTTGCGCTATTGAAAATGATCTGATGAATACAGACTACACTAACGCACAAATAAAAATAAATTCATTTAGTCCGTCTTGTCAAATCGAAACCAACTACAAAAACTATTATCAAATTCTGAAAAACACAAAAGATAGTACTTATTCTATTTCAGATAGTTTAAATTTGATCTCATTGGCAAATCAATGCCCGTATATTGATGGTGGTGTTGTGTTTCAGGCCAGAGCTTTGTATAATATTTTGTATAGAGGTTATTATAAATTCGCAGGTAATTGTTCTTCAAGTTATTCAAACAGACAAAATACTGAAATTGAAGAAGAAGGAATAAGTGTAATTTTAAAATCAAAACTTTACCCTAATCCTAATAATGGAGCATTTAAAATTGAGTTACAAAACCCATTAAAAACTTTAAATTTCACTGTAGTTATTTATGACATAATGGGTAAAACCGTATTTAAAAGTGAGTACTCTGCAACTAGTGTAGGAATGCTTGAGATTGATTCAAAACTTTTGAAAGGAATTTATTTAGTAAAAATAGTTTTTGAAGACAATTCGGCAGACATACATAGGCTTATTATTGATTAACAAAAACCGTCCTATTGTAACAATTAGGATGCTTGTTATTTTATTAAATTCCTTGTTCATTGAATATAAAGGACAAGTTAACTATGTTCAGAATCCAAGTTTTGAAGATTTTGACTCTTGTTATAATATCAATTTTAATAACGCTCCACGATATTGGGACACTTTAAGGGCGGGTGGTGGTGGTGGACCGGAAGCATGCACTCCTTGTTCCATTCTAAATAGCCGTGGTGTTCCGTATAATGGCATAATGCCATCTTTTCAAATACCAAGGACCGGTCAGAAATATGTTTTCTTCACAAATTATGTTGAGCAACCAAACCCGCCCCCGGGTGATCTTAGAGAATATGTACAAAATGAGCTTTCACCTCCCTTAAAACCTGGTAAAAAGTATTGTGCTACTTTTTATGTTAGTTTGATGAACGAGAGCAAGTATGCCATTACTGAATACGGCGCATACTTCGATGATGGAAGCATTAGTACTCCATATTATGGGGCATCAACTGTTATTCCGTATGTAAAAAGCCCAGTTGGCGTGTTTTTAACTGATACATTAGGATGGATAAAAGTGCAAGGATCATTCATCGCTAGTGGGAATGAGCGTTATCTAACACTTGGCAACTTTAAAAGCAATGCTAATACAACATTCAGCATTATGAGCGGCCCACGTCTGGTAGCAGATTATTACGTAGAAGACGTTTCAGTTATTGAAGCCGATCTTCCTGCTTATGCCGGAAGAGATACAGTCTTGTGTATTGGTGATAGCGTTTTTATTGGCCGCCCACCTGAGGTTGGTTTAGAATGCATTTGGTCAACAAACAGTTCCACCATAGCAACTGGCGGAGGCTTATGGGTTAAACCTGCAGCCACTCAAACCTTTGATGTTCAGCAAGAGGTTTGCGGAGTGTTTACTTATGATACAATACAAATTCAATTAAAGCCAAAATACACAGATGCCGCAACACTAACAGCAAATTACTCGCGCTTCTGTTTTAAAGACAGTCTGAAATTGAGTTTATTAAACCCGCCAATCGACAGCGATGCTAAATTCGTTTGGCAAGGACCAAGTTTAAGCAATTACACAATTACAAGCCCAGCCGGAATTATTCAGCAAAGTTCAACATATAATATTTCTTATAACAGCCTTGGTGGCGGAACTTATTGCCCGTACAGTTACAACAAATCAATTTCTATTGAGTTAATAGACTCCTGTGACGTTGAGCCTGTTTTTCCCAATATTTTTACTCCTAATAATGATGGCGTTAACGATACATGGGGAATAAACTATAAAAAGGTTTCTTATGTAAAAGAGATCAGTTATTCCATTTACAATCGGTGGGGCAATTTAATTTTTGAATCTAATTTGCCAAATACTCGCTGGGATGGTTACACAACTTCAGGTATTCAATGTACCGATGGAGTGTATTTTTATATTGTAACTATAACTGATTTTAAGGATCAAGTTAAAAAATATAAGGGGAATGTAACTTTGGTAAGGTAATACTCTTAGATATTTATAACTTGCGAGTGTGCAAAAAGCGAAAGAAGAAGAAAAACGCTGAGGTAATACCGGCTGTTGGTATAATTATTTTTTAACCGTAAATAGCCAGTTGATTTCGTTGTGAAAAGCAAAAGCTGCAAGGGATGTGGAAAGCGCAGACTTGAGGACTGTAAGAATATCCTTCGATATTTTGAAGACCGCAAAGTTGAGCATTTTCGCAGGCCGACGTAGATTTTGCTTTGGAATAGAAATTCAACTGTGTATTTACGGTTTAATCTTCTTTGTTTCATTCAAAAGATCTTGTTTTGATTTTGGTCTTCGATCGTACTGCCATCTGTAGCCTTTTAATTTTGAATCTGCTTCGGTTACATCTTTGATTGGTGTTATACTCCCTTTCGGTTTATTATTCATCGTTGATCGTTCTATCTCTTCATTCTTGAACCAAATATTCATAGAGCCGCATGTTGTTTTATTTAAGCCAATGATCTTTGATTTATCCTTCACGAAATAGAGCGCTTCTACATTATCCGTTAAAACAGCTTTGCGTATAGTATCCTTTACAAAAAAAGCTTCAATGTTCTTACAAGATAATTGATTGTATTTATTTGATGAATCTACTTGATTGATCAAAAAAGCATTGTTCTCTAAAATAAATCCCTTAATGGAAGCACTATCAATTTTAATTTTGATGGTTTTACCTGTTGCTTGCGAACGATTCGACCATAATATAGGTTCGTTATATAGTTGCATCAACGAATCAATGCTGTTATAACTCGCAGAGTCGCACAAAGCCTGAAGATCTTTTTTGTAAAGACGAACATGATGATAGGCATTTAAAAAATTATTTACCGAGTCAAGATCCCTGTGATACAATGTATCGGCATGAATGAATAAAGTGTCTTTGCCCATTAAGCGCGCATAAATGGCTTTTTTTGTTACTAACGCTTCCGAATTCTTCTGTTTGTATTCAATATAATCGCCATAAAGTATCGATTTTTGAGATGTGTCTAACATCGTTACATTCTTAAAAGCTTTTCCATATTGTTTGTTACGATCATAAAATAAACTATCGCCTCTTAGCTGCTGTTGTTTTGTAACTAATAAAGCATTTTTACTAAAAGCAGATTTTTCATTTTGTGTATCGTAATAACCGTTCTCGCAATAAATATAATCGTCTTTACTTAAAATAATGCTTGGCCCAAGGAAAAAGGCAGTTTTACTTATAGTGTTATATCTTAAGGTATCACTGTTTATTTTATAATCAGGATTTGTAAGAACAACATCATAATGAAACGCAACGTCTTTTGTGGCAGAATAGTAATGTCCATTCTTACTTTTAAGTGTATTTTCTTTATTTACAATAGTGCCTCCATTGTAATAATTGGCAATAGAATTGGCCACATCAAACGTCAAAATGTTTGTAGTAAGCGTCATGTCTTTTTCAGTGCAAACCACATTTCCATCCAACACGGCTAATTTCGTGCTGGCATCATATAGTAATTTATCTCCGGTTATAGTTATGCTATCGCCTTTCACAATGCGAATATGTCCGCCGGCTTCCATACGTTTGCTCGAAAAAAGTAAGGCACGATCACAGTATAGTAAAGCACCTTCGTGTTCGCAAATAACATTACCTTTTAAGATCTGAGCATCGGATTTAGACTTATCAAATGAAAGGGTATCAGCATTTTTTACTGTAATGGTCTTAAGTTTTTTATCTTCCTGTTTTTTAGGAGCTGTGCTCTTTTTTTGAGAGAACACAAAGTTGCTCAGCAAAACGAACAAAATAAAATATGTGAATTTATTACGCATTTCGTTTTGTTGGTTCCCAAACACTTGATCTTACACCTTTACTATACATGATAAAGCCTTTTAATAAGGCATAATTCATATTGTAAAAATGCGCAATAAATAAAAGAGGTTTTATAGGATTTAAGGTGCTAATAAAAAGGGGCAACATGAATAAAAAAAGTTGAAGCACGCTTAATCCTAAAAAGATCCTTGAATGAAGAGCGAGGTAAAGCGAACAGCCGTAAATAATGAATAATAAAAATGGAGTGATCCAGCGTAACACTTTATGAGAAAAGAACGCGTAGGCCACTGCTTTCCATGGAGGCCAAAGCAAATGTTTATAGCTGCTGAGGTTTTGGAAATTACCAATAGAAATGCGCACTTTTCGTTTGAATTCTTCAGAGGATTGTGAAGGTAGATCCTCAAAGCAAATAGCTTCTGTTTCAAATAACACCTTTCCTCCATTATTGATCACGCCCATGGTAATATAAAAATCATCCATAAAATAATTCTTTGGAACGGGCACATACTTTTCTGCACGAATGGCATAGCAACCGCCTTCAGCGCCTATTACCAATTGCCAGGTGTTGCTTTCCAAAGCTTTGATCTTATTCTCGAGATTAAGATAATTTTTTTCCAGAGGTTGAATGCTAACATCTGAATTGGAGGTTTTAATGATATTAGAACATACCTGATGAACTTTAGGATCGGAAAAGTGTTTAACGAGATTTTTTAGCGTGTTCTTATCAAATATAACATTAGCGTCGGTTAAAATAAAGACCTCGTCGTTGCATTTCTCTGCCAATTGATTAATGATACCCGCTTTACCTGTGCGCCCTAGAAAAATGATCAGGTGAATGTTCTTGTGCGTTCTTGCAAATTGCTCTACAATAGAATTAGTTTTATCTGTAGAGGCATCCGATCCAATATAAACATTCACTAAATTCATTGGATAATCAGAATTCAAAATGCTATGCAGCTTTTGTGCTATCACTTTTTCTTCGTTATAAGCGGCAACTAAAATTCCAATTTTAAACGTTGAGTTCTCTTTTATTTCCTTGCCTTCAATACTGCCGAGGTTAGCTTTTTTATTAGCAAAAAGTAATAGCATAGCCGGATAAAAAACATAAGAATGTAAAATGCCCAAAACACAAACTCCTAAAATTGAATATATGATATAAGTGATCAATACAGTTTGTTATAATGGTCAATAAGCTCTTTTGTGAGCAATTTATTTTCTAAATACTGTTTGGCAAATTCTTTTGCATTGTGTTCCAGTCTTTTCTTTTCTGCTACCGAACTTAATAAACGGTCGACCGCACTTATAAATTCGTTAGCAGAATCAGCGATCAACATCTGTTCTCCTTTTTTAATAGCAATTCCTTCGGCTCCAATACTTGTAGATACAATAGCTTTTCCATAAGCCAAACCTTCCACTAGCTTTATCCTTAAACCGCTTCCCGAAAGTAAAGGAACCAGCATGATATCATAAGTGCTGTAAAAATCGCGATTATTACTTACGTTTTCTTCGATCTGTACATTGGGTAATTGAAGAGTTTTGAACTTTTGTGGCATATGACGCCCTGCAATGATGAATTTACAGTTGGGATGCTTCGCATGGATTTTATCCCAACAATTGTTTAAGAACCAATCTACAGATTCCAAATTTGGCATCCAATCCATTGACCCAAAAGAGAATATTGTATTTTCCTGTTTTTTTACTTCTGTGTTTTGCTGGTAATCTGCAAGATCAACTCCGGTTAAACACGTAGTAATATTAAGTTTTGGAAATTGATTGTGTATATAATGTTTGTCTGCGTTTGTTATCGTTACAATAACATCTACTTTATGAAAGATATCTTCTTCAAAATTTTTGAGACGAGAGTTTTGTATTTTTAAATATAATTTCTTTAAACTTTTATGCTCACTCACAATGTGTCTCTCCCAAATTAAATGTTCAATATTGTGTGCTCTTAAGGCGATCTTGGCTTTACTAAATTTTTTGATAGTTTCAATATAAGGTGCCATAAACAAACCATCTAATTGTACAATATCAAACGTGTGTTTTTGAAGGGTTTGAATAAGCGCATCGTCAAATTCTTTAAAATAAAACCTGCTGATAAAATACGAGTTCGAACTAAACAAATTAAAAAAAGCGCCTATTACACTGGGGCTTGTATCCTTATAAACCGAATGGTAATGTGTTTTGGTTTTAAATTCCTGAGGCACTAAATCATCTTCTTTAAAATGTTTTTTAGTATTGATGGTAAGTAAATGTAATTCTGTATTGTTTTCGCACAAACCGCGTGCCATGTTGTAAATAGCAATACTACTTCCGTCGTTGGCCGGGTAAGGGGCTTTATTACATATTTGCAGTATACGCATTAGCTGCCGCGTTTAAATAACTTTTGAAAGAAAATATAATAACTGGTAACATCAAACAAAGCCGAATCTTTTGCTGCCTTGTACGTAAGGAAAATACTTATCGGGAGGAATATCCCCAATGGTGTCCACATAGCTTGCCATGGTGGTAATTTACCTTCTAAAGCAACAGTTGTAAACGCTTCAGTTAAAATAAAATATGCTAAAAAGAAAAATACCGCCGTTACAACAGGTAATCCTAATCCGCCTTTGCGAATAATGGCACCCAATGGCGCGCCAATAAAGAACAAAATGATGCAAGCAAAACAAACCACTATTTTTTTATGCCATTCTACCATTAGTTGAGTAAGTGCATCAGCTTCCGCCTTTCTAATGTTATGTGCATTCTCAAGGATACCAATATTGTTTCGCGTAATATTCAAAGCATAATCGTAAATTTTATAATAATCTTCTTTAATTAATTTAGAGCTTAAAGTATCAAGGTATACTAAAGCATAATTATTCTTTACAGTATCGGTTAAGCTGCTCTTAATAAAAAAATAGTCTCTCATCTGTTTATCTAGTTGCACGGCTATGGTGCGTAAATTTTTGCGAGATGAATCTGCAATTGAATCCAATTGCCATATGTTCATCATTTCTGCATAGCCTTTAAATAATTTCTCGTCGGTTCTGTTCAATTTGAAATCGGTAAGCTCAATGTTTACTTGTAATTGTTTAAAATTAAGAATGCTCAAAGCCTTAGCTTTATTTGTATTCTCTTTATTCAAAACAGTTTCGTAACGATTTCCATCTTTCATCACCAATACTAAAGCCCCTGTATCTGAAGTGGTGGTCATTCGCGCTGCCTTGGCATACGTTTGAATAGTGTTTCCATTGTTGGCACTATGATCATAGATCAAAATATTTTTGAGCGTGTCTTTATTCTTTGATTTTCCTCCAACCAAGATAGAGTAATTGTCGAGCTTGTTATAAAAGACCCCTTCTTTGATATTTACGGTTGGTTTTTTCTGTCGGATATCATACAACAAAGTAGTAGATTTTAAGCTAACCGTTGGCTGAATGAAATTATTGAAAAGAAATGTAAGTCCCGCCAAAATTAAAATTAAAACAATAAGTGGCTTCATGATCCTAAAAAGAGAAAGTCCAGAGGACTTCATAGCGGCCAATTCATAGTTCTCGGCCAAGTTGCCAAAGCTCATGATGGATGCCAATAAAACAGCCAATGGAATGCACTGCGGAATGATGGTTATCCAGGCATATGTGAAAAGCTTTATGAGGTCAAATGTGCGTAAACCCTTACCTATCAATTCGTCCAGATAAGTGATTACGATCTGAACTAAAAAGAATAGAAAAACGCTGACAAAAAGAGTGGCCAAAAAAGGCGGCACAAAACTTGAAATCAGGAGTTTATGTAATTTTTTAAAATTCACAATTTTCGTTTAAAAATAAGATTTCTTAATTAGAAAATAAGCATTAATTTCACAATGTTTGTTATTTTTGTTAGCATATGATTCATGGTAAAAAAATAGTGGTTGTGCTTCCCGCATACAATGCGGCACTAACTCTAAAAAAGACGTACGAAGAGATTCCATTTGATATTGTGGATGACGTTGTATTGGTTGATGATTGCAGTAAAGATAATACTGTAGAAGTAGCGCGTGGCGTTGGAATAAAACATGTGATAACGCATGAAAAAAATAAAGGTTATGGAGGTAATCAAAAAACATGTTACGATAAAGCGCTTGAGTTAAACGCAGATATTGTGATCATGTTGCATCCAGATTATCAATACACGCCAAAGCTTATTCATAGTTTGAGTTATTTGATAGCTAATGATCTATATCCGGTGGCATTTGGTTCGCGTATCCTTGGAAAAGGGGCCTTAAAGGGCGGTATGCCTATGTATAAATACATTTTTAATCGCTTGTTAACCTTAACCCAAAATATTCTTGTCAATCAAAAATTATCAGAGTATCACACAGGTTATCGTGCTTTTAGTAAAGAAGTTCTTCTAGGAATTGATTATCACGCAAATTCAGATGATTTTGTTTTCGATAACCAAATGATCTCGCAAATTTTTTATGCGGGGTTTGATATTGCAGAAGTAACTTGCCCAACAAAATATTTCCCGGAAGCAAGTAGTATCAATTTCCGTCGTAGTGCAACATATGGAATGGGTGTATTAGGCACTTCATTTGTACATTTCTTCAATAAAATTGGATTAATGAAGAGTAAGATCTATAAACAAAAACCTAAGTAAAATGGCAGTATATCGCTTTAGAGTTTGTATGGAAGATAATGAAGATGTTTACAGAGACATCGACATTAAAGCTGCGCAGAGTTTTGATCAATTTCATGATGCCATTCAAGAGGCATTTAAATTTGATAAAAAACACGCGGCTTCTTTTTTTGTAAGCGATGATTATTGGCGTAAGAACGAAGAGATCACCTTGAATAAAGAAGATCTTGCATTAGATGAAGAAGATAAACGGCGTAAAATTGAGCGAAAATATTTAATGAAGGATACTAAGGTTGCTAAATTCATTGAACAACCTCACCAGCGTTTTGTATACGTATTTGATCCCGAAGCTCAGTGGTGTTTTTTAATTGAGATGCTTAAAATTGTGAACGAGGATCCTAAACTAAGTTACCCGGTTTGTATTAGAACAATTGGAAATGCGCCTAAACAATACAAGCAATTGAATGTCATAAAGGATAATCCAACGCCGGAGATGACTCTGGCTGCGATTTTGAGCGAGGATCCTTCGGATGATGAAGTTTATAAAACATTAGACACCGGTGAAGAAGGAATTGAAGCGGATGATCTTGATTCGCTTGAGGGAGAAGAGGGAGAAGAAGAAACCGATGGAGAAATGGGAGAAGATGCAGAGGAAGGCGAGAATACGGATCCTTCAGCGTTTGAAGAGGACGAACATTAAAATTTCAAATTAAACACATCAATACGCATCATGGGATTAAAAGAAAGCCTTTTAAAGATAGAGTTTATTAAGAATATCAAGAGGAATCAACAGAAAAATAAATTCAAAGGCTCTGCAGCGTATTGGGATGAGCGTTACAGAACACAAGGAAATTCGGGAAGCGGTTCGTATAATCATTTGGCTGAATTTAAAGCCGAGATATTAAATCCCTTTATAGCAAAAAAAAATATTGACACAGTGATGGAGTTCGGATGCGGAGATGGTAACCAGTTAAAGCTTGCGAAATATCCAAATTACATTGGTTTGGATGTTAGCCCTAAAGCTATTCAAATGTGCCATGAACTTTTTAAAGATGATAAGAATAAAAGTTTCTTATTGTATAGTAGTTTAGCATTCTATGACAATCACAACATCGTTAAGGCCGATCTTACTATGTCGCTAGACGTGTTATACCACCTTGTAGAAAAACAGATCTTCGAAAAATATTTGACAGATCTTTTTAATACCTCAAAAAAGTATGTAATCATTTATGCTACCGATTTTGATCAAAAGGAAGAACCAATTTACCAGCACGAGAATAGAAGAAGCTTTACTGCATTTGTTACAAAGCAATTTCCCAATTTCAAATTGATTGATCAGATCAAAAATAAGTACATGGATGTGAAAAAAGGTGAAATTGGATCCGATTGCGACTTCTTTATATATGAAAAGCAAAAATAAATGCGCGTTTTATACGTTATTGCGTATTAAGATATGATCAGTAAAGGATTCTTAAAGTCATCCATCGTTTATACCATAGGGGGCGCAATGCCAATGGTAGCAAGCGTTTTACTGCTTCCGTTTTACGCTAATTATTTAAATGAGAAACATTTTTTACAAATAAGTTTCTACATAAGTATTTCTCTTCTTTTCCAGATCATCTTTACATTTTCACTCGATACTTTTTTCGGAGTAAAGTATACACAACTAACTTCTGAGCCCGAAAAGCAAAAACAATTCATTGGCACAACTTCTATTTTATTGTTGTTGATCGGCGTTTTTTGGTTAGTAGTCATGGCGCTTATTGGCGATAAAGTAATTCAAATGGTATTTAGGCCCGATTTTGAAATTGAACTCTGGCCTTGGGGTTTTTATTCAATTCTAACGGCATTTTTTAATTCTTATTTTAAAACCTGCACTAACTGTTTGATCTACTTAAAAAAACCAATGCTCTTTTTAGGATTAAATTTTTTGAACGTGATTGTTACGCTAAGTATTTCCATTGGAGGTTTATTCATGTTTCCTGAATCTATTATTGGCCCCATGTACGGGAGATTAATTAGCGGCCTAGTTATTTTCTTGGCTGCGCAATTCGTGTTCTCAAAATATGGAACTTACAAATACGAAAAGGAGTTTTTACCCGAGATCAAACAATTTTGCATTCCTTTTTTGTTTTACGGTATTTCTGCTTGGGTATTAAGTCAGATAGATCGTTACATGCTTCAATCGTCTATCGAAAAAGCGGATCTGAATACTTACGATCTTGTTTTAAAATGTTTTTTTGGAATTGAGTTCATTCAAAATAGTTTATCTGCTATTATTTTCCCAAAGCTTTACGAGATATGGAATAAGCAAGATAAATTAAGTACAACAAAGGAGAGCAACCGATATTTTAATGTGTTTACCGCCGTAAATATTATGCAACTCATTGTGTTTTGCATCGCCATTCCTCTGCTTTACAAATTACTTATTACCAAGCAAAGTTTTTATGATGCGGCAAAGTACATTGGAATATTGGCGGCGGGCTATGGTTTAAGAAGTATTCTTAATTTTTATCTCGCAACAATTTTATTCACTAAAAACACAACAAAGCTCTTACAAATATTCGGAATAAGCGCATTATTCCAAATTGGCGTTACCTATTACGCATCCATTTATTTTGGTTTAATGGGTGTTATTTATGCAGGCATCCTAACTAAAATTTTGCAAGTGATTTTATCGGCCACCATCACCAAAAATATTTTCCTTTACGAATTCAATTATTTTAAGATCTATATGGTACCTGCTTTATTTTTGGTGGTAAATGTGGCGCAGTTTTATTTCTTCCCGGAGTATAATATCAAATTATACCTCTTACAATTTCTTGTATTTGCGATCTTGTTCTTTTTCTTGTTCCGTAATGAGATAAAGCAGGTGCTGGTGCAATTTAAAATGATGGGCGCTGAGAAATAATTTAATTAAAACCTTCCGAGAAGAATTCATTTATGGTAATGCCATGAGCACTAATAATTTTAACAAGTGTTCCAAACCTCAAATCTTCACCTCGTTCGTACCTACCGTATTGAGCCCTTGAAATATTATTCTCGTAAGCAAAATACTCATAATTTGTATAGCCTCCTTTTATCCTCAATTGCTTAATCCTTTCTCCCAGTTTTTTAAGGGTATCTTCCTTTAGCAAAGGCTTTAGTGTTTTTTTCTTGGATTTTTTCACACCACAAATCTTGCTTAAAACCATGATATTTGTTACCCTTTAAAAGGTCATATATTTATGGTGTATCTTATTAGTGTCTTTTATTTACTATATTTGATTTTAATAAGGTGGTCAAAATGATTTGACACTTTTAATGAACATTTGCAGCATGGCAGCTATTTAAAAGTTTAAAATCTCATTAATAGAAATAAATTTGTTATAACATAAAATTACCCCTATGAAAAAACTAATCTTCATCAACTGCTTTATTTTAGCTTCAATATTTTTGAAAGCGCAAAATCAAATTGGTTATGTCCCTGGTTATACTCCAAATGGTTATTTTGATACACTGTATGACCACCTTGGAAATAAGTATCCAACAAAAAATTTATTAGTTAATCCCGGACCAAACCCTGATCCAGAACAAATCGCAGCAACTTCGGTAAGTTGTACTGCAGGGTATTTTCGTTTGTACTTCGCAATTAATAGTGGTTTCGACGGGAACACTCAGATTGAAATTGATAGAAGAGCGGTTTTATGTCAATTATTTACTGATCTTTCATGCTTACTTATTTCACCTCTTTCTTCGCCCTGTAATACAACAACAAATACAATAACTTTTGTAAATGTGCACATTGATAATGATCCAGGAGGCTTTGCTGCTGCTGCACCTTTGTTTGCAGCACCCGGCAATGCGGCAGTTGGAGCAAGTCTTGTTGATTGCATGGCTTACAAAACAATTATATCCGGTGTAGATGGTTATACAAATGTTAACACACCTATTCTTACAACGGGCGGAAATAACTTTTACCACCTTCTAATGAAGTTTAACACTAGTGTAAATTGGTATAATAATCTGACGTCTACCGCTATTGCCCTAAACCAATTTGATCTATATACTATCGGATTGCACGAGGCCTTGCATGGTTTAGGTTTTGTTAGTTTAATGGGATCAACAGGAAGCTCTGTTTATGCTCCCTTACAAAATATTTATTCAAAGTATGATTTAAGGTTAAGGGCTGGTCAACTCCCTGCGTTAACTCCGGTTCTTTCGTCTACAAATGCGCAATGCGCTTTAGCCAATTTACAATTAAATGTTCCTACGAATTCTGTTAATCCCGGGAACTGTGTCTCGTCATCATCATCAGATAATACAAATTCTCTAACGATGTGTTATTATGTAAGCAGCTCTACCTCAATGACAGTTGCGGTATACACTCCTACATGCTTCGAGTCAGGTTCGAGTTGGTCTCACTTTGAGGATCAATGGTATCCATTGGGTGGTCCTTTCTATGGAAATAATCAATATTTTGTAATGAGCAACGCTTATGGTGGGCCCAACGTAGGGATAAAAAGGTATCCACGCGAAGAAGAAAAAATTGTTCTCTGCGATTTGGGATATTCAGTAGCTTCACAGTACGTCAGTCCTGTGGCGGGCGCGCCATTTACTTATACATCCGGCGCTTGTCAAGGGCCTGGTGTTTGGGGCATAAATGATGGAATAGTTAATACTGCATATATTTATACGGCCACAGCCGGCGTGGTAAATATTTCTACACTTTCCGTAAAGGCAAATGATTCGCCAAATACATCGCAAATTGATTGCGTTAGTTTAGTTTATAATTATCCTAATATTAGCTTAAGTGTTGTTGGTGGAAGCGTCCAAATAACTCAAACGGGACCGGTTTTATATTGCGGCGTTGTGTTAGCACAATATATTCCAAGAACTTTAGCCGGTATTCCAGGTAACATAACATACATCTATACGTATTTCCCTTGTGGAAATTGTGGTGCTAATCTTTGTGATTATGTTCAAAACGGAGGATTTGAGAATATTCCTGCAGCAAATTCTAGTACCGGAAGTTGCCTAAGAGATTGGAATATTCCGAACACGCCAATTTGCTGGGCAAATCATAGTAATGGAACACCTGACGTGTATAATATGAGTGCCCCATGCAATACTGCTATTCCACAATCATATTTAGGAAATGTTACTGTCAATTCTCTGTTTAATATTTCATCAACTTATAACGGTCTTCCTAATAACAGAATCGCCGGAATGATTGGTCGCTACAATGTCAGTTCTTCTGCTGCATATTATGTTGAAGTAATAAAAAATGATTTAAGCGCTCTCGTTGTCCCAAGCCAAACATATATTCTTTCCTTTTGGGCATTCAATTCAAAAGGTTTATACAACCCATTAGGACTACCAACTGTTATAACTTTTGCTACAAGGCAATCTATTACTTCGACTAATGGGGCAACTTATCCTAGTGCCGGTGATAATGTCGTTGCATCATTTACTTTACCTGCATCAGACATTAATACATGGAAACAATATACTACAACAATCGTATTTAATAATACAGTTACGCCCGGCCAAAATGCTAAATGCTTAATAGTCGGTCCTAATCCTAATGGAACAGCAGCAGCTAATCCAAGCGCTCCTACAAATACAACTTATACGTTTATTGACGATGTTTCATTACTGAATATTCAAAACGCTCTCCTCTTCGGCCCTCCGTCTATCGTTTGTAATAATACATGCTTGAATCAACTAAGTCAATACGCAAATCAACCAAACGTTGTTTTCAGCGGTCCATTTGTTTTTCCTAATGCAGGGGATTACGATTTTTGTCCAACTACTCCCGGCAATTATACAGTTGTAGCAAGCTATACTAATAATGTTGGTTGCTCATATACAACACAAGCTGTTATTGCTGTTCCTGGATTATCAATCACTCCAAGCAGTACTTTATTTTGTAATTATTTAAACTATACTTTAACTGCCGTGGCAATTCCAACCAACATTGCTTCACCGTTCCCATTATGGCAACCGCAAAATATTAATGCGAGTTCAGTTGTAGTTCCCGGAAATAATCCAACAGTTTATACTGCATTTGCCAGCATTAGTGGCTGCCCGGTTTCTGCTTTATTTACTCCAACAATAGTTCCAAATACAATTATAACTTCAACGCCTGATATTTGGTGCGCTACACCTAACGCAGCTTTTACAATGAGCGTGAGCCTTCCTAATTTTAATCTTCCAATAATAGTTACTCAAACTTGGTCGCCCCCAATCAGTTCAACTTTAAATCCTGTTTCAGTTTCATTCAGCAATGTTATTAATCCAATATACACTGTTATTACTTCGGCAGGAGGTTGTACCAATTTAGCAACCTATACAGCAACATGGCTTACCACGCCAACTATTGCGATCGTTGGTGGTACAAATTGTTTAACGCCAAATCAAACGGTAACATTGCAAGCGATCTCTATATCAACTTTACCAATAACGTATACGTGGCAGCCGGGTAATGCAAATACATCTTCCATTGTTATTACACCAACTGCAATAACAATATATTCCTTAATAACATCTTATAGTAATTGTGCATTTAGTAATACAATAGGTATTTATCCGGCACCTCAATTTACAAATGTACCTGCAAGTATTTGTAGCGGCCAAGTATTTTCTTTTTTACAAAATCTTCTTGCTCCCGGCACACCAATAACGGGTACATTCTCAGGGGTCGGTGTTTTTGGTCCGCAAACTTTAACTTCCTTTAGTGTTCCAACAACAAGCGCGCCCGGCCCTTACTCTGTTATATATTCTTATTTAACTCCGGCAGGATGTTTTGCAACAAATACATTGGTGCTTAATGTTACTCAAGGTGTAAGTTTATCTATTCCTAATCCTACCGTTACTTATTGTCCTAATATTG
>Ga0163149_10003888_pt1 | contig 16708 bp, 12 predicted proteins | sample OliLakLV19MP5G1_FD_148604 | JGI IMG/M metagenome (GOLD analysis project Ga0163149, IMG submission 148604) | Freshwater microbial mat bacterial communities from Lake Vanda, McMurdo Dry Valleys, Antarctica - Oligotrophic Lake LV.19.MP5.G1 | ecosystem: Environmental > Aquatic > Freshwater > Lake >...
GCACTGGTACTACTAGTCTAGTACGTACTGTACGACGTAGCCTTGCTTCGGACACTCTCCATGCCATGCTATGATCCCTCCGAACAAATAAATCAAAAGCGGCGTTGGAGCTGTTGGAGGGTTAGGGATACCCCCCCCCCTGACATCCATTCTGTCAGAGCGATGCACATCACAGTTTAAATAAATTAAACCCAACTTTGCCTGTGTTTGTGTTGATGACTCAACCTTTCATTCAAACTGTCCGTGGTCAGTGGAATTGCTGCTGGAGCCTGCAGAGTCATCAGGAGCAAAATCAAAAGTTGAAACACGTGACAACAACAAAAGCAAGAACTTCTCCTGCACAGCTCACGAACGGCACCTGTGGATGCTGTGGGGTCCACCCCACCCCACCAACGACATAGAGCGTCAGGTCGTTGCTGCTTGCCAAAACAACAAAACAGAGGTGTGGATCAAAAAGGCAACAACCACACGTTCCAAGCAGGCTCACATGACTCGATGCACATGACTCACTCCTCCACGATGGCCCAGAGGTCATTCTGAAGCCATTCTGGGGACCTGCAGGACAATCCGAGCACCTACAGAGCCAAAACAGCACAGCTCAAACCAATGAACAGAAGGGATGTTCACTCCGGTGCAAGCTTTTGGCATTGAAATTTGCCCACGGTCCATCGATCCCTGACCAAACCAATTCCAGAACACCGACAGACACCGGATCACAACTGCAACAATGAAGAGATCTCCCATGTCATCTGTGGGACCTGCCTAAGCTTCAATGAGTGGCAAACAAACAGAGGTGTCATGGCCAATCAAATGGATCCTGCTCAGAAGAGCCCCAACAACTAGATTGGGACTCTCTCCATCCTCCAGTCCTTGCAAAACACATGTGACGGACTCCAAGAGCACCGACAACCATGTCAGGACTCTCTTTCACCACAACAAACACCATCTAAGCACTGACACCAATGTCAGGACTCTCTGTCCCCACAGGTCCATCCATTGCACGCCAAATCAACTGAAAGAAGTCTCACAAATGCAGCAATGAGGGCCAACAACTGCAACGCAGGGCAGATCAAAGAGGGCAACAGCTTCACCCGCATCAACAATGGATCCATCCACAACAATGCCAACGCCAGCGATGTCCTCGTTCAATGCCAATTTGAATGCGACATGCATTGCCAAGTCGATGTCCATCTGACAACACACAGGAAACTGCAAACCTGCAACCACTCAGAACTGACAAAAAATGTGGCGCCTCACCAAAAACTGAACAAAAAAACCTTCATGGAACCCACCGATCCAGGTGACAAATCGATGCTGTCAGCTCTCAAGGAGCAAAACCAACTCTTCAAGCAGTTCCAAGGCGACTCAAAAGCGCCTTCCTTTGACAGACGTGAGTTGTTTGGGCTGATTGGCCACCACTGTGCTCCATCTTTCCAACACAAGCTCGAAAGCATGAACAATTGCAAGACAATTGAGGACAATGATGATGTGACCGTCTTGCTCAACCGCATCTGCAAACTCGTCTGTTGAACTGAGGGTCGTGATTGCTGCAAATTCTGGACAATGCAATGTGATGTGAACAAATTTGGTGGCATCAAACAGAAAAACAACGAAAATGTCCATGTCCTCCACAAATGCTTTTTGGAACAACAGGAAGCAACTGAAGCCGTGTGGGGATCAAATCTGTGGGCACCATGTGACCAATGCGCCAATTGTCCAACTCATGCTCACAACAACCTTAACAACACACCGAAGCTGCAACAGACAACACCAGCACTGCTGGCAATGACAGCCACTCTGCTCCTTCTTGTCAATCTCAATGTTCAGGCCGTGTTGTCGGCTGATCAGGACACCAAGTTCCCACATGCTAATCTTTTTCATTTGTGATCATTCTGCGTCAAATCAAAGGAGGGTGTTGCAGTGTAGGGGACAGCAGACCCGAACTCACATCCATTCATTCAGAGCCAAACACAACTGCAGCCACAACTTTCATCGGATTTGACATCTGTTGGCTTGGAATGGACATCTCAGTCAAAGCAACCACATACATTTCACCCTTTCTTTTCAAACCACCAAAAACTGTGCCCAGTGAGACAAAGAAAAGAATCACAAGGCCAAAACAATTCAGATCCAGCTGACAACTCCTTGTCCACTCTGACAACAAAATCTACAGTGTCTGCAGACACAGACCCCGATTTCATAGGTGTGTGAAACAGACCACCCCCAGCACTGATGAGTCAATCAATGATGAAAGAGCCAACCCAACATGTGAAGTTGCCACAGATGCAAACATGTGCAGTGTTTGCATAGCTGATGTCTAGCTGAAAGCACTGTGATCACCAACAAAAGGAAGGCGATTTTCAATTTGATTCCAAAGCCTTAGCCTTGGAAACAATTCCAACACCAATCATTTTGGACTGCAATCCAATTAAATTGGATTAAAATCTGATTGCTAAAATTAATCTCATTGCAATCTTGAATGCTAATTTAGATGTCATTGCAATAGCAATTAATGCTACTTGTTGTTCTGGGTTTTTGTTGTTTTTTATGGAGCATGTGTGCTCTTTTCATCAAAAATTGGCCTGTTTTCTGTCAATAAGATTGATTGGGGTTTTGGGTTTGATTGCAATCATAAGTGCCAAATAGAAACCCCTGCAATCATTCTTGCCGTTTGGGGTTTCCCCACAGTCCACTGCAACTTAATTGGAAGGAGGTATGCTCACGGCTCTTTTCACGAGGCACGAGGCCGATAAGACCAGGTAACAGTGCGTTCTGCGTGGCTAGATAGTTTGAATGAATCGTTCAGTATGGCTAGGTAGGTATTAGTGTAGCATCCTTTTTGGTAGAAAGGACAATCCATGTATCTCGGGTTTGGAATGATAAACAAACTCAGATACAGAGTTTGTCTTTCTGTGCGTTTTACAGCTCCCGGCGAACGCGACAACGCTCACGCCAGGCCTCATCAATTGCTCTGATGATTCATGCGCAGCGATTTTGTTCCTATCAATACAGTGGTTTTTCCAAGGCTGTGGCTACAGACATGATCGACTCACTCATACAATATCCCAATCGCTCATAGAAGACACGTGCAATGGGATTGGCTGTAACAAGACGCATCGTTGAGCATCCTTCTTGTTCGAGTGCCCATTGTTCTGCTTGTTGCATAAGTTTAACACCAATCCCAGATCTACGACTTGACTCGCTCACCGAAACCATCCATACGGATGCATATTTACTATCCGCGTCTACCGTATCTTCTTTTATACCGCGTTTCACACCGACGGACCCAACAATTTTGTTGTCGGCGTCCACGGCCACGTACATTTCCCGATCTGTTTGTCCTTTCCAAAAATTGAACAAGTTCGATCCCTGTGGGCCAACATGACCTTCGGGCGATGTGGCTTGGATTGCCAATCGATCCATCAATATCCAAAGCAGGCGTCCAACAATCCAACGATGAGCAACGGCATCCCTTGTTTGTTGAAGTCCAGCAACCCACAAGTCGCAGACTTGTGGACAGTCATCTGGTTCAAGGGAACGAATAACAACAGCATTGCTGCTTGTGTTGGTGGCTTGAGTGTTGGCAGCGGCGGTTGTCCCGTTGGCGGCGGCGGTTGTCGAAGACATGATCAGTGTTAAAGATTTGATAACTGACTATGAAGTCTTAGCTTCGGAGGACGGTATCCTGTCTCTTGCCCCAATTTGTAGTGACAAAACCAATAAAATGTTTTATTGCTTCCACGCGACTATTCTCATCTGTTGCAAGGTAGAATATTAAGGAATGATGGTAATATCTAGATAGCAAATGTAGCAATTATTAGAAGGAAGTGGTTGTTTCACGCAAGCCCTCACAGAAAGGCCATCAGCCGATCCACCATGAACAAGATCGCAAATGGATGCTGCAGGTTGCAGCGTGTGGGAACATAGGGCTAGGGCCATCTTGGAACCCCACCCACAAAGAACATCTGGATGAGATCTTTTTAGCCCTTCTCCCAGAAGCTTTAAGGTCTCATTTGACCTGTTCGGCCAGCAGCCATTCCCATGGAAGCAGAACCAAAATTGGCAGACCATCATCAGTCAAGATTGCTGGCTGAAGAGATCCAATCTGACACAGTCAAAACCAAAAAAATGACAGATCCGTCACAAACAAAGCCATGCAAGCATTGAAAGATGTCATCGACAAGACGGCAACTTGACAAGGGTGCTGAAGTTGAGGACAGAATGGAAGAACATTTGGATGGTGTCACCAACAAAGCAGCAAAACTCTTGTGGGATGAACAAAAAGCGCTGCACAAGATGAGTGAAGTCAAACAAACTGTTGTGGATCGGATCAGTGATGCGGCTTTGAATGTTGAAAAACATGAATCAGTGGAAGGACAAAGCTCTGGATGCAATCCATGGTGTCAAAGAAAAAAATCTGGGCCAGTTGTCAAAGGACGGTGCCGCAAAAAAAGTGATTGGCAACATTGCAATTTCACATTGGTGGTGTTCAATCAAAAGACTTTGACAAAAACCAGATTGTCACAACTTGTTCAAACTTGTTACTGCAGTTAACAATTGGAACTTGACAGAGAATGGCACAATCAAAATGAAAAGCTAAATCATTTGATGGACAAATGCAACAATTAATTGTGCAGATTGCAATCCAAATCTTCGGAGGCGTCGAGGTGGCGGTGAGTTTTTTCCATTCTGTTTTTCTATGATGACCCATCACAGGAATTGACATTTGTGCAGTTGTGTCCGCCTTCAGTTGGTTCCCATTAAGACATGCTTGCAATCCACATGCATTCATTGTGAAATTGAACATTTTTGTTCATCAGCAAGCTGTTCATCAGCTCCTGACAAGCCAGTTGTTAGCTTCTGCCAAGCTGGCAGACTTTGAACTTTGTTGTTGTGGTCTGCTCAGTCCCGAAGCTGTCATTGACACCACACAGTGACCACCAAGCAATCAAGCAATCAATCAAGCAATCAAGCAATCAAGCAATCAAGCAATCAAGCAAGCAATCAAGCAAGCAAGCAAGCAAGATTCAAAGCCTTGCAAAGAGACGCACACATGTCGCGTTAATCCATTTCCAGCCCCGACTGGCACGGACATAAGGAAACCCGATTCGCTGGGACTTACCAGTAGTACTATTAGACACGTCTGTGCTGGTTGAACAAAACAAGAATCAACAATCAACAACTCCAAAGCACGTTTCCGATTGAATCAATCGGACAATTGAATGATTCGATCGAACACCTGCAGTACATACAGGCTCACATTTTCATCACAAATTACTTTCACATCCCGAAACAAACCACCAACCACGACAACCATGACAACCATGATCGCCACCCGAAAGCCTGGGCCTTTTACTGGTCTACGACGACGCCTAGCAATGAGGAACCAGCCACGATTTGAAGATTCCTATATTCTTGGAGAGCTCATTGAGGAAGGAAGTCAAGGTTCCGTGTTTGTAGCTACCAGCAAGCATAACCCACAACAAAAGTTTGCCGTGAAAATCATCAAGCGAAAGAATATGAGCACGTTTGCCAAAGAGGCCGTCCTTCGAGAAGTTTCCATCATGCGAGAATTAACAGAGGCCGGTGTACCAAACACCAACAGCATGCTTGCCTTTTTCGAATCCTCCAATAAGTTTTATATTGTACAAGAGCTGGCCGTTGGAGGTGATGTGCTCCACCACGTCAAAAACAAGGGCGCCTACACAGAGAATGAAGCACGGTTACTGGTAACAAAGATTTTGCGAACCATCCAGCAGCTGAGCCAACACAACATTTGCCACCGTGATTTAAAGCCAGATAATCTTCTCCTCTCGGATGGGTCTGACAACACATCCGTTTGGGTAGCCGACTGGGGTTTTGCTACCCAAATGAAGGAAGGAGAATTGATGAAGCAAAGATGTGGAACCCTGGCATACGTTGCACCTGAAATCCTAGCTGGGCTGCAGTATGACCAGAGTGTGGATCTTTGGAGCCTTGGTTGTATATTGTATTTGGTGTTGTGCCGGCGAGCTGCCTTCCACCACAAGGATCCCAAGGAACTAAAAAACATGATACTGCTAGGCGAATACCAATTCTACGATAAGCACAACCTCAGCGAGGAGGCAAAAGAATGTATCCGGGGGCTCCTCCAAACAAACCCGAGAAAACGTTGGACCGCCGAGCAAGCGCTGAATTGTGCTTGGCTCTCCAATCATGATTCCGTTAGCGGAGTTCTCCGACAATAGAGTTGTAACGCAATAAATAGAGTACAATGATATAATTTACTATGCCTTATTCTTGTCTTCTTATATAGGCGTTTGCAATTCCGTGTCTTTTTTCCCATTTTATTTTTGCAGGAATCGATTTAGCGCCACTGCTGCTTTTGAGCTTGCGCTGGTCGTGTCGCGGTCCCCCGTTTGCTATTATGACACCGAGGGCCCAAGGTATACATCCTTTCTAGCGCACAGTTTTTAAAGCAGTGACGACGATGATTGCTAGAAATGCAGCACAACACAATAATATGGGAGCGATGGTACGTTCTTCTCTGAATTTTCACGCACTGATACAGATTGGTGAAAAGGTATGGACCGCGGACGGGCAGAGTAGGGTGCTTCAGGTGTCTTTCTTCGTGGCTGCCTTTACCTAGTAAGAAACCCCTCCTGAATGTATATTGTATGAACCTTCCCCTTCACCTCTGGTAGAGACAACATGACTTGTATGACCGGGTAGAGCCGACGGCTTTCTGCAAGTTCAGCTCTCACGCTTCCGATTCCTCTTGGACTTCCGATTCCTCTTGGGCTTCCGATTCCTCTTGGACTTCCTCTTTTTGGGCTTCCTCTTTTTGGGCTAAATGGGCAGCCTGGGCTGCCTTCGCTTTGGCGGCCTTTCTGGCTTTTTTTGCTTTCATGGCGGCGTGTTTTTCCATCACCTTTTCTCTTTCTTCAGGAGTCATGTCTTCGAGGGGCATCGGCTTGAAAGCTTGGAAGTGAATATCTGCACCAGATTTCAGTGCGTCGCCTTTAGAAGTTCCTTTCAACTTCATGGTCCCCGTAGCCCAATCTGGTTTGGGGCTTGTTGGTGGAGTCTGCATTGTTTGCTTTGTTACGAAAGCGGTATGTGCTCGCTGGGCCTCTTGTCGCTCTTGCTCGATTTTCTTTTCCTGCTCCAGTATCTCTTGTTCGATACGCTCTTTTTCTTCTGCTGACAATTCTTCCTTAGGGCCTGCTGGTTGTCTGCTATTTTTTTGAAGGCTGGCGATCTTGGCTTCGGCGATACGCAGTCTTCCTTTCAGCGACACATTCTCAGTGCGAAGCTCATCCAACATCTTAGCACGTCCTTGCATGCTCCTGATATTGGCTTCAGTAATCCGTAGGTTTTCTTTTAGCGACTCGTTAACATTTTGAAGCTCAGCTAAGAACTGCGCACGTCCCTCCACGTCGTCTGCACTCGTGAATTTGGATTCGGCATCCTTTAGACTTCTGAGCGACTCACTCATGCTGTGAAGTGCCTGTAGGCTCTTTCTTCTCGCGCTTCCCTCAAAGTCGCCTTCAGCCATGATCTTGGTTTCAAAAATTTGCTGTTCTTTGAGCGACGCATTCATGCTCTGAAGTTCCTCTAAGCTCTTAGCAGCTCCCCCCAGCGCAACTTCATTCGTGATCTTGGATTCGGCAATCTTTAGGTTTTCCTTGAGCGACTCATTCTCGTGGCGAAGCACCTCTAAGCTCTTAGCACGACCCTCCAGCTCAACCTTCAATGAAGAAATTTGAGACTGCAACGCCTCCTCCTTGGCCAGGAAGTCCTCTGCTGGACCTTCGTTATTCTCGGGCTTATCGTCGGTACACTCTGATGTTGAACTTTCACCCATTCTCGCCTCCAATTGCTTTTCCATAGCCTGCAGTTTTCCTACCTGCTCTTCAAGATCCCTAGTCTGTTCCTGGAGTTTGTCACAAAGTTCTTCTTTGGCATCCAGTGTAGCTTGCAGCACATTCGCTTTGGCTTGCCATTCTGTTTCCATGGTCTTAATTTTTGTTGTTTGTTCTTCTTCGATCGCTTGAGCATCAACCCCGAGGCTCTTCACTTTTTCCTCGGCGAGTCTTAAGGCCTCTTGAAGTGCTTCCAATTCCTCACTATCATTTCCTTGTTTGATGTTAGCCACTAATGGCAGGCTGGCTCCTTTCATCTCCTCCACTTGGCCCAGGAGTACTTGGATTTCATTTGAGAGCTTTTCTTCTTTCTTTGCAGCAGCATCTTGAAGACTTTTTAGCTCCTCTTCTGTAGACAGCAGAGCCCCTTTGGTTGTCTCTAACTGCTCTTTGGTGACTGCAAGCTCAGCCTTGGCCTGTTCAATTTCTTCTGGATTGGTGGGTTGGATTGCACTCAAGTCCATACTATCATTTCCGTGTTTGATGCTGGAGGAAGACCGCTGAGTAGCCAATTCGTCCACCAGACCTTGGATTGCAGAGAGCTCTGCTTCCTTTCTTGCAGCTTCTTCTTGCATCCTCTTTAGCTCCTCCTCCCTAGATAACAGAGCCTCTTTGGTAGTCTCTAACTGCTCTTTAGTATTTGCAAGTTCAGCCTTGGTCTGTTCAATTTCATCTGGGTTGCTGGGTTCTGCTTCCGATTCCTTGCTGATATTTCCTTGTTTGATGCTTGTAACTAACTGCTGATTGGCTGTTTTCATGTCCTCCAATTGACTCACCAGAACTTGGATTTCACTTGAGAGCTTCTCCTCTTTCTTTGCAGCATCATCTTGCATACTTGTTAGCTCCTCTTCCCTAGACAGCAGCTCCCCTTTGGCTGTCTCTAGCTGCTCTTTGGTGTCTGCAAGCTCAGCCTTGGCCTTTTCCACTTCTTCTGGATTGCTGACATGAATTGCACTCAAGTCCATGCTTTCATTCCCATATCTGATGCTGGAAGTAGACCGCTGACTGGCCAATTCACCTACCAGACCTTGGATTGCAGAGAGCTCTGCTTCTTTCCTTGCAGATTCAGCTTGCATACTGTTTAGCTGTTCTTTAATGCCTGAAAGGTCAGCCTTGACTTTCTCCTTTTGCAGCTCCGCGTTTTTCTCTTGCGATTGCAATTGACTCGTCAGTTGTAGTATTTCATTGGAAAGCTCCTCTTCTTTTGCTGCAGCTGCCTCTTGAGCAGCCTTGAGTTCTTCTTCCTGTGAGGATATGACCTCTTGCGCGGATTGCAGCTGTATCTTTGCATCGGCAAGCGCCGCTTGGATCGTTTCGAAGCCCTCGTCACCACTCGCACTACTAGTCGCGTCGACGGCACTGGGCTGGTCGGACTCCTCTGGATTAGCAGTGCTACCACGGTCTTCCTCTGCTTGGAGTTTCAAGGTTTGGATCTCCTGTTGCGCAGCGTCCAGCTCCTCTTGAGCAGTTTGCAGCTTTTCTTTGAATTGCGACACTTCTGCCTGGAGCGCTTCCACATCTTCAGGACTGCTAGTAGGCAGATTGTTGAGCTGGTCAGATTCCTTTGGGTCTGAGTTCGCATTTGTCGTATTGATCTCCTCCAGTTGCGCTTTTAATTCGTTGATTTCTTTTTTGGCGGCACTTAGCTTTTCCTCCTGCATCGCAGCAGCCTCCTCGAGGGTCTTTTGTTTTTCTTCAGAAGCCGGCGTATCCATCGCCTCCAGTTGGGCTTTTAATTCGTCGATTTCTTTTTGGGCGTCATTTAGATCCTCCTCTTGCAAAGCTTCTTGTGCTTGAGCCAGTTGCAGCTCTTCCCTAGCGTCTTTCAGTTCTGCTTGGAGTTCTTCTAGCTCTTTTTGGTTGTCGGAGGATAATGGAATGGGTAGCAATGATAGCTCTTGTTGAGTTGTAGTTGTAGTATCGTCGGTCGCGTCGCTTTTGGTATCCCCATTCTCTTGCTGAAGTCGCAATTGCTCCTGTAAATCTTGGACTTGGTTTGAGAGATCTTCTTGGGCAGCTTTTTGTTGGTCTTGGCTGGAGGACAGAGTATCTCTTGCAATTTTTAATTCTTGTTTGGAATCCGCAAGCTCGACCTTGAGTGCCTCCAGCTCGTTTGATAATAATGCCGTCTTTTCCTTTTCATCATTGTTAACTTCCTCTTGCTCTTGTCCTTTTTGTTGGTCTTGGCTGGAGGACAGAGCCTCTTTTGCAATCCTTAATTCTTCTTTGGAATCGGCAAGTTCCGCCTTGAGTGCTTCCAGCTCGCTGGATAATAGTTCTGATTTCTTTTCCTCTTCGCTGTTGTCGTGCTCTGGCGTTTCTATATTTTCCGTATTTTCTGGAATGCTCCTCGATTCCTCCTTTTCTACTTGCAGTGCGTCTAGCTGATTATTTAAATTCTGACATTGCTCCTCTTTTTCTGCCAATTTACGTTCCAACTCTTCCTTCTGGGTCGCTTCCTTTTCGAGTGTCTCTAGCTGATTGTTTAAATTCTGACATTGATCTTCTTTTTCTGCCAATTTACGTTCCAAATCTTCCTTTTGGGTCGATTCCTTTTCGACTTGAATTTGGAGTGCGCCTAACTGTCTTATTAAGGTCTGGAAGGACTCGTCTTTTCCTGTCAATTTGCTTTCGTAATTTTCCTTTTGGGTTTGCAATTCCTGTTGCAGGCTTTTGATTTTGTTCTCCAATTGCAGGGTTTGTCCTGCATTCTTCTTGGGGGTAGCCTTCGTAATGGCCTTGTCGACTTGATTGAGACTTTCACGATCTGGCAATGTGAATTTATAAGTCGTCTTTGCTTTGGTGATGAGTTTGAGCATGGCCTGAGGCACTCGGGGCGGAGCGATTTGATGCTTGTCTACTTTGGACCAAAGCAGCCGTATGGTCTTGCCACCGTCTTTTACTTCCTGAAACTGGAACCCCTTGGCATTAATGGTGATGGTGCCGGCCTTGTCTCCCAACTTGACATTTTGAAAGGTGGATGCCATTTGAATACTAATATGCCCAAGTTCTACCAGTACAGTCTGATAGCTATTTGCTGTTACGTAGCAATACAACTGACGATTATTAATAGAAGACAACGGTTTGTTTGAATACTGTTAAGAAGATTTGGGTGTATGAAATCTATCTATTCAATTGATTGGCGTTTCCTTACTAATAAGCCTTGTAGTGATCATTCACGGATTCTCAATTTTGAGTCCCATGCAATAAAGTGTCGCGCCGTTGCTTGGTACGACGTAACACGTTTCATCTGTTAGAGAAGCCATTTTTGTCTATGACCTGAGCAACTGTGCTGCTTAAATTTAATAGTGCATATGTGCTACCAAGGTATCTTTTGTCGTGGATCCGAGGATCCGTACTGCTACTACCACTACCATTATAGTACTAGCTAGCTAGCTAGTACGTCGTAGTAATGATCGACGACGTCGACGAACAAAGCAGCCACAACATAACCGAAATCATCACCAACATTACAGCCACTGCTTCTCAATAATAATTCGGCACGAACCAATCCATCCAACCATTTTTTATTACAGTATCACCCATCAACGAACTCACACATATCTTGGCAATCATTGTGAGGGATAGATTCATTAGGTCCAAGCACAACTACCTTATATAGTAACTATTCAGTAAGCTAGCTATCGAGTAGCCATCATGGTCGACAAAACCAACGACAACAATAACAACAATAATAGTAATAAGGCGCTGCAACAACGCATCGAAGACCTCCAACTCGAGCTACAAACCACCAAACACGAATTGGAATTGGTGCGGAGACGTGTCGAGGCCGCAGCCGCGGAAGAAAATGCCTTGTCGCACAAAAATGCTTTTGCGGGCGTGTCGCACATAAGTCCGCCCCCCGAAAAAAAGGGTTACCTCTTTCAATGGCAAGATCGGAGCATTGGCTGGGGGGGATCCAAGTGGAGTCTGACGCTCACCAGTTTGGAACGAGGAAGAATATCCCTGTACGAAAATCATTTGGCGGAATCGCCCGTATCCGTGTTGACACTACGAGATTGTGCCGTTCAAGATGAAGGACGCAAACAAAATAAGCGCCACAAGAGCAAACACAATCCACCCGCCGAAAATGAACCAGGAGCCTATTTTCACGTCTTTGCCATTATGGCGAGAATCGATACCGAGTCAGACGATGATGACAATGATGATATTACGGCCTTTACCTTTGCCGATCACACATCCCTTCCCTTGCTACGATTCTCGACAACGTCCTTGGCCGACAAACAAAAATGGATGGATTTGATCTCCGAGACGTGTGCTTACTGTGACAGTGAAGCCTTTTTGGCGGATGAAATGAATCGAGCTGCCGAAAAACGACGACAAGAAGAAGAACAAGCACGCATGGCCACGGAAATGCCGGGAGCTTCTCGAGGAACCTTGCCGCCCCTTTATTTTGCTCCGGCCACGACGACAACTCCTCATCATAATCCCCATAAAATGAAACGACGTCGGTCTTCCAAATCGTCCTCCCATAAAACAATGCAACGATCCTCCTCCTACATGTCCATTGCCAAATCCTCATTGGATGCCGACAAGAAGGAAGCCCAGTATCCACCCTCCAAGCCCATGCATACCAAGGCGGCGCCGTCCTTTTTGAGTGCCGAAGCGCCCGTCCAAAATTATCGGGGGCTCTTTAATTTGGCCATGATTTTGTTGATTGTCAGCAATTTCCGGCTCATTGCCGTCTCCTTGCAACAACACGGGCTGGCACTCTTGAATTTGCGGACCTATATTGATCGCTATGCCCATCATTATGCGGAAGATCCGTGGCATGATTTTCCACTGATCAGTGGATTTTTGCTATTGCAGGGTTTTATTGTGGCGGCGTATTTGATTGAATTTCTGCTCAGTCGCAAACAATTGAGCGAAAGCTTGGGCATGACACTCCATCATGTGAATTGTCATTCCATCCTCCTGGTCCTCACGACGATTGTCTGGTATCAAATTGAAAGTCCCGCCGTGGGGGCGTTTCTTCTCTTTTATGCCACGATTACGTGGATGAAACTCATTTCGTATGCGTGTGCCAATGAAGATTATCGACTGGCCATCAAAGCGGGCGATGTGCATGCCATGGAAGCCTCGCTCTCTCTCTTGTCCAATTTGGAACAAGACGAAGAAAGCATTGTCTATCCCCAAAATATTACCATTTCCAATTTGTATTATTTCTGGTTGGCACCCACCCTCACCTACCAGATTGCCTTTCCCAAGACGCCCAAAGTACGACTCCGTCGCGTCTTTGGAATTGTCTTGGGGTTGATTACGTGTGGAACACTCGCGACCTTTCTCGTGGCCCAGATTGTCTCTCCCACGCTGGCCCATTTGGTCTTGGATTTGGAAAAGACCGGAGGTGTTTACACGGTGGGAATCATGGCCGATTATTGGCTCAAATTGGCCATTGCCAATACGTATCTTTGGTTGCTCATGTTTTATGCCTATTTTCACTTGTACTTGAATTTTTGGGCCGAAGTATTGAGGTTTGGGGATCGCGTCTTTTATAAGGACTGGTACGTAACGTCATGTTGGCTGTAGAATTAATTATCTATGGATCCAGTTCTTTGCTGTGGTTTGTTCTCACGCCCGTTCTCTTTTTTCTTTTGTTCCCAGGTGGAACAGCGTCGAGTTAGCTGCTTACTGGCGACTGTGGAACATGCCAGTTCACTTGTGGTGAGTTTTACCCTGCATGGTGGACTTCTTTGCTTGCACATGCATAAAATCTGCAGCTGGACTTACACGAATATATTCTAAGGTTGGTTCGCCACCTCTACTATCCTTCGATCCGCATGAACGTGTCCAAATCGAACGCCATGTTTATTGTGTTTACGGTTTCCGCTATTTTGCACGAGTTGCTCGTATCTGTTCCATTCCATATGATTCGGCCGTGGCTCTTTTTAGGAATGATGGGCCAAATCCCGTTGGTTGCCCTTACCAAGTATCTCCACCGAAGGAATCCCGGGAGCTCCATTGGGAACATTGTGTTTTGGTTGACCTTTTGTATCATTGGCCAACCCATGGCAATCCTCATGTACACTGCGGACTATCAGTTTGCCAGGCACCACGCGGAACTAAATTTACAATCGCAGATGTAGTAGCGATTGTTTTGGTTGACATTTTATGTTATTGGCCAACCCATGGCAATCCTCATGTTCTGTACACTGCAGACAATCAGTTTGCCAGGCACCACGCGGAACTAAAATTACAATCGCAGATGTAGCTAGCTAGCTACATGTAGTTGCGAGCAGACTGCAACAGCAACGGTGACCTAAGAATACTGTAAGGAGCACCCTAAAGTAGAAAAATGAATAAGGGTTTGGGTTTATCTAATGAGACGCACAATGGCTCGAATATGTTAATATACTTTTTGTTGTTCTGCTTGTCGAAAACACGTTGCTGTTATGGCCATTTTTGTCCAAAACATGTTTTGTGCACACTCAACTGACGGAATCATGGGCTGAGGAAGTTGATGGACGAAAAAGATTAGGCATAGTATCAAAACATACTGTAATAAAGCTCTAAGTAGCATGCAGTCTCTGTATGTTGCTGCACGGATCGTACTGTACGGTTAGTACAGGACTATTCCTTTTGGGCTGTCGCTGTTCCCTGTCGGATGCTATTCTGGATATTCCATAAAACACCACTGCATCATTCAAAAGAGATTCTAGAGAGTAGAGACAACATGATTCGCTGTTCTTCCCCTCTGTTACAACATCGTGGGAAGCCAAGGCTCGTGCCTTCCATGACTAACCTTTCTTGTGCGATCGTCCTTCTCGGTTGCATCTTGTTCCTATTGCCAGTATGTGCGGAAGCCCAAACCACATTGGGAGAATTTTTTGATAATGGCGATTCCAACTCAAACGATGGCGGCGTCAATATTCGATGGGCATCGAGTGGTGGAGGGTGGAGAGCCATGTTTGCATCGATTGGTTTTGCCAATGTCTTTCAACAAGCAGGACTCTTTTCAGCGAATGCATCCAAATTCAAGGCAATTGTAAGTGCTGAGCATGAAGAGATCTGATACCGACCAACCAACAACAAAATGATGGCAGCAACTCACCCTGTTTTACGTTTCCCAAATGATATATAAAACCTACTACAGTCGACCAATTCTGGTTCTTCCCGGTTTGCATCCCAACTCTTTTATTCGCCACAATTCTATGAACAAACTGTCATGGCATCGACGCCTGAAGACTTGTACAGCTTTACCGAACGTTGGATGTTTACCTATGAGCAATTATCACAACTGGTTGTAGGACAAGACTCTGAGACGTGTAATACTACCGATTTGGGCAATTCTACTGAAATTGAAGTCTTTGGGGAACTGTGTGAACTCATTTAACAATTTGATGGGAATTGGGCTTCCTTTGTCAGCGCCATGCTCTTTGGCGCCTCTCTTTCGTATGGCGACAACTCCTTTGTCAACCGCACTGCGTCTGCCAACAATCGCATTTTACCATTGAAAAATACCGACATGTACATTATGACGGCCTTGTCTCCTGCCAGTCGGGTCCGAACCGTTGAAAAAATACCTCTGGAAAACGAGGAAGAAACAGAAGAAGGACAGCCACAACTGGGAAATAGATTGGATGGTCCCTTTGATCGGAGACAACGACAATTACAACTATTTGGACCACCCGACGATGCCATTGTTTACTTGGGAGGGAGCCAAAGTGACAAGCTCTATTCGACGGCACAAGGCTCAGCCTATGTGGTTGGCTCCAATCTACGCGACGGCTTTTATTACATGTCCGAGGGTAAAACTCATGAAGAATATCGATTGTACAAGGGGACGACTCCGCATGATTTTTCCTTTCGTAATTTCAATGATTTCTCACCGGATGAAGACGAGGGACGTGTAGAAATCGAAAATGACCCCGGCCGGTTTGGGAATGGTGGTGATCTCATGACCAATATCAACATGCGGGCGCCCTTTCGGGGTGCGGCTCCCAAGGTGGCTGCCATTGCTGCCATTAGTTCTGCGGTGGTGGGGACACTATCGCCGGCATCCAGCGTTACGTTTGCCCAAGCTCTTTCCAAGGCCCGAGCGGGTCTTCGAGAAGCCCTCGGACCGGTGACTGTCATTCCAGGCTTGGTCCTGTTTGATGTAGCTGTCAACCGACTCTACCAGCGTCCTATACTGGATAACATTGCCGTTTGTAGTCAATGGCCTCAACCCTGTGGAGAACGTGATGGTTATTTTTTGGATGGTGGTGCGGTGGAGAATCTAGCACTCTCTCCCATTGTATCCCAATATCAACGACAGGAATCCACAATCGTTTCCAAGAAGAACATTGACAACAACAAGCCACTCAAGATTATTCTGACCAGTACCAACAGTGAATGGATCGATGCCTACGGTTTGACTCAAATCCTCCAATACTTTGATTCTCCCGTCACGGATGGAATTGAACCGGGTGGCTACTTGTCTTTGCCATCACGTACGGTTCCAATTCGGTCTCCTCAAGTTTTTGAGGATTACATGGATGAAGCCATGTTGAATGCCTTGTTGGAACCCATTCCGGGTAGCAACATGACGACGGCATTAATGCCGAGCCTAACCACAACCGACAATCCCGTCTATGGTATCGAGGCGGGTCAAGCCGTTCAATTGTTGCTGATCAATCTCAACGAGGACTTATCCGCCTTTGTGGCTGGACCCAGTATCATTCGAAATGTGACAGCTCCTCATGCTGAAATGGTTCGCAAGATTGCCGCCAATGACATTCTTGTACAACGAGTTCGAGATTTTTATTTGGCACCATAGCCACTCCATATCTACATGTAAATTA
>Ga0163149_10003889_pt1 | contig 16707 bp, 14 predicted proteins | sample OliLakLV19MP5G1_FD_148604 | JGI IMG/M metagenome (GOLD analysis project Ga0163149, IMG submission 148604) | Freshwater microbial mat bacterial communities from Lake Vanda, McMurdo Dry Valleys, Antarctica - Oligotrophic Lake LV.19.MP5.G1 | ecosystem: Environmental > Aquatic > Freshwater > Lake >...
CAATTGTATTGGGCGCAAATGGAGTAGAAAAAATCATTGAATTGGATTTGAACGATGCTGAAAAAGCATTACTTCAAACATCGCACGATGCTGTGAAGAAAACAATCCAAGAAGGAATGGCAATTATTGCACAAGCATAATTAGCTTAACAATAATTTAACTTAGTAAAGACAGGTCAAAGACCTGTCTTTTTTTTTATATTGCTCTAACGGTTTGTAGGTGTGGTTATGTGCTGTTGTTGCTCTGTCTGTCCATCATTTACGGTATCTTGGTGCGTTGGCTTGCAGGCTCTTTTGCAGTTTTTTGTTGGGCATTGTGTGTTTGTAAAAAATACAAATGTACTACCAAATGCATTGACTATACTTCGTTTTTGATTAGTGCTATAATTATTTCAAGTTGTCCTTTTGGTAGTTTTTTTTGTTTGCCGATAAACTCTTTTAATTTTTCTAATGTCATTGGCTTTAGTTTGTCGGCTGCTAATTTCAATAAAGTTTCTATTTCGTTAGGCTCGTCTGTTATGGGTGTATTGTCCTGGTTGTCAAATAGCTTTGAAACTAAAATACTTTGTCCGTTGTCTAAAAGTGCTTCAAGAAGCAAATTATACTTACCCTTTGTCAAAGTCGTTTGTCTGTCAATAAATGTGATTTTTCCTTTTCCTAATGGAATAAATTCAATTTGTTCGTCAAGTTTAAAATCATCTTTTTTAGGACTATTCAGTAGTTTTAAGCTTGTAGAAGTTGGCAATAAATTTTCTTCAAGTCTGTCTTCGGAAATAGCTAAAAGTCTTTCAGCTATTTTGTCTAAATATTCGATGTCTTGAACTGATTTCCATTCGGGTGGAATAATGCTGTCTCCGTGTAATGCTCCAACAAGTCCCCCTGTAAATGCTGCAATGCTATCTGTGTCAGAACCCAAAGCGTTTACAGATTCAATAATCGCTTCTAACGGATTGTCGTGATATTTTGTCGCCAAATATATACCTGCAATAACGGTAGCAATTCCAGAACCTTTTGTTGATGGGTCGAAACAGCCAATTTTTTTAAGCGTATCTTGAACTGGTAAATTTTGTTTTATGCTTTGAAATACAAATCGTAATTGATTTTGTGTTTCGGTGATTGTTTCAGCGTAAACACTTTCAAAAGTTTTATCACTTGACTTATTCCATTCCTTTAACCATTCCTTAATTTCAATTTTATTGATAAAAGACAATTCAAACTTTTTAGGAAAGTCTAAACCAATTTGAGTTATATAGTTTTCCCAATTAAAATCTTTGGGTCTGAAAACAATAATTTGATTAACTGAGTAACCATAAAGCATTGCACCTAAAATTGCTCTTGGGTGACCGTGAGTAATGATGCTGTTGCAAAATATTTCTTCTTTTATTTTTTCGGTATTTCCAAGATTTGCTAAAGCAATTGGCAAAACTCTCATTGCTGCACCGTTTGCACCGCTTTGTTTGTAATCGTAATTCTCTTCTTTTACCTTGTAGTTATAAAAGTTATTAAACCACTTTTTTGATTTTCTTGAAATTTTGTTTGCTGCTGTTTTTACTGTTCTTCCGCCACCTCGTGCATAGTCTAACCAGTTTGCAAGTTCGATTTTGGCAAAATAGTTATGGTCTAAATTGCCATCCTTTTTTATGCTTCTCGCAACTGCTAAAAGTAGCTGTGTGTCGTCTGAATAAGAACCTGCTTTAATTGTGTCTATGAAACCATAAAACCTACCACCAACGGTCTTCTTCCAAGGATAGAAATTTTCAATTCGTTCTGTTCCGAATTTTTCTTTTAATGATTGTTTGCTTTTTTCAAATTCAGTTATCCAGCCCAAGGCATCGCCAATAGCTGATAGTTTAATACTTCCTTTAAATTTCGTTTTTGGCTTCATTATATTCTTGAGTTTGTAAATAATGTTGCATCAACAACAAAATTAACTGTAATGTAATCACTTAATGCTGCTTTGCCTGCTGCTAAGTCTTTTTCGTCTTTAAAACAGACCTCTAATATATCACTTATTGCAATTTCATTTTTAACCAATATCTCTGCTTGTTCGTCAGTTGGATATTTTGATTTCAAGCCATTTCTTGAAACATTTTTTGAATTGTAAGAAGTTACAATTTGCAATGAATTTGCAAACATCATTTGAAATTTATTAATATCTCCAGTTACACGAACATTTCTTTTATTATGGCTGTTTGCGGCATTAGTAACTGAAAACAAAGTGTCTGTTTGGTAAATATATTTTTTGTCAATTTTTAGAACACACCAATTGACATGAACATCATTTTTTGTTTTTTCGCGAAAACGATTAAATAAAAATGAGTTTGGATGTTGAACTGATAAATTGATAAAACTTTTATCATCAAATCTAATATCGTCCGTAAATTCTATATAATCTAAAATATCTGTTTGTTCAATATCAAATTGTTCAAGTAATGCTCTTGAAAGTAGTTTACTCTGTTCGAAAATACTTAATAAGTTTATTGTCGGTGTAAAGTGTATTAAATGTTCAATTCCTCTATCCGAAATTTCCTTTTTATATTCTATGTAGTTTTGTTTCTCCTCCATGGTTGTTAAAATGATATATCGTCATTTGAGATTGTTTTCGGACTACTTGCATTTCCTACTCTTTCAAGTAAATCAGCATCTATTTCAGAAAGATACCTTGTTGGCGTTCCGCTTGACAACAAAAAAAGTCTTTCTCTCGCTCTTGTCATAGATGTGTAAAGCAAACGTCTTTCAGTTGATATATGAAACTCGTCTTGTGCATCATTAAAACCTTGCGGATATGGAATAACATCATCGTTTAAGTCAATTATAAAAACGTTCTCAAATTCAAGACCTTTAACTGATGATAATGTGCAAACTTTTATAGAGTCGCTTTCAAAGTCAATGTCGTCTGTTTTAAGTAATTCTTGAACTTCAAAATTATTGGTTTCTAAAAAGTTTTTGATATTTCTAATTCCGCTGTGGCTTCTGTGAAGTATGACCGTTGAGTTGATATGTCCTTCCGCCATTAATTTGTTCAATCGCTTTAAAAGAAAAGCAAATTGCTCATTCCCATTTGAGAAATAACCAACGATTGGCTTATCTTCTCCTTTTCGGGCTGTTTCAACTCTTGTAAAATCACTTTTGTCATCTTCTTTTTCGAGAAGAGAAAGTGCAGCTCTTACAATTTGAGCCGTATTACGATAATTCTTTTTGAATTCAATTGTTCTTCCTCCTCGAACATTCAAACCAACTTCGCCCCAAGTAAAACCGCTTTTGTAAATTCTTTGTGCTGCATCTGCAATGATTGAAATACTATTTGTTTCCACAGTAACAATTTGAGAAATGACAAGAATTTGAGCTTTGCTCAAATCTTGTGCTTCATCAACTACAATATGAGTAAACGGCTTTTGTAAATTCGGATTAGAAGAAATGATTTCTAAACAAAGTAAAGCGTAGTCTTCAAAATCTACTTGGTCGTTGGCTTTTAGTTGATCGTTGTAATCTGTATATATATTCCAAATTGTTTCTTTGTCTACTTTTGTAACCCTGTCATTTGTTCCTCTTCCTGCACGTTTTGCATCAAAATATTCTTCTTTGGATTGAAAGGCTTTGCCTTTCATCCAAGCAATTTCTTCAATAAAAAAGTCAACAGTTTTGGTTACAATATTTTGAGTTGAATATTTTGCTTTTATTGTTGAAACAATATTGTTTTGAACTGCTCCCGAAATAGTTTTAAAAACCCTTCGATTGTCAATGACTTTGGAAAGTTGAATGCCGTGTTGTTCAATAAAATGGTATGCCCATTTATGAAAACTTGTAACAAAAACATTTATTCCTTTTGGTTTGGTAGGTTTTATTTCTTCACTGTCTGCTTGATAACCACCAGATATTTGAGGTATAATTGCATTGATGTATTTTACAAGAGTTTTGTTATAAGTGAAAATTGCAACTTTCGCCTCTAGAAATAAATTTGATTGTGTGTCAAGTAAGTGCTTTGCTCGGTATAAAGCAACAGTTGTCTTACCACTTCCTGCAACTCCTTTAATTTGTATTGGGTCTGTTGCTTGTAAAAATAATACTCGCTTTTGCTCTCCTTTTAGAACGATTGGTCTTAATGGCATAGTGTCGTGTCTTTTGAGGGTTGAAAAAAAACAAATGTGGTGCAACCGTGTATCGGGTTGTAGGTGGCATTGCAACTCTTTTGTTTTTTTGAAGCGTTGGCTTTATTTCTCATTTTTCTATATTTTTACTTTGTGCTGTCGTCCACAAAACTTCATTTAACTCATCTATTTACATACCCTCAATAAATGATATACAAATATATGAAAAATAGAGTAATTACAAAACATTTTTTTAAACATTCGTAAAACCAACAGAATAATGGCCTAACATTCCGCAACTAAAAGAAATTAGCGATTGCAAAGCACCAAACTGTCAGCCACCACAAAACTTGACACAAAGCACAAAGCTTCATTTAACCACAGAACTGTCTTTGGAAGCACTGAACCGCCAATTTTTTATACCGCGTGTTAGCGTTTCGTTATTTTATTGGATTACCATAAATGTCTTTCACGACAGTCTTTGTATTACCAAATATATCTTTTTGACCTGTTGTTGCAGTCCCTGTTTTATTACCATATTGGTCTTTGATAGTCGTAGTTTTATTCCCAAAAATGTCTGTCTGTCCTGTTGTTGTAGTTCCTGTTTTATTACCATATTGGTCTTTGATAGTCGAAGTTGTATTTCCCAAAAAGTCTGTCTGTCCTGTTGCAGTCCCTGTTTTATTACCATATTGGTATTTGATAGTCGTAGTTGTATTTCCCAAAAAGTCTGTCTGTCCTGTTGTTGCAGTCCCTACTTTATTTCCATATTGGTCTTTGATAGTCGAAGTTGTATTTCCCAAAAAGTCTGTCTGTCCTGTTGCAGTCCCTGTTTTATTACCATATTGGTCTTTGATAGTCGTAGTTGTATTTCCCAAAAAGTCTGTCTGTCCTGTTGCAGTCCCTGTTTTATTACCATATTGGTCTTTGATAGTCGTAGTTGTATTTCCCAAAAAGTCTGTCTGTCCTGTTGCAGTCCCTACTTTATTTCCATATTGGTCTTTGATAGTCGAAGTTGTAATACCAAATATATCTTTTTGACCTGTTGTTGTAGTTCCTGTTTTATTACCATATTGGTCTTTTACAGTTGTAGTCTTATTTCCAAAGATGTCCGTTTGTCCTGTTTTGTATGTTTGTCCACTAACAAAACTTACTAGCATTAAAAATGCTCCAATTAATACTGTTAATTTCTTCATGATATGTTTGCCTACTCTTTAAAAAGGTTTTCGGTGTCGCCCCGTTTTTTTAAGTGGGTTCTGGACTCCACTTTTTTACTTTTATTTCTGTCACATTGGGTGGTCAGCCCTTTGGCTTTCGCAGACCGTGTCGTTTTTTAAGCTTGCCGATAACATTTGTATTAACGCAATACTACATTTTTATTAAAGAAAATAATTCCGATTGCTAAGCACTAAACTGTCTGCCACCACAAAACTTGACAAAAAGCACTAAACTTCATTTAACTCATCTATTTACGTACTCTCAACAAATGATATAGTAAAATATCAAAAAATAGAGTAATTACAAAACATTTTTTTTAAACATTCGTAAAACCAACAGAATAATGGCCTAACATTCCGCAGCTAAAAGAGTTGGCGATTACTAGGCACTAAACTGTCAGCCACCACAAAACTTGACACAAAGCACAAAGCTTCATTTAACCACAGAACCACTAATTTTACCAAACGCTTGTAAGTGGCTGGGCTTTTTATCTGCATATCTGCATAATTGTATCAGTAATTCTGTAGATGTCCTTAGTTCCTCTTCTGTGTAAGTCTGACTTTCTTCTGGATGGTCAATTGCATTTCTAATAAATGTACTAATTGTGTCATAGGTCGTATTTTTGAATTTCCATAATTTACTATGAATTGTTGGATTGTAAAGAATATGTGTTTTAATTAAATCATCACACAATTTTACTGTATTTTTTGATTCCTTTATTTGGAGCCAGCCATACAGTTCAATATGATAGTCGTTTGAAACTATGTCAAATGCTAAGTAATTGGTTTCTGCACTTGTTATACTAGGCAACACTGATGGTGCGTCAATTTTTTTAACGCTAATTGCACCACCAATTTCAGTAAGGACAATTACAATATTTTTTGCTTTATTACTCAATGCCTCAGAAAGGACATGCTCTGAATGTGTTGCAATAAAGAGCTGTGTTTTTTGAATATTAGATTCAGTAAATAAGTCAGTATAATATTTTAAAATCTTTTTTTGCCATTTGGGATGCATACTTAATTCAGGTTCGTCTACCATTATTGCTGCACCATCTAATTTTTTACTGTTTTTTAATAGATAAATTCCGCGAAAAACGATTTGCTTTTCACCAGTACTTAATTTGTCTATAGAAATTTCTATGTTATTTTTATTAAAAACAATTTCTTTTTCCGAATTTCTGTCTATTACTTTTTGATACTTTATTTTTTCAAAAAAATTATCGAAAGCATTTTTGAAACGATAAATTTTAGAAGTAAGATAAAAATCGCCCCATATCATCGGATTTATTCCTAGCTGACTGTTGACATCTGCATACTCTGAATGGTCTTGATTTTGGATATCTACAATTAGTTGTTTTGAGGATGTGAAATCGTCTTCTTGGTCAATATCATATTTTTCTAAGTCTAACGATTTTGTTGTTGTCGATGTGATTTTAGATGTTCTATAATCAGCTCTTGCTTTTGAAAATACACACCCATAATGTCTGATATCTAATGGGTTATTTTCTATTAATTCAGGGCTGTTGCCTTTATTAGAATGCATTTGTGACACAGTTCCACTGTCATCGGTCATAGTGTAAAAATCTTTTACGCTAGGATGTGGTAATGGAGTTGCTATATAAATTCTTCCATTGATAATGTATTCTATACTTTCAAAAAACTCAAACGACCCACGATTTAAAAAAGTGCTTATTGATTCCAAAATTGTTGTTTTTCCAGTACCATTTTCGCCAGCAAATAGAATTGTGTCAAAAGGTTTACTAGTTGTCGCGTCAAAAAAGTCTAATTCCAAGTCGCCTAAAATTGGATGATTTTTCCACTTTACTTTTTTAATTTTCATTCTCTTTGTTACATTTTTCTTTATGATGTTGATGCGTCATAGCCTTGCCACTAACATTCTGCAGCTAAAAGAAATTAGCGATTGCAAAGCACTAAACTTCATTTAACTCATCTATTTACGTACTCTCAACAAATGATATAGTAAAATATCAAAAAATAGAGTAATTACATAACATTATTTTTAAACATTCGTAAAACCAACAGAATAATGGCCTAACATTCCGCAGCTAAAAGAGTTGGCGATTGCAAAGCACAAAACTTCATTTAACTCATCTATTTACGTACTCTCAATAAATGATATACTAACATATTTTGCCAATAGCTCTGGTAAATTCAATGTTTCAATACTCAATTCCTTACAGATTGCAGGTATCTTTTTGAAAAGTTTATTGTCGTTGCTACTTTCTGTTTCTTCTGTAACCAATACAACTTTCTCACCGTCTTTAAGCAAGTTCAAGCAAAGAATAATTTGCTTCATATCTGCATCTTCAAGGAAAGCGTTTTTCAGATTTTCAAATTCTGTGTCATTTATATTTCGTTGATTCCTTAAAACATTATTTACAAATTGATTTTCAACTTGGCGAAGAAATTTTTCTGGCGAAGGTGCTAATAGCGAGTCAGTTTTGTAAGGAACTTTCGCTGCTTTTAGAAATGCCTTGTCATTTAAGTAATCAAGCGTTTTGAGCACAATGCCCTTTGAGTTATACGTGCATTGTTGAAGAACTCTGTCAACTATAATGATTTCACCTGTTTCAATTTTATTTTTGAAGAACTGGAAAAGGACTCCTTTTTTGTCAAATGGTATGTAGTAACGAACCAATGACAGAAGCGAATTTGTGTCGATTACTACTTTCATTGTAAATACTTTTCTAATTTATCAGGTGAAATATTTAAAGTTTTGCAAACGTCATATTCGTTAATTACTCCTTCATAGAAAGCGGTCTGAATAGTTGATATAAGTAGAGGCGAATTCATTGGCTTAGGTGTTGAGCCACCTTTCTGAATTCCTTGGATTTTGTCTAACTCTCTTTGTTTTTTCTTTTCTTCTTGCCTAATTCTGTATTTTTCATCAGAGTCTGCCTTAATCGTGTTGTAATTAACTTGAGATATTTTCTTCTGAAATAGAAGTTTTGTAAACAATGCTATTTTGCTTAGGTGTGTTTCTGTTGAAATTCTTTCTATTAAATCAATATAGTAATCGTTATTGCCATCTGCTTTTTCAATCTGCTCAAATGCTTTGTCAAATTCGCCTGCAAGAAAATGATAGGCGAAGTCGTTACACCATCTTTCAATTGCCGAAAGTTTATTATTGGCAAAATTAGAAATATCTAATTGCTCAATTTCTTCTTCCTTGATTAAGTAATGGCCTAACTCGTGAATTAAAGTAAAAATTTCTCTTCTAAATGAGGTTTGTTGTCTTTTAAGAACAATTACATTTGGATTTAAAAAGAACCCATCAATATTTGCTTTCTCCTTCTTGTTCCAAGTTTCAACAAACTCAAATACTAGTATATTGTTTTTTGCAAATGTTGAAATTAAAGCTCTAAGAAATTCCTTCGGAATTGGATTGAAGTCTGGATATAATTCTTTTCGTAATTGTTTAGCAACAATTTTAGGATCTTGATTTATTGTAAAAACAGGTAATGTCCTTTCAATATTTAATTCTGCAAGTTTTGAAATTGCTGAAAGAGAAATTTTAAATTCTTCAAACTGATTTACTATTTTCTTAGCACCAATATTCAGATCCGTACCAAATTTCGTTTTTCTAAAAAAAATACTTGCGTCCTTTGATACTTCGGGAGATTTTGGGTCTAAGTAATAATGAAGTCCTTTATTGAAAACTTTGTCTATTCGTTTTAAGTAGCTAACATTTACTTCTGTTGCTAAGATATCTTCTTTAGTTAAAGATTTTTTAAGTCCTTCACTAATAAGCAATAGCAATTCATCCGCAGTCATTTTGTATAATTTCAGCAGATATTTCAGTCTTGATATGTTTTGTTCTACTTTCAAGAAGTCAGTCCTGTTAATTGGGCAAATTTACAGTTTTAAACGGTTTTTTCTCGGTTATTGTGTCTTTTTAAACTTACGCCCAATGTATCAGGGCTAAACGGTGTAATCCATTATTTAGTTTAGCTCATGTTCAACGAGGTTCGCTCTGCGTCAGCACCGTTTACCCCTGATACATTCACCAAGAAGAGCGGAGCGAATCTTGATGAATGGTTTACAGCTAAAAGAGTTTGCGATTGCTAAGCACTAAACTGTCAGCCACCACAAAACTTGATACGAAGCACTAAGCTTACCGTTAACTCATCTATTTACGTACTCTCAACAAATGATATAGTAAAATATCAAAAAATAGAGTAATTACAAAACATTATTTTTAAACATTCGTAAAACCAACAGAATAATGGCGTAACATTCCGCAGCTAAAAGAAGGGCGGAACTTTTACCACAAATGTATCTGCGGAGAACTGAATCGCCATTTTTTTGCCAAACGCCTGTTAGCGGTTCGTTCTTTCTCGCTTGTCCTATTGTCAGGTTGTTGAATTCTTCTTTTTTGCTTCAGCAATTGTCTCTATAATATGGTCAACTGGTTCTGCCATTGAAAGTCCAGTGTTTTCCTCAAATATTATTCTTGGCCTATTTGTCTGCTGGCTTATTGCAACGTCCTTGTAGGGAATGTAACTTTTAATTATTCCTATAAGACTGGATTGGTTTGAAGAATTTGTTCCTTTAATACTCATCATTTCAGGTTTAGATAAAACAGGACCGCCACTATTTCCAGGGAAAACAAAAGCGTCAACCACAAAATCTTTGCTTCTACTCTCAAATAAATCTTTTATTCTTGAAATTATTCCTCCTCTTACAAATACGTATTGTCTGTCCGCAGATACGATACCCATTGGAAATCCCATTACAAAAATAGAGTCGCCTTCACTTGTTTCTCTTGCTTTTAATTCTTTTATGTCAGCAATATGTTTGTCTGAATGAAAGAAACTACACTTCATACCCTCTGCTAAAATATAATTTAAGTTTACTGGCAAAACTGCAACATCAATTTCTGTATCAGAGTGTCCTGTCCATAGTAATTTGCCGTCTATATCCTTTAAAGGTATGGCGTAATCTTTTGCTGATTGTTGAGTCTGAGGATTGAAGCGAACCAAAATAAGGTCGAGATTATTTAAAACGTGTTTGTTTGTAACAAGGTAGACTTCATACTTATTCTTACCGTCTTCCGTTTCTTCGAAAAGGTCACCGTAAAGAAAACCCGTTCCTATCCATGTCTGCTGTTCGTTAATGATTGTCCCAATTGCGACAACACAGTCTATATACATTGGAGTTATTAAAGCCATAATTTTTCCGTTTCAATATGTTTATAGTACTCGTCCTTAGAATAACCGCTAACGGTTTACAGTAAAAGAAATTAGCGATTGCTAAGCACAAAGCTTCATTTAACTCATCTATTTACGTACTCTCAACAAATGATATAGTAAAATATCAAAAAATAGAGTAATTACATAACATTATTTTTAAACAATCGTAAAACCAACAGAATAATGGAAATTTGCGTATGAATGATATCCAGCTAATACTAATTTCACAAATTCCTAAGTATTAGCAATTATAGCGAATCTACAATTAGAAATTATTATAATACCTAAAGTCATCGACTTAAAAAATCGAAACAGAATTTCGGACATTGTCTGCCTATCCTGTTTCAGATTTTATTTAACGATCACGGTAAATTCAATTCTACTAAGTGTGCTTTTGTAAAATGCGTTCATCGTCTAGGCGTTGTAGTATCGCTTCATAAGTTTTGTTTCCCATAAAGTGATGTCAATTAATTGTTTCTAATTTTTCTATTAATTTAGAAGAAGTATCGTCTGATGAAATACCATAGCCATTTACTAAAATTCCTTTAACGTCATTCTTTAAAGACGAAATAGCATAAAGTATTGATTGGTAATCAGGGTCTGAGGTACCTTCAAATCGATAGACTTTATCAATTTGAAAATCCTCTGGGGATAGTGAGGTATCGTTTTTGTGGTTTACTATGCTTTCGTCCTTTACGTTAAAGTCGTGCGTGTAACCAAATTTTGCAAGTTCATTTATGGTTTCTGATAATGTACCATAACTTTCGTCTAATATTTTCTCATCCATAATTCAATCTCATACTTAAATAAATTGTGAAGTAAATTTAAAACCATGTAGTCAATTAGTTGACTACATAATTTCCACTCATACAATATAACATAGTATTTTTGAGATGTTGTTACTTCTTAATTAAATAAACTTACAAAATTATTACAATCAAACACTCAATGCTTGTGAATATCTCTATGTAATATTCTGTTTAGTTCTCTTTTTCTTTCATTTTCGTGAAGTCCAGAAAGTCGAGTAGTTAAATCTCTATCATTGTATTTTTCAAGTACACACGCTATGTGGCTAATGACAGAAGATGGGAAGATATTATTTTTCTCGTATAAATTGCGTTCTGCCAGAAGCATTTCAGCTGCTTCTGCACAGCTTGTAGCCATTTCAGCAAATGAAACATCGTATTTCGGTTCTTTAATTGTGCCTTCAAGTATGCTATTATCTGACAAATCCAGCGCCATTTGCGGATGGCTCAAGCCCCAATCGGCAGCAAGAGTAAGTGCCGCAAAAAGCATGTGTGCATTGGAGCTTCCGTCAGCACTTCTATATTCAACTACTTTTCGTTCTTCTCGTTCTTTTAAATCTTCTATTTGCTGTGGATTGATAATCTTAGCAATATTATTAACTTTAGTCCATCCAGAAGGCACACGAATAGCCGAGTTTGGAGTATCACTCCAGCAAACAGTGGAATAGCATTTATTGGCATTAAGTCGCACATACGAAGAGGGTACAATATTTCCAAAAGCAGAAAGCGAAGGCATAAATCGGCAAAGCCCACCAATTAGTGCTTTAGCTCTATCCGATAAATTATTGGTTTCGTCAATCATTATACTTTTACCATTTTGGAAAAGTTGCATCTGTGTGTGCAATCCATTTCCTTCTTGGTCTTCGGCTAATTTTGGAGCGAAGAAAGTGCCATAGCCATTTTGGTAAGCCACATTTCTAACAATCCACCGAGCTAAAACAATATTATCAGCCATATCTTCAATAGGTGAAGGCAAGAATTCAATTTCAATTTGTTCGGCAAATCTGCCATTAAGTTCAGGGTAATCACTTTCAATTTTAGCAATATGTCCAATATCGTGGTGAGCATATTTCACAAAGCCAGTAACTTGAGTTAAGTGTTTTAAAATTTGATTTACAACATCACCAGTTTTCACAAAGGGAGCTGAGGCGTGATAGCCAGAGCGATGGTTCATTGGGAAAAGTGGGCTTATTTCATTTCCTAGCAAATAACATTCAAGCTCGCCCATTGCTTTAATTTCAAGTCCAGTATTCTGTTTGAATTGCTGATGAGCATTGAAAAGAATAGAATCTGGAGAAAAAGCAGCCAATTCGCCAAATGGATTGATAAATCGGCAAACGAAATCCAAACTTGCTGTATCGAATGGGTTGATAAATGCAGTCTTATATAATGGAACAGCGTATAAATCCGCACCTCTATTGTCCATTACATCTCGAAAGAAAAGACTGCCCGAAACTCTTTCGCCTTCGGAAAGAATAGTTTCGGCGTGGTTCCTGTTTGTAATAGGAATTTTAAGTTCTTTTATCTTGCCATCGAGAGCAGTATAGTGGAAAGTAATTCTTTCAATTTGCTTTTCTGCTATTACTTTTAGCATATCCTCTCTAGTGAACTGATCACGCTCTTTCTCGAGCATTTTCACCAACGGATTGAACAAAGCAAAGTCTTTTGATGTTATTGTCGTATTCATATATTTCGTTTTTTTGTATTCTATCTAATGCAAAGTAATAATTAAGAAACATTTTCCAATACACTTTTTTTTAAAATGTGAAATAATCTTTGTTTTGGATACTTTTTGTGTCCAAATAGGCAAAAAAGCAAATATTTCAAAAAAAATATCAAGATTTTCTTGCATAAAAACAAAAAAGGTTTTATTTTTGTAATCCTATTTGATTTTTGAAATGAAAATCTTTTAGTAATTGGGATGTGGCCAAGTGGTAAGGCATCAGTTTTTGGATCTGTGTATCGCAAGTTCGAATCTTGCCATCCCAACAAAACAAAGAGTAATATGTCTGATTTTAAAGTAGCTTCGGGTCGTTCAAACATAGAATTAGCTAATAAAGTGGCTTCTTCTTTGGGTATTGAATTGTCTGGTGTCCAAATTCGCAATTTTAGCGATGGCGAACTTTGGGTCAAATATGATGACAATATTCGTGGTGTAGATTTGTTTATAATTCAATCTACATTTGCTCCAGCCGATAATTTGATGGAGCTTTTGATTATGATTGACGCTGCAAAGCGTGCATCTGCAAAACGAGTAACGGCTGTTATCCCATATTTTGGTTATGCAAGACAAGATAGAAAAGATCAACCTAGAGTTTCAGTTACTGCTAAATTAGTAGCAAATTTGCTTACTAGAGCAGGAGCTGATAGAATTATAACTTTAGATTTACACTCTTCGCAAATTCAAGGGTTCTTTGATATACCATTAGATCACCTTTACTCTTCGACAGTGCTTCTGAAGTCATTGAAAGAATTAAATCTCGAAAATTTATCTTTTTCTGCTCCAGATGTTGGAGGTATCAAAACTGCTCGCTCTTACGCAAGCAAGCTTGGTGGCGATTTAATAATGGTTGACAAAAGAAGACCAAGCCATAACGTTGCTGAAATTATGAACGTTGTTGGTGAAGTTGAAGGAAAAAATATAATCGTAGTAGATGATATGATTGATACAGGAACTACATTTGTGAAATGTGCGGAAGCTTTAAAAAGTCGTGGTGCTAATAGCATCATTGGTGTTTGTGTTCATCCTGTTTTTTCAGGTGATGCTCAACAAAAAATTGAAGAATCCGATGCTATTTCAAAAATGTTTGTAACTGACACAATACCTTTAAAAAACGAAAATTCAAAAATTAATGTTGTTTCTGTTTCTGAGCTTTTGGCTGAAGCCATTATGAGAACTCATGATAATCGTTCAATTAGCTCACTTTTTGAAATAGAAAGATAACATTAAATAGAATGTGTTTAACACAATTCTGAAAAATATTTTTAATTAGGAATAATAAAATGGCTGAAATCGCTTTAACAGTAAAAACCAGAGAAACTGGTAAAAGAGCTGCAAAAGATGTTAGAAATGGCGGGTTGATACCTGGTGTATTCTACAAAAATGGTGTTGAACCAATTTCTATAAGCTCTGACTTAATTTCAATGAGACCTATTGTTTATACAAACGAAGCTAAAACTGTTCAGCTTACTATTGAAGGTCAAACTAAATCTTACAAAACATTTTTGAAAGATGTTTCTTTCCATCCAGTTACTGACAAAATGATACATTTTGACTTAATGGGATTGGAAGAAGATCAAAATGTTACAGTTATCGTACCTTTGAACTTAGTTGGTACTTCTGCTGGTGTAAAAAATGGTGGTATTATGCAACACGTAATCAGAAAAACTAAGATTACTTGTAAAGCTAAAGATATGCCTGAATTTATTCCAATCGATGTTTCTGCTTTGGAAATTGGAGAATCTATCAATCTTCACTCAATTAAAAATGATAAATTTGATTTCGCTATCAAAGATAACGCAATCATTTGTATAGTTGCTAAACCAAGAGTAAAAGTAGCTGTTAAATAATTTTAGTTCAGTTAAAATTTTGAAAAGCCACTTTAGGATAAATCCTAAAGTGGCTTTTTTTGTGCATTAAAAGCTTATCCAAATGCCCGAAACGTCGAGTTGGCTTCGTAGCCAAGCAAAGCTGAAAATGTCTTAACACGATTACAAGATTAAAGCAATAAAACGAAAAATCTCAACCTTACTAAGGTTCTTCAAACTCCATAACCAGCTCCATAGGAACTGCCTGTTTGTAGAAAAGCAAAACCCACAAATCAAAAATAACAGCTCCTTAGTAGCAACCTATAAAAATATACAAACATTATTTGCAAATTAAATAAAATTTCGTAATTTACTTTCTGTACTCTATCCCTGGCAAACAAACTCAGTAATGATTTGAGAGAGTTAGAGATTTTTAGGAAATGTGCGAGTAGCAATAGGCGATATGAAACTACCAGAAAATGAGGCGACAAGCACTCGTGGCATGCTGGATTTCCCGACTTGGGCAATTGTACTTTTGTTTAGACAACATTTACAACTTTTAATTATGTAATCCTGCTTCATAGATTCCTCTAATACTTGGCAGTCCTATCCCACCCAGTCAGCAAGCTGACAGCACCCTAAAGGTGGCAATAACATTTTCACTCCTAACCCAATTCTTTCCCAAATATTTTCTAAATCTATTTTATTGCTCATAAATTATAAAATCCCGAATTTCGCAAATCAATTTCCCCACATTTCTCATCCTAAATTTGTTAGGAGAGAATTAAGGAGTGGTTTAACAATATCAGGGATTTACAAAATGAGTTTACAAAACAACGAAATAATTAACCATTTCTATGAACGTGGAATAAAAAAACTCGAAAATGAATCAATTCGAGATTATAAAATGCTTATAGATTATAATAATTATAAAAATATACCAGAGCTTTTAAAAGCTTATGGCATAAACACTCGCCAAATTTACAACATAAAACAAAAAAATAATTGGAATGAACGAATAAAAAAATATGAAGAAAATTGTTCCAAATCCTTCATTAAAGAAAGATTTTCAGAAATACATCTATATAACCTCAAACGTAGAAGAAACCTACTTCTTTTGGCAGATAATGTTCAAGATATGATATTTAATTTCAAAGAATATATTACTATGGATCCAAAATCATTAAAACCTACCCAAACAGAAGATGAAATAATAAATAGAGTACGCCAATCTACCAGAGCAATGATTGACCTACAAAAACTTGATACTATAATAGTAGAAAACCTCAAAATTCATGGCATAGACTTAAGCCCAGAATTTCTTATTAATTTCGAACAAGAAGAAATTCTATCAGAAAATTTATTAGATTATGAAGAAGACACAGAAATAATAAAAAAAAGTATTCACCACACACCAGAAAAAGTTTCCAAATATTATGACCTACCAGAAGAAGAAATCTTAGAGCCAATTGAAAAAGAAAAGGACGAAACTCAATCTATAGTCGAAGAAAATATAATAAACCAAGTAGAAAATTTCATAATAGAAACAAAAACAAAATTAAAAGAATTAAAAATAAATCCACAAATTAATACGAAAAATAATTTCAAAAAAGAAGAAGATGATGAAGAAGAATATTACAATGAATTTGCACTAGAAAACCATCGTTACCCATTCCCAATGGAATTATTATTATGAATCAAAGAGTCAAGAGAGAGAAAACCATTTCCACCTTTAGGGGGCTGTCAGCTTGCTGACTGGGGGTGTTTCCGACTGTTGGCGGAGGTGGTAGTCAAAGAGTAAAGAGAGAGAAAGCCATTGCCACCTTTAGGGGGCTGTCAGCTAGCTGACTGGG
>Ga0163149_10003895_pt1 | contig 16689 bp, 16 predicted proteins | sample OliLakLV19MP5G1_FD_148604 | JGI IMG/M metagenome (GOLD analysis project Ga0163149, IMG submission 148604) | Freshwater microbial mat bacterial communities from Lake Vanda, McMurdo Dry Valleys, Antarctica - Oligotrophic Lake LV.19.MP5.G1 | ecosystem: Environmental > Aquatic > Freshwater > Lake >...
CGTAAGCGTCCGGACCTCCATCCCCGCCGCCGCTTGACGCCGTGCCGAGCGGTCTTCGCTCGTTCCTAGGCGCGCGCCGGCGCGGCCGAGATTCAGCCGTCTGGCTGCGCTGCGAACAGGATCTTCCGGCGTAAGCGTCCGAGCAACGCGTCTCGCTCCAGGCGCGGCCGACCCGGAGGCTGGCGCGCATGGCACCCAAAGACCGTGCAGCTCGCGAGGCCCACTGGCGCGACGTTCTCGATCGACACGCCGCGAGCGGCCTGAGCCTGCGCGCGTTCGCGGCGCGCGAGGGCCTCTCCGCGAACACGCTCGCGTACTGGAAGTACACGCGGCTCGCACGGTCCGCCAAGGTATCGACGACCCTCGTGCCGGTTCACGTCATCGACGACCGCGCGAGCTCTGACCAAGACATCATTCTGTCGCTCGACGGCGTGCACGTGTCGATTCCGCGTGGCTTCGACGAGGATCATCTCGCGGTAACCGTCACGGCACGCCCGCCTGGACGCTGGCGGCGCGGACGTGACGATCGCGTGCATGAACCGACGCGAAGAGATGGTGCAATTGCTCGGCCGTCGTGAGCGCTTGGGCCTGACGTTCAAGGGTCTGGCGCAGGAGAGCGGAGTGCCTGCGGGCGCGCTGGCCTCTTGGGCCTGGAAGTTGCGTCAGGAAGACCTTCAGGGCGAGCAGGCTGCCGCCCCACGCACGGGTTTCGTCGAGCTCGTTCCCGGCCCCGACGCGCCCGCGACCGGCAGCGTCCGGCTCGAGATCGTGCTGGTCGGCGGCCGACGCGTCGTCGTGCCCGATGATGTCGATGAGGATCGGCTCGTGCGCTTGGTGAGAGCTCTCGAGCGATGCTGAGTCTGCCCGCGAGTGTGCGCGTGTTCGCCGCGCGCGACGGCGTCGACTTCCGCAAGGGTTTCGACGGGCTGCACGCGATCGTGCGCGACGAGTTCGGCGAGGACGCGCTGTCGGGCAACGTCTACCTCTTCTTCAACGCGCGTCGCAACCGAGTGAAGCTGCTGGTGTGGGACCGCAACGGCTTCTGGCTCGTGTACAAGCGCCTCGAACGCGGCACGTTTCAACGTCTCGACGGCACGTCGGCGAAGATCGAAATCGATCGCGCGCGCCTCGCAATGTTGCTCGATGGAATCGACACGAAACACTCGAAGCTCTATCGATACTCCGTGCGCGACGTGCGTATTGAATCGCGTGACGATGACGCGCGAGCAACGGGTCGATGAAGTCGAGACGCTGAAGTCGTCGCTGCTCGCGGAACGTGCGCGAGTGACCGAGCGCGATGCGCTGATCGCTCAGCGTGACGAGCAGATCGTTCAGCGCGACAATCGCCTGGCCAAGCAGACGGAGCGCATCACCGAACTCGAGCACAAGCTCCACGTGTGGGGCCGATGGCTGTGGGGCCCGCGCACCGCGAAGCACAGTGTCGTCCCGACGCCGAGTTCCTCCGACGCTCAGAAGTGGCGGCCATTCGCGGATTTGCTCGACGCGGCTCAGCGCGTCGCCGACCGACACGGAGCACACGGTGCAGTCACGATCGAAGCGCCGAAAGACGACCAGCCACGCGCCGCGCGCGGCCGTCGGCGCAGCGAGTTTCCCGCGCATTGGACAAGGATCCTGTGCTCGCGCAGGAGGCGATCGACTGGATCGCGCAGCTCTACGCGATCAAGAGCGCGGCGGATGAGCAGAAGCTCGGCTTCGACGAGCTGCATGCGCTGCGTCATGAACGTGCGCCCGCGATCCTGGCCGGCTTCAAGGAATGGCTCGACGTGCGGCAGACGCAGGTGCTGCCGCAAAGCGGACTGGGCAAAGCGATCAGCTACGCGCTGGGTCAGTGGGAAGCGCTGAACCGCTTCCTCGAGGACGGTCGTTTGGAGTTGGACAACAACCGCTCGGAGCGCGCGCTGCGCGCCGTGGCGGTGGGGCGCAAGAACTGGATGTTTTTCGGCAACGAGCGCGGCGGCCAGACGGGGGCGGTCTTCTACAGCCTGATCGCGACGTGCAAGGCGCGCGGGATCGACCCGAAGGTCTACATCCACGAGGGTGTGCTGCGACTGGCCGAGGGCGAAGATCCGAAGACGCTCACGCCGCGCGAGTGGCAGGCGCGCGAGGTGCTGTGGCGGATGCTAGTATGCTACGGTGTTGGTCATCTCTCCTCTTCATTCCTGTTCCGCAAGGAGTTACTCTGTGATCGCGTCCAAGTCGCTTGTTCGGATGGGCCTTGGCTGTACGCTCGCTGGGATTGTTGTGTACAATGTGCAGGCCCTTCAAGCCAAGTCGCAATCTACGATGCAGCCCGAGGTCCTAACGATTAGTGAGCTGAGGCTGGTCAATGCCAAGGGGGCGGTCGTCGCCATTCTCGGGACGGAGGGGGCCACGGGACTTCCTTTTCTGCGGATGTTTGCGCCAATGTGTCAGGCGGAGCCTGTGGCGCAGATTTCGATCAACGCCATTGGGTCGCCAGCGGGCGGCCCTGTAACCGAGGCTGGTGTTGTCTCGCTCCTGGAACTCTCAACCGACTACGCCGGACAGTACGCTGCAAGCCGCCTTATGTCGGGACAGGGGCACTCAATGCTGAGTTTACTGAACCAGAGCGACGATCTCGATTCAGCGGCGACTATTTCTGCGAGTCGAGAACAAGTCACCCTCGACATTGACATAGAATCCAACGGTGACCGTCCAGCTTTCATAACGTTCGACATCAAGTCAGGAGTGGCATCGGGCAAGGCGCGGAATGAAGGAGAGGACCAGCATGCTATTTGGGGACACGAGAAGTAGGGCTCCCCGGTAGGTTTAGTGGAAGCAGAAACGGCCTTGCCGGACCAGCCGCCCGCCCCGAGGACCCCTTGGAAGGGGAAAACCGCCACGCTGGGGCAGCTCGATGAACGGCTACGCCGGATGCGCGTCGCGTGCGGCGCGGAGCACCTCGGGCAATCGCGCCGCGAGCTCGCGCAATGCACGACCTCGATGACTCACCGCGGACTTCTCCGCCGTGTCGAGCTCCGCCAACCCTCGGCCGGTCTGCGCGAAGCCCGGCTCTGTGAAGAGAAAGAGCGGGTCGTAGCCGAAGTCGTGCGTGCCGCGCGGTGTGCGCAAGATCGTGCCGCGCGCCAGGCCCTCGACTTCGAGCGCGATCGTGCCGTCCGGTCGCGCGAGCGCCAGCGCGCACACGAAGCGCGCACCGCGCTCCGCGTCGGGAACGTGCTCCAGACGCTCGAGCAGCACGCGGTTGTTCGCCGCGTCATCGCCGTGCGCGCCGGCGAAACGCGCGGAGTGCACTCCCGGCGCTCCTCCGAGCGCGTCGACCTCGAGACCCGAATCGTCGGCGAGTGACCACGTGCGCGAGTGCAAGCTGGCCGACTGCGCCTTCTTCGCCGCGTTGCCGCGGAACGAGGGCTGGTCCTCGACGACGTCCGGGAGTCCACCGCACATCGCCGGCGTCACGAGCTCGAGGTCCTGCGACGCGAAAAGCCGCGCGAACTCCGCGAGTTTCTTTTGGTTCGAGGTCGCGACCAGGAGCCGCACGCTAGGCCGGCTTCAAAGCCGCGAGCTGGAGTTCGAACAGCCGCCGACACGCCGCCGTCCCGAGCTCGAGCATCTGGTCCAGTTCGCCGCGGTCGAACGGCGCGCCCTCCGCGGCACCTTGGACCTCGACGAACTTGCCCTCGCCCGTCATGACGAGGTTCATGTCGGTCTCGGCCTTGCTGTCCTCGGCGTAGTTGAGGTCCACGACGGGCGTCTTCTCGAACACCCCGACGGAGATCGCCGCGAGTTGGCACTTGAGCGGCCACGAGCGCAGTTGGCGCTTTTCTTCCATGCGCGTGAACAGATCGTGCAGCGCGACCCAGGCGCCCGTGATCGCGCACGTGCGGGTGCCGCCGTCGGCTTGGATCACATCGCAATCGACCCACACCGTGCGTTCGCCGAAGACGGTGGTGTCGACGACGGCGCGCAAGGAGCGACCGACGAGCCGTTGGATCTCCACGGATCGACCGTCGGTGTTGCCCACACGGTCGCGCGATTTCCGCGAGTCCGTGGACGAGGGCAACATCGAGTATTCGGCCGTCAACCAACCCTTGCCGCGTCCGTGGAGGAACGGCGGCACGCTGTCCTGGACCATCGCAGTGCACAGGACGCGCGTGTTGCCGAAGCTCGCGAGGACGGAGCCTGGCGCGCGCGTGAAGGCGCGCTGGAACGTGACGGGTCGAAGGTCTTCTGGCGCGCGGCCATCGGGTCGAGGCATGGGGGAGAAGCTCCGTTGTGGGGCGAAGATGCTAGCAGCGGTCGCTTCGATCTCGACCGAATCCAGCGCGGAACTCCGAGACCGCGATGAAGTCGCGCGCGCTCGTGCCGCGGAGCGGCGCCGTCTGCTTCCCCGAGCCCGCACGCTCCGACTTCTTCACGCGTGCTGAGCGTACTCGCGCGCTCATTCGATGCTCGAGAGCGCGCGCACGTGCTCCAGCGCAAAGCGCGACTCGCTCCCGGAGTCCGTGCGGATCCGCAATCCGTCGACCACCGAGAACGCGATCAAGATGCCGACGACGGGGCCCGCGGCGACCTCGGCGCGGACGCGTCGTGACGTGAGTCCGGCGGCCTCGACGAAGTCGAATTCGAGTCGCGCTCGATCGTGTTCGATCGCTCGCGTGCGCTGCTCGACCGCGAGCACGAGTCCGACGAGCACGGCGTCGACGTCGCACGCGATCTTGCACAGCGCGAGACTCGTCACGGGTCGCTCCGCGACGAGATCCGCCGGGAACTCTTGCGCCGCCACGTTGACACCGATGCCCGCGACGTACGCCGGTTGGCGCGGATCGAGGTCACGGGTCTCGGCCAGCACTCCGGCCAACTTCGCGCCGTCGACGACGACGTCGTTGGGCCACTTCAGGCGCGCGCGCGCGAGCCCGAGGCGCCGCACGGCGTCGAGGCACGCGAGTCCGAGCGCGATCGTCAACGCGGCGCCGTTCCAGGGCCGCTCGGGGAGGAGAACGAAGCTCGCGTAGAGCCCCGCGCCCGGCGGACTGCGCCACGCGCGTCCGTGCCGACCACGACCGCTGGTCTGTTCGGTCGCGACATGGACGTCCATGTGCCGCGCTCGACCGGCCGCGATCTCCGCGAACGCGCGCTCCGAAGTCGAATCGACCGTGCCGTGTCGCACGATTCGGACACCAGCGGCGAATTCGGTCACACGCGCGTTCTAGCAGCTCCGGATGCGGGCCGCAGTAGCGACTCGCGACGTGGGCTGCCCGGCGCGGAATGCGTCGAGCGCCGCGAGCCCGCGTGCAACGCGAGCGATTCCGAGCCAAACTGGTCGGACTCCATGACCGCGCACCTCTTCACGGGTTGTCTCGTCCTCTTCGCGACGCCGCCACAGGCCGAACCGTCGAGCCAGCTCGAGGAGGTCATGGCCAACGTGCGTGCTCAGTCGCTCGGCACGGGCACCGTCGACGATTTGGCGCTGCCCGAAGACCTCCTGCGCAGGCTTTCGGACCGCATCCTGCGCCGCTCGTTCGAGGACCACTTCCGCATCGTCGTCGCGGAAGCGGCGGCCGCCCCCGTGGGGTCTTCCGCTCTGCCGGTCGCGCAGGCCGAGAAGAGCGGGTTCCGGAAGGTGATGGACGTCCTCGCACTCCTCTCGCTCGGAGTCCTCACCCTCCTCGGGTTCTTCGCGTGGAGAGCGCGCGCACGGCGCAAGTCATGATCCTCTCACTCGCGCTCCTCTTCGCCGGGGAGGTCATGGTCTTGCGTCCTGCGATCGAGCCCGATCGGCTCGCGATCTGGCGCGCTGCGATCGACGAGCGGCCCAGCTTGCGTGGTTTTCGTGCGCCGATCCTGAGCCGCGCCCGTGAGGCTCTAGTCCTGCACGCAGCCGCCGGTGTCGATGCACGCTCGGCGCGCACGATCGCGGAGCGGCTCGCGCGCGACGGACTGCGGGCCACGCTCGTCACGGCCTTCGCTCAGTTGGATCAAGGCGGCGCCGACCGCCGCACGCCCGCGGCACGGCTCGAACGCGCGGGATTCCCGCTGGATTGGCTCGATTCCTTCGCGATGCCGGACTCCGAGCCGCTGCTCGACGTCGTCGCGCGCGAGCTCGGAGCCGGGCGCTCGCGCGAGGTGGTGCTCGCGCAGATCGCTGCGCTCCCTTTCGTGTACCGACCGACCATCCCGGGTTTCGGCGTCGCAACGGAGTGCGGCGAACACGACGCCGCCGCGATGCGACTGCAGATCTCCAGCGCCACCGACTACGCGCGTCCCGGCGAGGGCGGCGCGATGGACGTCTTGCGCGACCTCGCGCGCGCACTGCCCGACGCCGAGATCGTCGCCGGCGTCGAGACTCAACACTTCGCCGCCGTCGAGCGCGAATCGCGCACGCTGGCCGAGTCACGTGCGGGCCGCATCACGCTCGTCGAATCGCCTCTGCCTCTCGCGCAGTGGGCGCAGGACTCCGCGAAGCCCGGTCATGTCGAGAGCAGCGGCCGACGCGCCGTCGTCTGGCTCGCACCGCGCTACGCGAGTCGCGGTGAAGATGGCACGCGCTTCGCGCCCGCGGAAAGCCTCGCGCTGGAGGGGTTCTCGGAGAGCGGGCGCGAAGTGCGTGCGTCGCGACTCCTCTTCCAGGGCGGGAACCTCCTGGCCGTGCGCGATCCGAAGTCGGGTACGCGTTCGCTCCTCATCGGAGAGGCCGAAATCGCGCGAAATCGGGCACTTGGACTCACGCGCGACGAAGTCCTCGCGGCGTTCCGCGCCGAGTTCGGGGTCGACGGTTGCATCGTGCTCCCGGCCGTCTCGTTCCACATCGACCTCGAGGTCAGCGTGCGCGCGACGCCGGACGGAGTCGTCGCCTTCGTCCTCGACACGAGCACCGCCGCCCGCACGATCATCCGCTGCGGGATCGCTGCGTTGGAGCGCGCGCGGCTCCTCGACCCGGAAGGCGCGCGTCTCGCGCTCGAGGATGCCGACGCCGATCGTCACGCGGAGTTCTTCGGGCGACTCGGGCCCATCTTCCAAGCTGCTCAGCACAGCGGCGGCCGTTTCACACTCGATTTCGCCCAGAAGTTCGCAGCCGGGTCCGAAGACTCCGGGGTCGGGAACCTGCAACGATTTCTCCTCGGGCTCGACCTGTGGACCGCCGCGCGAATGGGGGATGCCACCCAAGCGGAGCTCGGCATCGATACCGACTCCTTCGCCTATCTCACGTCGCTCCGTCGTCGTGAGGGGGATCGCACGCGCGTCGCGGCCGCACTCGGCGGACTGGGATGGAAGCTGGTCGCCGTGCCCGGTCTGTCGGATGAGGCGCGCAGCTTGAACCCCCTGAACGGCGTCCACCTGCGCGGCGTGTACCTGCAGCCGGTTTACGGCGGGATCTTCGAGCCCCTCGATGCGCTGGCGACCCAACGCATCGCAGAAGGACTCGGTTCCGAGGTCCGCATCCTGCCGGTGCGCTGCGGCGAGACGCAGCGCAGGTCCGGGGGGCTCCACTGCGCCGTGGCCATCGAACCGAGTCCTCGGGCGCCCTGAGGACGGCCTGAAGCATCCGGCCGCGCCCAGCCCAGGGTCGGGGTGTGGCGACAGGATTCCGAGGGAATTTCAAGCCCGGAATCGTGCTCCACGGGACCCAGCGACCCCGTGTTCCTGGCCGGGATACCTTTCACCCAAGGGTCACCTGGACACGGGCAATTCTTCCACCCCGAACGCGGGATGCCCTGTATCTTCGAACGTTCCACGGCACGTCCGCGCGCTGTGGTCACTCTCTCCGACGGCGTGAGTTGTCGCCGTCGCACTCTCGGACTCCCTAGAAAACCCATCCGATCATGACGAATAACTGGCAGCGCAAGACAGTCGCCGCTCTGGCCTTCCTCGGCCTCGCGGCACTCTCGCAGACGGCATCCGCACAATGCACGCCGACGGCGACCACTGGCGGGCCCGACGTCATCGTCGGCGACCTGAACGGGGTCGCGAACTACACGGCGGTGGGCAACATCGAAGCCTTGGCGATCGGCACGACGTCCTGCAACATCGGCGACGTCTGGCTGAACTGGATCTCCAGCAACAACCAGCACCCGGTGATCGGACAGACGCTCTACCGCTACAAGGTCGTCAACGGTGCCGGCCAGTTCGAGCAGGTCGGCCAGGGTTGGCTGAAGCATGGCTTTTTCGCGCTGAGCCAAGGTCTGTGCTGCAGCGGTTGCCAGTCCACGGACGGGTCGCACCTCGGCGTCAAGTGCTCCGATCCGTACACGGCCAGCCGTAACGGTTCGCAGAGCGGCCTCGGCCCGAAGTGGCAGGTCAATGCGCACACGGGTGGCTACACCTACCCGCCCGCGAACCCTACCTGGGGCGGCTCGGTGGCGCGTCGCGTTCAAGTCGACGTCGCGGACCTCGAGGTCACGGGCGGCACGACGCGCTACTTCGGCACCGGGCACTACGTGACGCCGGACGATGCGGCAGCCGGCAAGCAGAACAACAACGAGTCGTGGCGCGAAGCCACGGTCTCCGGTTCGGGCACGGCCTGGACGTTCGGATTCACGGGTTCGACGCAGCGCGCGCAGTACGCGCTGCGGGCTTGGAAGGCCGTGGACGCCGCGGTCACCCTGAACGAGATCCAGGTCCCCGGTGACGGCCTCCTGATCGTCGGCTTCCGCGCGACGCCCATCGCGGGCGGCCTCCACCACTACGAGTACGCCGTCCAGAACCTGAACAACGACCGCTCGGTCTACTCGTTCTCGGTTCCGATCGGCGCGGGCGTCACGCTCTCGAACATCGGCTTCGGCGACGTCGCCTACCACTCGGGCGACGGCGAGGGCAGCGCGACGCGCGACGGCACGGACTGGCTTGTCAGCCAGAGCGGCGGCGCGATCACCTGGAACGCGGCGCAAACGTTCGGGGCCAACGCGAACGGCAACGCGATCCGCTGGGGCACGACCTTCACCTTCCGCTTCGACGCGAACGCGGCCCCGACGACGGGCCTCGCGACCCTCGGTCACTGGAAGATCGCGGGCACGAGCACGACGAACGTGGACGCCCCGGGCGTCGGCGGTCCGGCGTCCTTCGCATTCTGCTTCGGCGACGGTTCGGGTACGGCCTGCCCGTGCGCCAACAACAGCACGCCCGGCAACAACGAGGGCTGCTTGAACTCGCTCGGAACGGGCGCGTCCCTCACGACGACCGGCACGGCCAGCGTCAGCGCGGACACGTTGGCCCTCGTCGGCAACGGCATGCCGGACAGCTCGGCCCTGTATTTCCAGGGCACGACGCAGCAGTCGGGTGGCGCGGGCGCCGCGTTCGGCGACGGTCTGCGTTGCGCGGCGGGCTCGATCATCCGCCTCGGCACGAAGCTCAACTCGCTGGGCTCGTCGCAGTACCCGGTCGGCGCGGATCAGCCGATCAGCATCCGCGGCGCCGTGGCGGCGGGCGATGTCCGCACGTACCAAGTCTGGTACCGCAACGCGGCCGCGTTCTGCACGGCTTCGACCTTCAACGTGTCGAACGGCTACCAGCAAGTCTGGGCGCTGTGATTCGAGTGCGGGGGCGCTGAAAAGCGCCCTCGCGAGTGGGGGCGCTTCATCGCGCCCTCGGGTGAGGGCGCTCGAGCGCCCTCGCCGAACGAGAGCCCGCCCGACGGCTGCACACGCAGTCGTCGGGCGGGCTCTCGGCGTCCAAGTCGAGCGGCGGAGCTCGCGGGACGACGCTGCGCCCGCGGGACGACGCTGCGCCCGCGGGACGACGCTGCGCCCGCGGGACGACGCTGCACCCGCGGGACGACGCTGCGCCCGCGGGACGACGCTGCGCCCGCGGGACGACGCTGCGCCCGCGGGACGACGCTGCGCCCGCGGGACGACGCTGCGCCCGCGGGACGACGCTGCGCGGGCCTCGACTCGCGGCTCGCGCGGGCCGCGCACTCCGCACATCTCCGCGAGTCCGCGGGGAGCTACGCGGTCACCGGTAGCCCGCGCCGCATCACCGACGTCACGCAGTCGCCCGACGACTCACTTGGCCGTCGCGACATGTCCCTTCGCACGGAGGTGCGCGAGCATCTCGTCGGGCTGGCAACGCATCGCGTCGCTCGAGTAGATCGAGCCGTGGTCGAGTCCGGGCACGATCACCAAGTAGCCCGCGCCCGCGGCCACGCCCGTCGCATCGAGATCGCGCTTCAGAAGTTCGACGGCTTCGTGCAAGTAGAAACTGTCCTCACCGCCGCAGACGAGCCGCACGTTCTCGCGCAGTACGGCTGAGTACTTCGCCGGTTCCGCGCGCAAGAGTGCGCCGATGTCGTACCGACGATAGGACTCGGCCACTGCACGGTCGATGCGTCCGGTCGCGACGTCGTACAGCGCCGTGGGATGGCCGCGCTCGTTCCGGGGACCGAAGGCCGCGAACCACGAGTCCCACTGCTGCGCGGACGTGTTGTCGGGCCCCGAGACTTCTTCGCCGCCGTTCTCTTGGCGCGTCGTCATGCGCACTTCGCCAGCGCTGCGATAGCTCGCGATCTCTTCTCCGCCCTGCACGTAGAAGTTCTCTCCCGCGTACAGGTCGACACGTTGGAAACGCCTGAAATCGACCGGATCCGGCGCGCTCGACCACGTCGCGCCGAAAACGTCGGGGTAGGTGAGCGCGAGCCACAACGTCGACCATCCGCCCGAGCTGTGGCCGCGCAGGACCCGCGCCGACGGCTCCGCGATCAACGGGTACTTCTTCTCGAGCGCGGGGATCAACTCGCGCACGAGTGCCGCGCCGCAGGGTCCGTTGTTGTCCGAGTCCGCGAACAACGTGTGGCCGTTCGGACCTTCGGGGTCGAGGACGATCTTGAACGTCTCGCGCGCGAGGACGCCTTTCGGGGTCGTGTCCTCCGAGTCCTTCTTCGACCGCTCGCTCGCGCCGCGATGATTGCCGCCGAAACCGGGGATGTCGTAGATCGCGGCGTACTTGCGCGAGGCCTCGTACTTCGCAGGCTGTACGACGCCGGCGCGCAGCACGACATCGCGACCGCGGAACTTCGACAGCAGCTCGGAGCGCACCTCGAACCAGTCGACTCCTGCGCTCGTACGCGGCGGCGCCACGACGACTTTCTGATCGAGGACGAGCTCGATCGGCGCCGCGGTCGGAATGTCGATCGTGACCACTTTCGAGAACAAGTTCCCGCCCTCGCGCCTCCACGCGCTGTCCGCTTGCACGAGATCGAAGCGCGCCTGCGCGCGGTACTTGCCCGGCGAGAGGAGCGAGAGTTTCGCCGGGAACGACGTCGCCGCGTCGTCGATCGTGGCGGTTTCACCGGGGGCCAGACGCGCATCGATGCCGAACAAGGGTTGCGGATCCTCGAAGAACGGTCCGTCCGCGGGGTCGCGTCGCGCTCCGACCTTGGAACCGTCGCGCACGAGGAGCACGACGAGGCGACCCGACGCGGCGTCCGAGCGAATCGCCGGATCGAGTCGGACGGCGAACGTGGTGCTCGGAGTTGCGGTCGGCGCTTGGAGGAGCAGCAGGGGCGCGGTCAGAAAGAGGTTCATCGGAGGCTCTTTACCACGTTCCGCCATCGTCGGTCCGTTGCGCCCGTACGCGCGCGCCTTCGACGAGAGAACCAGCACGCCGAATGTGGGCCAAATCGACACGATCGCACTCCGGCGAGTAGCCTGTCGGCCCATGCACACGAAGACGCTGTCTCTCTTCGACCTCATTCCCGGCAAAGTTCTCGGCGATCGCTACAAGATCGTGCGCGCGAATCGCCGGGACGGCATGTCGACGACGTTCGTGGTCGAGGACCTCGATGCGAAGGCCGAGCGCGAGTTGCAGGTCTTCCCCGCGTCGCTCTTCGAGGGGGGCGAGCAGTCGCGCGACTTCGCACGAGCCATGCGCGAGTGGACGAAGGTCGAGTCGCGCGCCGTGCTCACGGCGCACAGCGTGAGCGAGCTCGAAGACGGCACGATCTTCGTGGTGACGGACGTCCCTCACGCGAAGTCGCTGCGCGATCACGCGAAGGAAAAGGCGCCGCTCCCGGCCGCGGAGGTCGTCAAGATCGGCACGGAACTCCTCGACGGACTCGGTGCGATCCACGCCGCGGGACTCGTGCATGGTGACGTGAAGCCGAACACGATTCGCGTGCGTGATGCGAAGGGCCATGTCGAGCTGATCGACGGCGGCATCACGGCGTGCCTGTGGAGCGCGAAGCACCTCGGCGACAAGACGGCGCTGATCGGCACGCCATTCTACGCGCCCATCGAGCAGTTCGGCGGCGAATCACCGGACGTTCAGTCGGACGTCTACAACCTCGCCTGCGTGCTCTATGAGATCTCGACGGGTGTGCTCCCGTGGAAGGGCAAGAGCTTCCTCGACGTGTTCCAGGAGAAGCTGCAGAAAGCGCCACCGCCGATGAAGGTGCGCGCTCCGAAGGTGTCCGTGCCGCCCGCGTTGGAGTCCGCCATCCTCGGTGGGTTGATGGCCGATCGCAGCGAGCGCTACGAATCCGTCGCGCCGTTCCGCGCGGCGCTCGCGGCCGTGAAAGCCTGAGAGCCCGTGAAGAAAGCGAGCCTACGGGCTCAGAGAATCATGTGGCGACGCCTCGCGCGAGAGGCCGCGATGGCTTCACTGCCTCTGCACGTCAAGGACGGAACGAAGGCGGGCCGACCTCTTGGAGGACGGCCCGCTTTCGTTCTCGGTCTGGATCAGTAGGTCAGGATCCCGCTGTTCCCGCCGCCCCAGATCGGCGGCGAGTAGCCGTCGCTGTCACCGGTCACACTGGTGGGGTAGAGGTCGCCGTTGCTCTGCAGTCCGCGGCCGAAGGGCAGGGACGCGCTCGAGTGGATCGCCGGTTCGACGAGGACCGCGAGCAGCGCCGGGTCGCTGATGGTCCGCGCCGTCGAGTACGCGACTTGGCCGTCGACCCAGAACCAACCGGCTTCGCGGCCCAGGACCGACTCGTACGGATTCTGGCCCGTCCCGAGCAGGAAGGAGTTCTGGAAGACGCCGTTGACGTTCACGAGCGGGGTGCGCGCGAAGCAGCGGAACTGGTACTGGGCGGAGTAGACGTCGCCGTCGTCGTTGCGGATCAAGAAGTTCGCGATCGCGGTGAAGGCGGCCCCACCGGTCAAGTTCACGAGAACCAGGTGGCTCACGAAGGTCGAGGATTGCCCGAGGAATCGTGGGAAGAGGAGCTCATCCGCGACCTTCGCGTACTCGCTCCCGTTCAGATCCCGGTTCCCATCACCATCGAGGTCGGTGAGCGCGCCATCGGAGAGCGGCGAGGCGAAGGACACCGCGGGAACTTGGAACTCGAGACCCGCAGCGCCGTCGAGGATCAACATCGAGCCGACGAGGTGGTTCGCGGAGACGGGGCGGTACATCGCGTCGAGCGCGTGCGCGCGCACGAAGCCCTGGCCGGATGCCGGGAAGGCGTGGAACATCGGGACCGAGAGCGTGTCGCCGCTCGCCAGCGAGTACATCCGGTTCGTTTCGAGGCAGTCCACGTGGAAGGCGACTTCCACGTAGAGGGCCACGTTCCCCGACGGGCGGACATTCGTGAGGGTCAGGATCGAGGTCGTGGTGGCTCGCGCATCGGCGAGCGGGAAGACGAGCACGCTGCCCGGGGTTTGGAGTTCCGCGTGGGCGGACCCGGAGAGGAGTGCGGGGAGGACCAGCGCGGCAACGAGAGGGGAGAGTCGCATGGGGGTGTTCCGGTGAAGGGTCTTTCGGCGCACCGGAAGACCCCGCGCGTTGCACCTCGAACGCCGGATGGCCGAAAAAAAGCCGCTCGATCCGATGACGAACGGGCGCGGATGCGACGTCGTGTACGACTCGATCGGCAAGGACACGTTCGACGGCTCGCTCGAGTGCCTCGCTCCGCGCGGGATGCTCGTGACGTTCGGGCAGTCGTCGGGCATCGTGCCGCCGTTCGACCTCCTGCGATTGTCGAAGACAGCGGGCTTCGTCACGTGACCATCACTGTTCGCCTACACGTCCACGCGGCCTGAGCTCGAGTCGGCGGCGAGCGAGTTGTTCACCCTGCTTTCCTCGGGCGATCTGCGCTGTCCGGTCGAGGCTCGCCATCCGCTGCGCGACGCGCGGATCGCTCACGAGGATCCCGAGGCGCGGCGCACGGTCGGGGCGACGACTCTCGTGCCCTGAACGATTGCGCGCCGTCCGGACCGGGCGGCGCGCTTCACGAAGATCTCGGTGGCTCAGCCTCCGAAGATGCCGCCGTGGGTCGGGATGACCGGACCGTTGTTGCCCGGGAATCCGTTGCCGTCGCCGTTCACGCCGGTCGGGTAGATGTCGCCGTTGTCCTGCGTCCCGCGGCCGAAGGGCAGGCTTGCGCTCGAGTAGCTCGCGGGTTCGATCAGCGCGCCGAGCAGCGCGGGGTCCGCGATCGTCCTCGCGCTCGAGTACGCGACATGGCCGTCGACGTGGAACCACCCGTTCTCCCGGCCCAGGACGGACTCGCTCGGGTTGTGACCGGTCGAGAGGAGGAAGGAGTTCGAGAACGCTCCGCTGGCGTCCGCGAGGCGCACGCGCGACCAGCAGCGAAAGGTGTGCTGCGCGACGAACACGTCGCGGTCGTCGTTCCAGATCGTGAGGTTCGCGACCGCGGTGAAGGCCCGGCCGCCGGTCAAGTTGACGAGCACGAGTTCGCTGCGAAACGTCGTCGACTGGCCGACGAAGCGCGGGAACAGGAGCTCGTCCGGCGCGCGCGCGTACTCGGCGCCGTTCAGGTCGCGCAGATCGTCGCCGTCGATGTCGGTCGGCGCGCCTTCCGCCAGGGGCGATGCGAACGCGACGGCGGGGATCTGGAACTCGAGGCCCAGGTTACCGTCGAGGACGAGCACCGATCCGATCAGGTGATTCGCGGACACCGCGCGGCCGAACGCGTCCTTCGCGACTGCGCACAGGAAGCCCTGGCCGGGCGCGGGGAACGCCTGAGACATGGTGAAGGAGAGCGTGTCGTTCGACGGCAATGGGTAGGTGCGGTTGGTCTCGAGGCAGTCGACGAAGCTGCGCACCTCGACGGCCAGCGTCTGGCCCGCGGCGGGGTTGACGTTGGTCAGGGTCACGACGCAGGTCGTGCCGGGGCGGGCGTCGGCGAAGGGGAAGACGAGCAGGCTGCCGGGGGACTGGAGCTCGGCCCGCGCGCTGGACGCGAGGAGGAGGGGGAGGACGAGGAGGGGTCGCATGGCGATGTGTCGGTGAGGGGTGACCGGGACGCCAAGGAAGACCCGGTGGGGAGCGCGCTGAACGCGGGGGTTCGAGGAAAATCGCCGGATGCCGGGACGTACGCGAGGCTTCGGGCCGGGGCGCGCAGGACTAGCTCGACATTCGAAGCTCGCGAAGGCCGGACGGGATCCGCGTGTCCTCCGCGGTCCGCACGGTCAGTCGCCCGCGACGAGTTCCGGCAGTCCCGCTGCGAACGACTGCGCCGTGACGAACACGGCTTCGTGCGCGCGCGGATGCGCCGCGTGGAACTCGTCCACGGCCTTGCGGTGGCGCTCCGTCGGCGCATCCCAGCTCACCTGGACGGGCACGGGCTCACCGCCCTTCACGACGACGAAATCGACCTCGCCCTGGTCGCGCCAGTACGAGACCGAGCCGAAGCGCCGGCGCAGGAGCAGGAACGTGGCGCACTCGAGCATCTTCCCGTGGTCCTCGCCGGTCTTCGTGACCGAGACGCGGCGGAGCCCGGTGTCGATCGGGTAGTGCTTCTTTTGACGCACCGCGCGTTTGCGCTCCGACCATGCGAAGTAGGGCACTGCGAAGGCGAGGTACGCGTCCGCGATCGCGGCGAGGTAGAGCGCGACCGTATCTTCCGCCATGCCGAGGGCTGCGGCCGCGCGACGCACGCTGAGCTCGGAGCCGGCGGACTCGAACAGCATCTGCGCGAGCTGGCGCAGCGGCTGGCTCGAGCGCGCCCCGACGCGCTCGCGCACGTCGCGTTCGACGATGTCGTCGAAGTAGGCGCGTCGCAGGCGATCGCCGTCGAGCGACGTCAGCGGCGCCGGAAAGCCTCCGTCGTTCAGGTACTGGAGCACGGTCCCTTTGGGACGCACGACGCGGTACTCGTCGTAGTCGAAGGGGAAGAGCTCGACCGTGAGGTGACGGCCCGTGAGGCTCGATGCGAGCTCGCCGGACAGGAGGTGCGCGTTCGATCCCGTCACGACGAAGCGTCGTCCGCGCGGACGATCGAGTTCACTGCGCAACCACCGCTCCCAGCCCTCGACGTTCTGGATCTCGTCGAGGAAGTACGTGCAGTCGCCGCCGCGCTCGGACTCGAACGCGTCGACGAGGCCCTGCAGGGTCTGCGCGTCGAGGACCGGCGCGAGCCGTGGATCCTCGAAGTTGACGAAGAGGCAGCGATCGAGCGCGAGCCCATACCGCGCGGGGAGCTGGGAGAGCAGCGTCGACTTGCCCGAGCGGCGCACGCCCTGGACGACGAGCGCGAGGCGGGGGGAGAGCTCGTCGGGCAGAACGACGGTCCGCGGGACCGACGGCGTAGGCAGGCGGTCCCAGAAGCTCCAATCCCGGGAGATGGCGAGGAGTTCGGAGGGATCCATCGGGTGACCAGTTTACTGGTCACTCTCTTGATCGGCCAGTTTACTGGTCACCGTGGAGGTGAAAATGGCGTTTCAAGCGTCCTGGGCGGGGGGGGAAGGTCGGGGTGCGCCGTTTGAAATGCCGCAGGCGTCGAGTACGTGCGCG
>Ga0163149_10003899_pt1 | contig 16683 bp, 5 predicted proteins | sample OliLakLV19MP5G1_FD_148604 | JGI IMG/M metagenome (GOLD analysis project Ga0163149, IMG submission 148604) | Freshwater microbial mat bacterial communities from Lake Vanda, McMurdo Dry Valleys, Antarctica - Oligotrophic Lake LV.19.MP5.G1 | ecosystem: Environmental > Aquatic > Freshwater > Lake >...
ATTACAACTATTACGGGGTAGCTCCCAACCTATCTGCTTTTCTCCTACATCGTTGAGTTCTCATTAAAATAAACAGGCTGAAAGTCTCTTTCAACGTAAATCATTTTTATCAACTAATTTATGAATGTTTTAAAGTTTGGTGGTTCGTCAGTTGCTAATTCCTCCCGAATTAAATCGGTTATTGATATCATAATCCCTTGTTCACAAAGGGAACAAATTGCAGTAGTATTTTCTGCGTTCGGGGGAGTTACCGATTTATTGATCTCATTAAGCACGTGGGCATTAGAAGGAAAGCCAGAATTCAAGGAACAATTGCAAACTCTGGAACATCGTCATTTAGATGCCGTTCGTGAGTTGATCGGTATACAAAGACAGAGCTCGGTAATTGCCAATGTAAAGTATACAATCAATGAATTGGAAGATGTTCTGCATGGCGTTTACCTGGTGAAGGAGAGAACCCCGCGCACCCTTGATTACATCATGAGTTTTGGCGAGCGACTTTCTGCTTACATTATTGCAGAGGCGATGAAAGACAGGGATCTTGATACTGAGTTTTTGGATGCCCGCAAAGTAATTCGCACCGATAATCACTTTGGGTATGCACGGGTTGATTTTACTTCAACAAATCAACTCATCCAGGACTACTTCAAGACTCATCATCCGATACAAGTAATCACCGGTTTTATAGGCTCATCGGAAACCGGTGAAACTACGACTATTGGAAGAAGTGGATCCGATTACACCGCTGCCATTTTTGCCGGTGCGTTAAAGGCACATTCGTTGGAAATCTGGACCGATGTAGATGGGATGATGACGGCTGATCCCCGAAAGGTTAAAAAAGCTTTTACCGTAAAGGAGATGACCTATCACGAGGCCATGGAGCTTTCGCATTTTGGTGCTAAAGTTATTTTTACAGCCACCATGCAACCTGCCATGGTAAATCACATTCCTATCTGGATCAAGAATACGTTCAATCCAGCTTTTGAAGGGACGGTCATTAAAGAAACCTCAAACAATAAAAGTCTTATCATCAAGGGTATTTCCTCGATGGATAAAATCAGTTTACTCAACGTGCAGGGGAGTGGTTTGATGGGTGTTGTGGGTGTGTCGATGCGGTTGTTTGGCGCTCTGGCCAATCAGAAAATTAATGTCATTTTGATCAGCCAGGCTTCTTCTGAGCACTCGATTTGTTTGGCCATTGAAACCAGCAAAGTAAAGCAAGCAAAGTCAGCCATTGAAAAGGAATTTCAGTATGAAATCAGGAGTGAGGAAATGGATGAAGTGCTGGTTGAAAGTGACCTCGCTATCGTGGCAATTGTGGGTGAGAACATGAAACACAATCCGGGCACCAGCGGCCGGATGTTCAGCGCATTGGGAAAAAACGGAATCAACATCAGCGCCATTGCCCAGGGTTCTTCCGAGTTGAATATTTCAGCTGTAGTACATGAACAGGATATTGCAAAAGCGTTAAATGTTTTGCACGAAGCATTTTTCCTTTCTGACCGGAAAATGCTAAATATTTTTTTAGTGGGTACAGGTTTGATTGGTAAATCACTTTTATTGATGATTGATAAGCAGTTTCAACAACTGGCTTCTCAAAATCACCTTGAGGTAAACGTGGTAGGTGTGGCCAACAGTAAGAGGATGTACTTCAATACAAATGGCGTTTCACTACAAAGTGCAGTAGAACAAATGCATGAATCTGGTGAGGCAATGAGCATGAATAATTTTTTTGGAAACATGATCGGGCTCAATTTATCTAACAGCATTTTTGTGGATTGTACTTCCAGCGAAGAGGTGGCGGACTATTACGCTTCTATTTTATCTTCCAATATCTCCATCGTTACACCAAACAAAAAAGCAAACTCAGGACCATTGTTCCGGTATCAAAATCTGAAATCCATTTCACTTAAACGAGGAGTAAAATTCTTGTATGAAACCAACGTAGGCGCGGGGCTTCCGGTAATTAATACCATGAATGACTTGCTTCTCAGTGGTGATCGGGTGATACGCATTGAGGCTGTTCTGAGTGGAACATTAAATTTCATCTTCAGCTCTTTCACGGAAGGTAAACAGTTCAGCACGGTGGTGAAGGAAGCAAAAGAAAAAGGATATACAGAGCCCGATCCCAGAGATGATCTTAATGGAATGGATGTAGCACGCAAAGTTCTTATTTTATCGCGTGAAGCAGGATTGAAGTTGGAGTTGGAGGATATCCAGGTAGAGAATTTAGTGCCCGCGGATTGTCTGGGTGATTTAACAACCGATGATTTTTTTACTAAGCTTTCAGTTCATGATGTAGCATTTGAAGCGATGAGAAAACAAGCAGCAGTAAAGAACGAAAAACTGAGGTATATGGCTGTGTTGGAAAATGGAAAGACCACGATTCGTTTGGGTTCTGTAAATGATCAGCACCCTTTTTATTCGTTGTCTGGCAGCGATAATATAATCTTATTAACCACAGAACGATATCATGAACGGCCTATGGTAATTCGTGGCCCGGGTGCAGGGGCTGAAGTAACTGCTGCCGGAGTGTTTGCTGATATCATTCGCATCGGTAATTATTCAAATTAATTATGGTACAATCAAAATCAATCAGGGCGTTTGCACCCGCCACGGTCGCCAATGTATGTTGTGGATTTGACATTTTAGGATTTGCCGTAGATGCCCCAGGGGATGAAGTAGCGCTTACCCTACGGGATGATAGTGAAGTGAAAATCATAGCTATTCATGGAGATGAGGGCAGACTTCCCTTAGAGGCAAATAAAAACACATCGGGTGTTGCTGTGCAATCGCTATTGAAAAAGTTGGGTAGTCAGCAAGGTGTTAATATTGAGTTATTTAAAAATCTTCCTTTGGGAAGTGGTATGGGATCGAGTGCAGCTAGTGGTGTTGCGGCATTAATTGCGATGAATCATCTTTTGGGGAATCCACTAACGCGCGAAGAGTTAGTAGAGCATGCTATGGAAGCTGAACGAATAGCGTGCGGATCGGCCCATGCTGATAATGTTGCTCCTTGTTTGCTCGGTGGGTTTGTTCTTGTCCGTGATTATCATCCGCTGGACGTAGTTAAAATTCCTGTGGCACAAGATCTGTTCTGCACGCTGGTACATCCACACCTTGAGTTAAAGACAGAAGATTCCAGAAGGGTATTGAAACCTACCTTGCCATTGAAAGATGCAATCACCCAGAGCGGTAACATTGCTGGGTTAATACTGGGCTTAATGAAGCCAGATTTTGAACTGATTGGCAGATCATTAAGAGATGTAATCGCAGAACCAATTCGCTCTGCTTTTATTCCGGGATTTGATCACCTTAGAGCGAAAGCTATCGGGGCAGGTGCGCTCGGCTTTGGTATTTCAGGTTCTGGCCCCACGGTATTTGCAATCAGCGTAAGTAATGAAAAAGCCCTGGCAGCGGGTGAAATAATCAGACAACAATTTTTGAAATATAATTTACCGAGTGACGTATTTGTTTCAAAAATTAACACAGAAGGCGCCAGAATATTGGAATAATGTTACTGATGCAAATTGAATGATTTAAAATAGTTATGGAATGAATTACTACAGTACAAATAATAGGAATCAAAGTGTTGGTTTGAAAGAAGCAGTATTGCAAGGATTAGCCCCAGATCAGGGATTGTATATGCCGGAACATATTCATTCTTTGCCGAAATCTTTCTTCGATTCAATTTCTACTTTGTCGTTTCAGAAAATTGCAATGAAAGTAGCGTCACAATTGGTGGGAGCGGACATTCCCTCTTTAGAATTGGAGCGCATCGTAAACCACACGATTCAGTTTGATGCACCCTTGGTAGAAGTTGAAAAGGATATTTTTGCGTTAGAATTATTTCACGGACCTACTTTGGCATTTAAAGACTTTGGTGCACGATTTTTATCTGGACTACTAGGTTACTTTGCGAATCAGCAAGACAAGGAAATAACAATTCTGGTGGCCACTTCCGGTGATACAGGCAGTGCCGTAGCAAATGGCTTTTTTAATGTGCCTGGAACACGAGTGGTGGTGCTATATCCTTCAGGAAAAGTCAGTGATATACAGGAGAAGCAGTTCACAACACTGGGTGGAAATATTATTGCCCTTGAGGTAGAGGGTACGTTTGATGATTGCCAGCGCCTCGTTAAACTTGCCTTTGTTGATCAGGAGTTAAAGAGTAAACTATTCTTAACCTCCGCCAACTCGATCAACATTGCCCGACTGATCCCACAATCATTCTATTATTTCTATGCCTATGCGCAACGGGCAAATAAAAATAAACCGGTCGTGGTTTCTGTGCCCAGTGGAAATTTTGGCAACCTGACAGCTGGACTCATTGCAAAACGAATGGGCTTACCTATTCAAAAATTTATTGCGGCTACAAATATGAACAATGTGGTGCCTGCTTTCTTCTCAACGAAATTGTTCAATCCAATGCCATCTGTCTCCACGATTAGTAATGCAATGGATGTTGGCAACCCCAGTAATTTTCCACGCATGTATGATCTATATGGGAATGATTTCGACCGGCTGTCGGTCGATGTTGTCAGTTACTATTTCAGCGATGATGAAACGAGATCCGCTTTGCAGGAAGTTTACAGGACCAGTAACTATGTGATGGACCCGCACGGGGCAATTGGTTATCTTGGATTGAAGAGATATTTTAAGAGTCAATCTGATGTTACGGGAATTTTTTTTGAGACTGCTCATCCGGGAAAGTTCAGGGAAGTAATAGAGGAAACGATTGACACGGAGATTAAACTTCCATCTCGGTTGAAGGAATTTATGTTGCGACCAAAGAAGAGCACGAGAATCTCGTCTCACTACCACGATTTCAAAGCATTACTTCCAACCCTGATCGCCTAATAGCGGTACAAAGGCAAAGTTGTCAAATTCTTCCTTTACCAATTTGCTGTTCTTCTTTGTGATGCGCAACATCTTTTGTTTTTCCCGGTCACCAACGGGAATAATCAGTACTCCATTTTCAACCAGCTGATCAGTTAGGGCAGTAGGTACACCGGGGGCTCCTGCAGTGACAATAATCTTATCGTAGGGAGCCTTGGCGGGAATACCTTTTGATCCGTCTCCATAGAAAAAGTACGGTTTATATCCGAGCAATGGTAGGAAGTCCCGGGTATGTTCGTACAATTTGCGGTTATATTCAATGGTATATACTTTAGCACCCATTTCCAGCAGCACAGCAGCCTGGTAGCCTGATCCAGTGCCAATCTCCAAAACCTTGTCCCCAGGGCTTATCAAAAGCTTCTCGGTTTGAAAGGCTACCGTGTAGGGCTGCGATATGGTCTGACCTTCTCCGATCGGGAAGGCCTTGTCCTCGTATGCATGTCCTAGCAGGGCAGCGTCAAAAAACGCATGGCGAGGCACTTTTCCGATGGCCTCCAAAACCCTTTCGTCAGAAATGCCTTTTTCGCGCATTTTTTTAACTAATTTGTTGCGAAGGCCTCGTTGTTTGTAGCTGTCCTCGATCATTTTACAAAACGCTATTTTGACGTAAAAAAGGCCATTTTTTCAGGGGAAACAAAGTTTTATAAAATGTTTAGGAAAATTGAAACTCAAGCCCCTACTTTGGGGTTCTCTTTAGCACAGTGAAAACTATTTTGCCATAGCGTTACTGTGTAAACCTGACCCTGACAGTAGGAGTGGTAACACCACCCACTACTGCAAGGGCGGGTAATTCTTAAAGAAACTGACCCCAATTTTTCAACAGAATCTTTAGCCGCTCAAGCACTTATTATTAATTTGAGCGTAATAAAAGTACAGCGCTGGTTATCGCCTTGGTCTGCTTCCCTTAGTTTTTATTGTGCTTTTTCCTTTTTTACGTTGATCTACTTTCAGATCAAAGTAATAGTAAAGTGATAGGACTAACTCACGACTTCTTACTTTGAGATCATCTTCATAAAAAAGTATACCGGGTAATCCGAATTCTCCTTTGCCATATCTGCTTAAGAAGCTCTGGCCAAAGGAATAACGAACATTAACCATGATCTTATGTTCTCCCATGGGTTCAAAAATCAAACCGGCAGCAGCATTCAATCCAAGTTGGATTCTGTTAGGTTCTCTTACGTTCATCTCATCGCTGGCAACGGATGCTGAATCTTTATTGAAAGTAATTCTGTACTGTAAATCATAGTTAGGAGGATTAATCATATTCTCATTTAAATCGCCATGAATAAGAACGCCCTTACCTCCAAGCCAATAGCTGATGGTTGGTCCTACACCAAAATACCACTTATAAACCTTATCCCTTCCAAGTTTTGCTTTGAACTCAGCGGTATATAGTAAAGGCACATCGATATATCTGAAGTTCGTTTGGTTTTGTGTGCCAGAGTTATCTTTCGATTCAAGTAGTTTTCCTTTTTGCGAGTATAGAAAAGACGTTTGAAGAAAAAAGCGCTTCTGAGCGCGAAACATTACGCTCGCACCGGCATGAAAATTTGCCATTGGCTTTAACTTGTAGAAGGCATTTTGATCTTCATTATCAAAGATCATCCAATTAATTTGTCCGCCAGCTACTGGTCCAACAAGAATCTGGGCCTTTGTCAATACGCAGGAGGATAAAAGTATGATCACAAAAAGTGAAAGTACTTTATTGGAAATACTGCGGTAGAATAATTTCATAATTGAAAGAAAGTGACAATAGATAAGAGCACTTTAACAAAAGTAACTAAAGTTGATTAAACGACTTAATGACTTTTTCATGCCTGTCGCTTGAGAACGCATTTTAACCTTATTTTTTTAGAATTGACAGATCATTTATAACTTTAACATTAAAACTGACCTATTCTTAACGCTGATGACAGTTACCAAACAAAGGACAATCCGATATACGGAGTGAAACAGATGCTTATGAATTTCATTCTATTTATGAATATCTTTAGACATTTCAAGAAAACCAAAAAAGTGAAATCACATTTATTACTATCCCTGGCATTTTCAATAATCACCACCTTCTCTTTCGGCCAAACTGAAGTCTGCAATAATGGCATCGATGATGACTTTGATGGTTTTATAGATTGCTATGATGGCAGTTGCGCGAATGACCCTGCCTGTGATGGGATCTTCCTGGGAAATGACGCTAAATGTAGTGTACCACCGCCACAGTTCCCGCAATTCACAATGACTCTTGATTTTGCATCTCCGAATGAGACCACGAATCACCTATCGAGGATGGCCATTGGCGATTTGGACAGAGATGGAATGCCTGAGTTGATTTCGATGAATCGCTATACTAAGAAAATATTTATCTTAAATGGAAATGATGGTTCAATAAAAAGAGAAGCAACGGTAACCTGGGAACCTCAATGGGAAGTAGCCATCGCTAACCTTGACAATGATAGCTGCGGTGAGATTTTTTTTATTGGTTACCAGAATCCCCCAGGGCCCAGTAATGATGGAATCTATCTTTTCGCCTACGATTGCAATTTGAATTTCCTTTGGCAAACTGCTGAACGACTGCGAGGTGATCCTATTAATTATGGCCTGGCAGATTTTGATGGGGATGGTTTGGTTGAATTATACGCCAAAGATGAAATATACGATGCAAAGACAGGTGTCCGAATTATTAAGTCCACAGCTGCAACATATAATCGTATTAACGGAGGTCCAGTGGCTGTCGATATCAGCGGAGATAGTAAATTAGAATTGATCAATGGACTTAGTATTTATCAAGTCAACTTGGGCACTCGCACACTCGATGCTGGTTCATTAACTCTCCTAAGCAGTCGCCCTGAGTACTTTATCCGAAATGAATATAACGCAACGAGCGTGGCTGATTTTAATCTGGATGGGTTCCTTGACATCATCGCTTCGGGTTCCGAAACTTCTAATAATAATACGACCACAATTTTTTATTGGGATGTTCAGAACAATGTGGTGAAAACCTATCGGGATCTTGCTAGTGACTACGGACCTAATGGATGGAACAATGGAACGGGCCGGGTTAATATTGCGGATCTGGATGGTGACGGGAATTTAAATGCGTCCTATGTTTCGGGAAAATATCTCTATGCATTAAAGGAAGATTTAACACTGCTATGGAGAATTGTCATTAATGAAGAAACGTCCGGGTACACAGGATGTACCCTCTTTGACTTTAATGGAGATGGAAAATCAGAAATTGTTTATAGAGATGAGCAATTTTTATACATTATTGATGGAACGGATGGTTCCGTGTATAATCAGAAAACCTGTATTTCCCGAACCAACCGGGAGTATCCCATTGTAGCGGACGTAGATGCGGATGGATCCACCGAATTATGTGTGACATGTGGGTTTGATGATGTTTTGGCAAAAACAAATTTCAACAACTTAAATTTTTCAAGATTCTCACACATCAGAGTATTTAAATCAGCGGCTGAGCCTTGGGTGCCAGCACGAAGAGTTTGGAACCAGCATGGTTATTTCGTGGTGAATATTAATGATGACCTTACCGTACCAAAAGTTCTGCAAAAGCACCAGCTTGTATTTTCAACCGGTAGTTGTACCCAGGGCCCTAACCGTCCTCTTAATAAGTTCCTGAATCAATCACCGTTCTTAAACTCCGAGGGTTGCCCTACGTATGCTGCTCCGGATTTAGCTTTTTCGATTGCTCCATCGGTAATACCACCAACGTGCCCTGATTTGAATTTCACTGTTTCGTTTCAAATAATAAACCTGGGTGACGTAGGGCTTAGTGGAAATATCCCAATCACATTTTATACTAAAAATCCTACCCTGGCGGGATCAACGAAACTAAACACCATAACGATTGCCCTTTCAGATTTCAAACCAAACGATTTATTTGATGTGGTCAATGCAACTGTGAATGGAATAGGATCTGATTCGCTTTATGTTGTATTGAATGACGGTGGCACAACGGTACCAACACCGATATCATTACCCAATACTACTTTTTTTGAGTGCGATTATGACAACATCCTGGGAGTAAAAGTAATTCCCAAGCCTGTTACTATTACGGCTCTTGCGGTTTCTCCCAATGAAAAGTGTTCTCCACCAGACAATGGTTCAGCAAGGGCATTTATTCCTATCAGCGGAGGAGGAGAGAACACAGCGGATTATAATTTTTATTGGTCAAATGGTGTGGTTGCTAAACCAACAATAAGTGCGGATTTTATTGGTCCAATATATTCAGGTATTGCTGAAGGCACTTACACCGTTTATGCCATTCATAAAACGGCAAATTGCAGCAGCGATACTGTTCAAGTAGTTATTACTTCGGTCCAATCGATTGTGCCTCCAATAACAATAACTGTTTTGTCTCATCAAACACAGTGTAATCCACCGAACGGAAAATTAGAAGCCTTGGTACAAGGTGGCAATTCAGGATATACTTTTGAATGGTTTGACAATGCAAGTTCACTGGGTGTAACTACATCAGTAGCTAGTGGATTAATTGGAGGAAATTACACGGTACGTGTGAGTCGCAATGGTTGCACTGAAACGGAAACCGCATTGGTAAATGATGATGCTCCCGATCCGGATGTAACCCCAACATCTACGTCTGTAGTAAATTGCCAAAATCCGAATAGTGGTACGCTTTCCGCAACCGTATCGATCGGGGGCGTGCCACAGCCATCAGTAGATTATAATTTCATCTGGTATTTTTATGATAACGCAACCTCTACCCGTGGCAGTCAATTACCGGCAGCCAATGGCACAGGCTCTACCCGAACAGGCTTAGTGGCCGGTTTCTATCAGGTTGTGGCAACAAATACAGGTTCGCAATGCCCATCCTTGCCGCGGGTTATTGAGGTTCAGAATCAGACTGTAATTCCAGTTGTCACCATCACTCAACTGGCACCTCAGACTTCGTGTGATCCGCTGAATCCCAACGGAAAACTACAGGCTACAGTAACTCTTGGAGGAGTGCCTCAAAATCCTGCTGATTTTACATTTGAATGGTTTTTAGGACAGAACACATCCGTTTCACATCCAAATGTATCGGGTACTAATGGAAGTATTGCAGAAAAAATAAAGGGTGGAGGTCAGGCGTATACGGTAAAAGCAACTTCCGCCTCACAATGTTTTTCAACGGACGATGGAGTAGTAACGGAGACAATAAACGTTCCGGTCGTTACACTTACTGCAAGTCCCAATAGCATTTGTGATCCATCTTTGGTTAGTGGCCCGGCTACTTTTCAGGGAAGCGTCACTGCCAACGTTATCTTTGGGGGTAATCCAGTAATTGATTTTACAAATTATCAGTTTGAGTGGTATAATGGCACACAGGCAATTGGCGCGAAGAGACCTGAGACCTCTTCACCGCTTTTATCTTTGGATAATGGTTTTTATACACTGGTCGTTACGCGTACAGATATTCTCTGTCCTTCTACACCGAAAACAGCTGAGGTTGCCAACACAACAACACTACCCGCAATTACTGCCAATGGAGTTGGTTCAACCAACTGTGTCCCAGCGCTAGCTAACGGTCAGGCAATTGTGACGAGTGTAGATGGAGCCGGAACGGCTTCTCCCTATGTGTTTAAATGGCATATCGGGTCAACCACAGCAACTCCAATTGCCGGGGCAACTGCCGCGATACTCACTAACCTACAGGGAGCTACAGGAGCCTTCTTTACTGTACTTGTTACCAATCAATCTAACGGATGTCAAAATACTGCTACCGTTGAAGTACCCGATAGCAAGGTCGTTCCTTCAGTTACTTTGGCGGCCACTCCTAACTCGATCTGCGACCAGTCACTTACTAATCCTAATGTTCCGTTCAATGGTAGAGTTACCGCTACCGTAACAAATCAAATCGGGGCGATCACAAATTATTCCTTTGCATGGAAAGACAGTGAAACTAATACCGCCCTTGGTGCCTTCACCGGCCCCGTTCTTTCTAACCGCGATAGTAGTCGATATTCGGTCGTCACTACACATGTGTTGACCGGATGCGTTTCAACTCCTGTAAATGTGCAGGTTCTAAACATAACTACATTACCTGCTTTGGTGATGAATGCAATTGGTTCTACTAATTGTACTACCTCAGCGGATGGTAAGGCACTGGTTGCTACAATCAATGCTAATCCGGTTCCTAATACGGGTATACTAGCTCCGTTTGCTTTCGAGTGGTTTACAGGAAGCACAACAACTTCGTTGATTGCTGGAGCCTCCGATGGAATTTTGGAAGGACGACAAGGTGCTGCTGGTGCTTTCTTCACAGTGCGCGTAACAGATCTAACAAATGGCTGCAGGAATACAGGCACCGTTGAAGTGCCCGATAATAAAATATTGCCATTAGTTACTTTAGCTGCTGCGCCTAATTCCATATGCGATCAGAGTCTCACGAATCCGGCTGCCGCATTCAATGGTTCAGTTACCGCTACAGTAACAAATCAAGTTGGCGCCATTGGTGACTATACCTTTGCATGGACGGATAATGAAACCAATACAGCTATAGGCGCCTTCACAGGTCCGGTTCTTTCTAATCGTGACAGCAGCCGCTACACGGTTGTCTCAACGCACCGGTTGACCGGATGTGTTTCATCCCCGGTTAATGCTCAGGTATTAAATATTACTACACTACCCGCCCTGTTAATGGATGAGGTCGGTTCAACTAATTGCAACCCCTTACTTTCAAACGGAAAAGCGATTGTTGCGAGTATTAACACCACACCTGTACCACCAACAGGCTTACTATCTCCCTATGCATTTGAATGGTTTAGCGGAAATTCAACGACCACAGTCATTGCAGGAGCCAACGATGGAATTTTAGAAGGACGACAAGGAGGAATTGGATCATTCTTTACGGTCCGGGTTACAGATCAATCCAATGGTTGCAGGAATACAGCAGTAGTTGAAGTACCTGATGAGCAATCGCTACCGGTCGTTACCTTAAGTTCTACAGATAATGAAAATTGCAGTGCACCATTTAATGGAACTGCGTCTGTTAACACAATTACTTATAAAGGAGCAGGAGAACCGCTTGCTGGCTATTCTTTTGGCTGGACTCACGGGCCTACTACCTCCACAACGACAGCTTTGAATGCGGGCACTTACACACTAAGAGTTACCCGTGTAGATGTAGGTTGTACTTCTAATCCTGTTCAGGTAGATGTAGACAATAACCTTTATATACCGGTTATCAATGTGGCTATAACCAATCAAACCTCTTGTGAAGTATCGGATCCAAACGGAATATTGAGTGCAACCATAGATGAAACGAGTGACGGAGGTGCAGCGGCCGAAACTTCTGGTTACTCATATCTGTGGCGGAATGATGGTAATCCATTGACTCCGGGTGGGCCGAGTGTTGGAACAACTTCTTTTATTAATACTCTTCCTGGAAATCTATTTTATACGTTGACTGTTGAGCGGACGGCTACGCGGTGCTCTAATACTCAGAGTGTATTCTTACCTGAGCGAATTAATTTACCCAGACTGGAGTTGGTGGCCACCGATATTATTGATTGCAACACACAGGGTTTTGTAACGGCAAAGATATTTATTGACAAAAATAATGATGGAGATTCAAATGATGCTGGTGATGAACTTACTCCTGCTGAATATGCTGATTATTCAATCGCATGGTTTCGTGGAAGCAATACATCAGGTATACCATTATCTGAAACGGATAGAGTATTAAATGAATTAAGTGCTGGCATTGCACTGCCAGCGGGAAACTATACCGCCATTGCTACCAATAATGTAACCCGTTGTAAAACAACTGACATTACGGATGTGATTAATGGTCCTGGTCCATTATTTAACCTTGATTTTGAAATTAATAACCGGCCTGCATCCTGTGCGGATAGCGATGGTGTGATCACCGCTTTTGTTGATAGTGGAGGAGGATTTCCAGCACCCTTTGGCAATTTTAAATTCCAGTGGTTTCAGGGTAACCCTACGAATGGATTAGATACTCCGACACCAAGTTTTTATACCAATCCGCAAGTTCAATTTGTTCAGCCGGCACTCGATGTGGATCCTTCCGCTCTTTTTGGAACACCATTTCTGGGATCGCCTCCAGCACAAGCACCGGTTGCTGCGAAAGAAGGCCCCACCTTGTTTGGTAGATCATCTGGAACCTATTCGGTGGTAGTAGAACGTGTAGCAGACGGATGTAAGGAGTTTAAGACTGTTTTTCTTCCTTTCTTGCAAGAGCCAGTCATTATTTTAGCGAGAATAAAGCCGGATGAATGTGCCGGTGACGTAGGAGAAATAGAGGTGGAATTAACGGCACCCTTTCCGGCCAATCAATATTTGTTACAGATCTACCAATCGGCAAACCCGGTTTTAGGAACGGATGTTCCTTTGGACGAGTTTTCAGCTGCGGCAACAGGGAATATATTCAACAGTCTTGCCTCGGGTGTATATACCATCGTTGCACAGGAAGATCCTACTCTTATTCCTACAGCTTGTTATTCTTCCCCTGTTTTGGTTCAACTTATTGAGGCATTGCCTCCGAAAGTTAATATACTCGGATCAGGTGCTAACTCAACCTGCGTTGATGCTCCCCAGGTTGGTGATGGTTCTCTCCAGATTCAGGTATTTACAGATGAGAATGATCCTTTCAGCACTTCCTTTCCATTACCGCCCTTTCCTACCATACTTGAAAGGGTAGGTCCTCCATTTGTTACCTATGCCATTGATGTGAAGGATGCTGGTAATGTTGCCGTTCCGGGATATCCTACTGCCTCTACCTTTGAACACGGAGATACAGAAACCATTAATGGTCTGCGAGGTGAAACGTATACGATAACGGTAACTTCATCCAAAGGATGTGTCACTGCAAAGACGTTTAATATTCCGAACTCACCACGGGTGGCAGATTTGAGTGGTGATGTAGTTGTATTGCCTGCATTGGCGTGTGACCCCACCTTGGAAACAAATGCCTCTGTAGAAGTCAAAAAACTATCGATCGCAGGAGTTATTGCCAGTGATAATTTATCGGACTATCAGTTTGATTGGTTCACCAATGTAACGCTTACAACTAATATTTTATCAGCTAATGGAGATAACAATATTTTAGTGAAAGGAGGAGAAGTATTATCCAATGTAGGACCGCCTTTGCCAACTACACCGGTAACAGCTGGATCCTATTGGGTGAGGGCAACCAAAGTGAATGCCGGAACGGTAGGAGGTTTGGGTTGTTTAAGTGCACCGTTGAAGCTAGATATAGAAAATCAAAGTGTGAAACCAACAGGAACATTAACCCCGTTAGCGAACACAGCTTGTGATACTAATTTTGAAGGTTCTGTGGTAGCCCGGATTACAAACGCGGGTTCAATGCCCGCAACACTTAATTACAATTATACATGGACATCACCTGCCGCTTCACCCATAACCAATGCTATTTCGAATGGAGATGGACTTGGTGCAGATGATATCTTTCCGGGATTAAGCGATGGTACTTATGCTTTATCGTTTAAGAATAATTCATCCGGTTGTATCGGAGTTATTCAAACAACTATTGATAAATCAGCCACGCCTATTGTGGTTATAAACGCTACACCGGTTGACCAACTTATCTGTAATCCCGATGGAAGCATTACCGTTGGAACCAATGATATTCTTGTTGGCGGTGCAGTTGACAATGATCACACACGATTTGATTTTACCTGGGCACGGGGAGATGTGGCAACTACTGTAGCGGGGCCAACTCAGAGTAATGATGTACTCAACATTATAGACTTGCCTGCCATCGGTGCCGACACGTACTTCGTTAAGGTAAAGAAGCGCGCTGGGCTTAACCCCGGTTCGGGTTGTGAATCAGCACCGTTCCGCGTAGACATTCTTGATAAGAGTGTTGATCCTACGGTAACACTTGCTTCGTTATCCAATACGGCATGCGACATAAACTTTGAAGGTTCAATAAGTGTTACGGTGACGAGTCCAGGTTCGGCTGCTACGCCTGATTATGATTACACGTGGGCATCTCCTGCTATATCTCCTATTGCCAACGCAACTTCCAACGGTGATGGTATAGGGCCGGATGATAACTTCGCAAACCTTAGTGATGGTACCTATACCATCTCCCTTAAAAATAATACATCGGGCTGCCTTGGTACTGCACAAACTATTATCACAAGGAGGTCTACACCGATAATCATTACCAATGCCACTCCTGTAAATCAGTCGATCTGTAATCCCGATGGAAGTATTACCGTTGGAGCTAATGATATTCTTGTTGGCGGTGCAGTTGACAATGATCACACGCGATTTGATTTTACCTGGGCACGTGGAGATTTTGCAACTACTGTAGCAGGGCCAACGCAGAGTAATGATATACTCGACATTATAGACTTGCCTACCATCGGTGCTGACATGTACTTCGTTAAGGTAAAGAAGCGCGCTGGACTTAACCCAGGTTCGGGTTGTGAATCTGCACCCTTCCGCGTAGACATTCTTGATAAGAGTGTTGATCCAACAGTAACGCTTACTTCATTAGCTAACACCTCGTGTGATACAAACTTTGAAGGTTCACTTATAGTTACTGTTACGAATCCAGGTTCAGCGGCAACACCCGACTATGATTACACCTGGATATCTCCTGCAGCGTCTCCGATTGCCAATGCAACTTCCAATGGGGATGGCCTGGGTCCAGATGATAACTTTGCGAACCTGAGCGATGGAACTTATAACATCTCAATTAAGAACAATACTTCTGGATGCTTGGGGTCTGCACAAACAATCATCAACAAGCTGGCTACACCGATTATTATTACCAATGCTACTCCAATAGATCAACTAATCTGTAATCCTGATGGAAGCATTACTGTAGGATCAAATGATATTCTGGTGGGTGGTGTGGTGGATAATGATCACACCCGTTTTGACTTTACATGGTCGCGTGGAGATGCAGCAACCATTGTATCAGGACCAATCCAAAATAATGATGTGCTGAGCATTATTGACCTTCCAACTATCGGGGCTGACTCTTACTTTGTTAAGGTGAAAAAACGCGTTGGCCTGAATCCGGGTTCGGGTTGTGAGTCAGCACCCTTTAAAGTGGAGATAGCAGATAAGAGTCAGGATCCGGATGTTTCATTCACTTTGATTATTCCAAATTCAAGCTGTACTCCTTCAAGCCCAAATGGCTTTTTGGAAGCCACTGCATCGGAGCGAGTGGGCCCTGCCGGTTCATATAGTTTCATATGGTCATTTAATGGAGGAGCCCTGCCAGCAATAACTACACCGGGAGGTGTTTCTCCCGTCAGTCAACTTACTAATGCAGGACCAGGTACTTATCTGGTTGAAGTGACCAACACAACGACTGGCTGTAAGTTCAATCAGGCGCGCTTATTGGAAACAAACCAGACGTTGAGCCTTCCAAATATTATCGATATCGATCAGGTTAACCCTACGAATTGTTTACCTCAAGGTAGCGTTCAGGTTGTGTCGGTAACGATAGGCGGTGCCAACGTATTTACTAATCCACCGGATGATTTAGATACAGATTGGGAATATGAATGGTATAAAGATTCTTTTCCTGCTGGTTTAATTGCAGGCCAACAGAATAGTTTGCTTTCCAATCAATTGCCAGGGAAGTATTTCGTTAGGGTTAAAAACCTGATCACGGAATGTCTATCCTCCAACGTTGAAACGGTTATTGATTCTGCTGATATTGTTTACCCGGTGGTGAGTATTCAGCAGATTGCACCCCAGGTTATTTGTACGGTGAATGTTGGATCAGGGGCTCTTAATGCACTGGCCGATGGACAAAGT
>Ga0163149_10003902_pt1 | contig 16674 bp, 15 predicted proteins | sample OliLakLV19MP5G1_FD_148604 | JGI IMG/M metagenome (GOLD analysis project Ga0163149, IMG submission 148604) | Freshwater microbial mat bacterial communities from Lake Vanda, McMurdo Dry Valleys, Antarctica - Oligotrophic Lake LV.19.MP5.G1 | ecosystem: Environmental > Aquatic > Freshwater > Lake >...
AATCAGGTCCTGCAGCCGCACGATTGTCGCATCCTCATACGGATCGTGATCGCGCAACACCAGCGTGCCCGCCAGCGCCCCGCCCACGCTGCGCTGCACCTGTCCCACAAACGACTCGGGCTTGCCAATCGCGCACGCGACGACCACACGCTTGCCGCGAAGCCACGACACGGGCAGGGTGCGCTCCTTCTCGTCCACGAGTTCACGCCAGACATGCCGCGAGGTGCAGACCAGAAGACTTGGGTTGATCGCCAGCGCGCGCCGTTGCAGGTCAGCCGTGTTGGCCGCGTGCTCTCGCTCCGCATGCGTCAGCACCAGCACATGGGCTCGATGCAGCGATTCGAGCCCTTCCCGCAGGTTGCCCGCGGGCAGCAGTTGTTGGCGTGCAAAGTCCAAACTCGCATCCACGAGCACGATGTCGAGTTGGCGCGCGAGTTGCCGGTGCTGGAAACCATCGTCGAGCACCACCACATTGACACGCTCGCCAAACTGCGTGCCAAACAACTGGATAAGGCCATCGATGCGGTTGGGCTGTGCCACGATGGGAAGGTCAGGAAACGCGCCCCGATACTCACGCGCCTCGTCCGATGCGAGCCCCTCTCCCTGAGGCGCTCCATATCCACGCATCGCAACGCAAGGCCATCGCCCCGCCTCACGCAGTAGTCGCAGCACATGCATCGTGATCGGCGTCTTGCCCGTGCCGCCGGTTGAGAGATTGCCCACGCTGATGACTGGACGGTCCAGCGTGATCACACCCTTGCCAGCGTCAAACCGTCGATTGCGCAGCCCCAGCACGCCCCCATACAAAGGATTCGCCCACGCCAACCACTTTCGCAATCCGTCAATGGTGCCCATCAGTTCCAGCGTTCGGGGCTTCCCCACTGGAAGCAAGTCCGCTAGCCCCTTCCGACACAACTTCGCCCACCCTGCCAGCACGCTCACGGGCCTTGGAAGCAAGCAACGCACGGGCAGCACGGACCTCAATTGCCAGTCTCTGGCGTTCCCGATGGCCAATGATCGCCGTATAAATAAGGTCCGCCGCCGCCAGCGCCAGCACCATGAACAACAGGCCTGTAGCGACCATCCAGGTGATGGCAAAGATCCGCCCGTTGCTGGGTCTCACTACCCCGAACCCGAAGGCCAGCACAGGAATCGCCAGCATCATCACCAGACCATTGGCCGTCCGAATCGACTTGCGGACCACCGGCATCTTGGCTCTGCCCAGCAGAATCCAATGCCCAGCCACCACCAGCAGAGCCAGCAAGGATAACGGAAGCACGACCCAGGACGGTGCGATCGGCGGCTGGGTCAGCGCACCCATGGGCGAAACGAGTTGGGCAAGCAGCACAGCCATTGGAATCAATTAAGCAAAGCGTACGAAGTTGATGCACAGAGCCAGCCTCGTTCAGACCCCGATCCTCTGAGCCTGTGAAGCACCCATCTCGCGCCCCATCTCCTCAAGTGTGGCTCGTAACTTCTTCATCGGCAATCCCATGATCGTCGTTTCATCCCCGTCGAATTGAATCGGCCAGCCTGCATCCAGCCTTTCCATCAGGTTGTATCCGCCCGCCTTGCCCTTCCACCCCCCCGTCGATACATACTCGTCGATCTGCCCGTCGCTGATCTCGCCCCAGCGCACGCTTGCCCGATCAACAAACATTCTTCGGCATCCATCGTTGCTGCCAGTGCCCCGACGCATGTCAATCAGGGCGACACCTGTCAAGACCGCGTGCTCCTTGCCAACCATGCTGCGCAGCATGGTCCCAGCCGCTTCCTCGCTGGTCGGTGTGCCAGCCATCGCGCCATCGACGACGCAAGTCGTGTCCGCCCCTAGCACGATTCGCCCCCGCGCGCTCGCCAATGCAGTCCCCGCCCAAGCCTTCAAGTACGCCAATGACACGACCCATTGCTCGGGAGCAATTTCCTTCCAGTGCCCGCCGCCGCCGCAGGCCTCCAGAACACCATCTTCAAATCCCGGCTGCGCAGCCTCGTGCGGAAAGCCCCACTGCTCCAGCAACAACCGCCGACGGGGCGAGCGACTGGCCAAAAAAAGGGGCGGGGGCGGCGGCGGGGCCGGAACGGCGGCGGAAGCATCGGGATGGGGCACAGAGTGTTGCAATGGTTTCTCGCACCGGTTATTCGCCAATCAACGGCGTGCGTTCCAGACGCTTCAGACACTCCTATGTCGGTGCTTTACAAGTAAAAAAAATGCTTTTGCATGGTGATCCGCACCTTTGTTTCGATCTCGCCCTGCTTGGCGTGGTGATACGAGTGATACGTTTCCTCGTGCCCCATGACTATCCCAAAGCACAGTCCAAAATCCACCCCAAGGTCCATATCGTTCAATCCGACATCCGCTGGCACGACAAGCCAGCCAACCACGAGCATGTCCGCCAACTGCTCGACGAGGCGGATATTGCATCTGGTGATCTGATCCTGCTCCCGGAGATGTTCGACACGGGGTTTTCCTTCGCGATCCAACAGACGAACGACAAGCGGGGTGAAACCTTGCAATTTTTGCTCGACTTGGCCGACGACACCGGCGCGATTATCCAAGGCGGACGCACGTTTGCCGCGTGCCATCAGCAACCCTGCTCTGCCCGAAACCTCATGTCCGTCGTCGCACCGGGGCAGAAATTAGTCTGCGAGTACGCCAAGCAGCGGCTCTTCAGCCCCGCGGGCGAAGACAAGGCCATTGAGCCAGGCCGCGACGCCGTGACCTATGTCTGGCACAACCTCACGGTGCAAGCCGCGATCTGCTACGACCTGCGCTTTCCGGAACTATTTCGGACCGGGCCGGGGGGGAAAGCCGAAGCCAGCGGCCAGCCCATAGGTCAGGCCATTGCAATTGGTGCCTGCTGGCCCAGCCTGCGTCAACACCACTGGCGGAGCCTGCTCATCGCTCGCGCCATCGAGAATCAGGCCTTCGTCTTCGCAGCAAATCGGGTCGGAACCGATCCGCCCAAGCCCGATGGTTCTCCGGGCCTCCCATACGCGGGCGGCAGCATCGCGGTTTCGCCCAAGGGCGAAGTCCTAGCTGAAGCCAACAGCGATGCAAAAGCCTGCGTCCTTTCCGTTGAGGTCGATGCCGAACTCCTGCACACCTGGCGCCACCAGTTCCCAGCCTGGCGCGGTGTGTAAAAAACGATGCCACAATGCCTGCTGCCACCATGCCTTCTTCAGCCTCATACCTTCCGACATGCCATCCCCCGCTCTCCCCGTCCTGCTTGCCGCGTTGTTCCTTGCCACGCCATCACTCGCCCAATCCATCGAAAAAATCTGGGCTACCAACTGCCTCAAGTGCCATGGCGATGAAGGCCAGGGTGGCGGTGCGGGCACCAGCACGCTGCTCACCGATGAACTGATGGCGGCCAAGTATGACCGTATTTTCTTTGACACCATCAAGCACGGCAAGGCCGAGGCCGAAGGTGCGAGTGGAATGGAAGCGTTTGGGGAGGCGCTCGAAAACAAGGAAGTCTGGGGGCTGGTCAATCACATCCGCGAGTTGCAGGCCAATGCCCATCGCGAACGGCTCGGGTCAATCTCGAAAAAACTCAACGACGAGGGAATCTGTTCGACCCAGCGCGAGAAGTTCACCATCCAGCGCATCATCACCGATGATCTCGACACGCCTTGGGCGGTGGATTGGCTCCCAACCCAGTCCGGATCGCCCCAGCGGATGCTCGTCACGAATCGATCCGGCGCGGTCAAGGTGTGGACCATCGAAGATCCCCGCGAGCCATCAAATGGTAAGTTGAGCAATGCGATAGCAGGCATTCCGAAGGCGACAGAAGTCGGCCAGGGCGGCATGATGGAAGTCAGCGTGCATCCAGACTACGCGACCAATGGCTGGGTCTACCTCTCCTACACCAAGTCCCTCGATGGCAGCAAGACCATGACCACCGTTGTTCGCGGTAAACTTGCACAGCAAGAAAAAGGTTGGCAATGGACCGATCAGCAAACCATCTTTGAAGCCAGGAAAGAACACGCCATTGCCAGCGGACAGCACTTTGGCACTCGAATAGTTTTCTCAGCACCACTGACCCGCCAAACTACTGGTGCCGTTGATGGTGCTGGTGCAGTTGCTGCTGCTGGTCCGGATGCTGGCAAGCGATATCTCTACTTCACCATCGGCGAGCGTGGCCAGGCTGCCCACGCGCAACTCCTCTGGCGTCCCAATGGCAAGGTGCATCGCGTCTTTGACGATGGAACCATCCCCACCGACAATCCCTTCGTCGGCGTGAAGGTCGACGATCAGGACGCCTACCCGTCTATCTATTCCTATGGCCATCGCAATCCGCAGGCGCTGGTCGCAGACCTCGACGGCAATCTCTGGGACACCGAGCACGGGCCGCGAGGAGGGGATGAGTTGAATCTTATCCTGAAAGGCCGCAACTACGGCTGGCCACTCGTCAGTTTCGGCATCAACTATAACGGCACCTCATTCAAAACACCCTGGGCCGATACCGAGCCAAGCCCACAGAGCGAAGCCGCTCAGCAACTTGACATCATGATGCCCACCGACCGCTGGATGCCCAGCATCGGCGCGTGCGGCATGGACGTGGTTCGAGGTGGGGCGTTGGGCGAGGCCTTCCCAAACTGGAAGGGCGATCTGGTCGCGGGCGGACTGTCGGGATCAAATGTGGATCGCATTCGCATCGTCGCATCGAGCGAGGAGCCCTCAGGGTTCCGCGTCGCGGAGCGCGAGGAGATTGTTCACGGCATCGGACGAGTGCGCGATGTGGCCGTCGCGCCCGATGGCAGCGTGTATGTTGTGCTGAATGACCCCAACCATGTGATTCGCCTCTGCCCGATTGCGAAGTAGCCACCCGTGCCCATCCATGACTGGCAATTCTGGATTGTCTCCGCCCTCGCACTGTGCGCAGTGCTCTACATCCTGCGCGTCGTGCTGCCGGTGGGCTGGAATCCGCTGCGCCGCAAGCAGCCGGGCGTGCGCACCACGCTGACAATCTCTGGCAAGGCACCTCAAAAGAAGTAGACGTAGAAAATATTCATTACCGCTGATTCGCACCTGTTGGCCCGCTCGCTTGGCTCGTTTGCCGCTCGCGTTTGCTCTGGACTTCTATCTTTATTGCTCAGGATTCAAGGTCCGCAAACGCTTGCGCGTAAAAGTCGCATGAAAGACCGAAAACAACTGCGCCTTTCCCCACGTTCGTGCGAACAATCCGTAGAAGAGATCAGGCGTACCAGCCCCGGCGGATTGCCGATGCTGTTTGCCTCAGTACCCAAACTTCTGGAGGATTGCTCATGGCCTGTACGCTCAAGGGAACGTTGTCTAAGTCGCTCTTGTCCAAGTCCCTCTTATCAAAGATAATCGTCGGAATCGTTGCTATCTCCGGATTGGCTGGCTCTGCCCTGGGCCAGTTCTCCCTCCGCACCCAATCGGTCGCAACCGGACTCTCGCGCCCGCTCTATGTCACCGCACCCCCTGGCGACTTTGCCCGCCTCTTCGTTGTCGAGCAGCGCTCCGGCACGATTGGCCGCATCCGCATCGTCAACCTTCCCGCCAACTCTCTCAACGCCACTCCATTCCTGAGCGTCAGCCCGGTTTCAACCAGCAGCGAGCAGGGCTTACTGGGCCTGGCCTTCCATCCAGACTTCCTGAACAACGGCTACTTCTGGATCAACTACACCCTGCCCGCTCAGTCCGGCATCTCCGCAGGGAGCACCCGCATCGTCCGCTATCGCGCGAACCTTCCCTACGCCACCAGCACCACCGCCGACGCCGCGTCCGCCACCACCGTCCTCGAAATCCGTCAGCCAGAGAACAACCACAATGGCGGGTGGATCAGTTTCGGTCCTGATGGCAACCTCTACGTCGCCATGGGCGATGGCGGCTGCTTCAACGATCAGAACAGCACGCAGTGCGGCAGCGTCTTCAACCACTCCACAGGCGGTAACGCCCAGGACATCACCGACAACCTGTTAGGCAAGATGCTCCGCCTGGATGTTGACGGTCTTGACAACATCCCCGGCAACGCCGATGACGATGCGTTCCCCGCCGACGCAACCCGCCTCTACAGCATCCCCACCGACAACCCATTCGTGGGCATCTCGGGAGATGACGAAATCTGGATGTACGGCCTCCGCAATTCCTGGCGCAATACCTTCGACCGCGCCACGGGCGACTTCTGGATCGCCGATGTCGGACAGGATGCACGCGAGGAAGTGAACTTTGTTCCCTTTGGCCAGGGCTCAGCCTGGAACATGGGCTGGCGCTGCCTCGAAGGCACGCGCTCCACCGGCCTTTCGGGCTGCTCCCCCAGCGATCCAACCCTGCGCCGCCCCATCCTCGAATACGGACACACCACCGGCACCGCCATCGGCCCCACCACCATTCTCGGCTGCTCGATCACCGGCGGCATCGTGTATCGTGGTGCCTCCGTTCCCTGCTTCCAGGGCCACTACATCTTCGCCGACTATTGCACGGGCGATATCTGGAGTTTCAGGCGTGACTCGGGCGGTGCCGTCGCGAATCTCGTCAATCGCACCATCGAACTCGATCCACCGGGCAGCCAGATCATCCAGAACGTCGTCAGCTTTGGCGAGGATGCCAGCGGCGAAATGTATATCGTCGACCAGACCGGTGGCGAAGTCTTCCGCGTCTTCGTGGGCGGCTCGGGCGATTGCAACGCCAACAACATCATCGATAGTTGCGAGATCGCCGCGGGCCTCACGCCCGACGTGAACGCCAACGGCATTCCCGATTCCTGCGAAACCACGGTGTGCAACGACATCGATGTCAACAACGACGGCGCAAGTTTCGATCCCCAGGACATCGAGGCCTTCCTCAGTATCTTCAGCGAAGGCCCCTGCGTTCCCGCCACCCAGACCTGCGACGACATCGACTTCAACAACGACGCCGGTCTGTTTGACCCCTGCGATATCTCCAGTTTCCTCGCCGTCTTCAGCGAAGGCCCCTGCACCGCCTGCGGCCAGTAAACCCGCACACGCCTGTCCAACCTCCGAGCAATATCCAAAGCAAAGGCCAACGTCCAGGCCACTTCCAAAGATCATCTGCCGATCCAAGCCAGCCCCCAAGGGCTGGCTTTTTCTTTGAACACCCTCCGCTCCACCCGTTCAGCCCGTGCCACGACCTACCGCTTCGCTGGTCGGTGTGCTGCAACAGGCCCAACATCCCGCCGGGCACGCCACACATGGAAATATGAATTCCGTGCAAAGATGGGTGCCATAACAAACACACGCATAGGGAACTCACGATCAACCAACTTCCCATTTTTGTGGTCCGATACGGAATCGGTGGCATATTCCAGTATGCTGTACACAACTTCCTCGGGAGTCTGGTTCATGCGTTCGGGGCCAAATTCAATCCGCACAACCACACGCACGCTCGCCGCGGCCATCGCAGTCGGTGCCGCTTGCTGCCTCCTCTCGCCAGCCATGGCCGAAATCGACCCCGCCACCGGCATCGACTTCGTCACGGTCGGCGCGGTTGGCAACGCTCCCTGGGCTGGCAACGGCACGCCCGGCGATCGCGCCATTGGCCGTGGCACCGTCAACTACGACTATCGCATCGGCAAGTACGAAGTAAAAAGCAACGAGTGGGCCGAGTTCTTCGCCGCCGTGAGCAATCGCCCTGCGGGGGATCAGATTCCCCATGTCTCAGCGCCCTTCACCACCGGCGGCTTTGCCCAGCCCTGGCTCGCCACCGGCGGCATCACCTGGCGCACCGCAGCAATCTACTGCAACTGGCTGCACAACAACAAAGCCACCAATCGCGAAGCGTTTCTCAGCGGCGCCTACGACGTGAGCACGTTCGGGTTTGCAAGCCCCTTCGGCTTCAGCGACCAACGCGAGCGCACGCCCGGCGCACGCTACTTCATCCCGAGCTGGGACGAATGGCTCAAGGCGGTTCACTATGACCCCAACAAGCAGAATAGCGACGGCACCACAGGCGGCTGGTGACTGCGCAGCAACGGCACCGATGCACCACTCATCTACGCCCCACCGCCATCCTTCGGCGGCAACGGCACCGGCATGGCCAACTCGGGCTTTGACCTGCCGGGCGGCCAGGACTTCCTGATTCCACTCAACAGCTATCCGAACGTGCGCACGCCCTGGGGACTGATCGACGCGGCAGGGATGACGAGTGAGTGGACGGAGGAAGTGATTGGAACCGTAGGTTCTCTCGAAGACCGCATAGCGGACGGTAGCTACTGGACCGGATCATCCGGTAATAGTTTCTTTGCAGATCAAGTGATTGGGGGCGGCGGAGATGCTCCGGACATTGGTTCACTGATTAATGGTTTTCGAATCGCAGCGTCAGTTCCAGCACCGTCATCCTTCGCGATGATGCTTGGAGCTTTCTTGGTCTGTATGCGAAGGAGAAGATTCGGAGGATCCGATGAAGTCGAAAGCTTGGATAGGGATCGCAGCCTGCATAATCGCGGCAACGATGGCGACGGCTGGGCCGATCATCGTTGAAATCGACGGCGTTGCTCAAACGACAACGTATAACAACAACGATGACATCAGCATCAACGTCGGGACGTTTTCAGGGTTGAAGCGTGTCAGAATCTACGATTCAACACTTGACTTAAACGGTCTGCCTGACGAGACGATCGGCAAAGTTACTATCGATGGAACGCCTTCGGGCACTTATGCCCGAATGGATTTCTGGATCTCACGCAATACTGCGTTTCCTACGCAGCCCAATCAACCGATTGTCGATCGCGGCGCCCGCTCCTTCGGCGTCAACGGCTCCGACGGTCTCGAAATCACTAACGAAGCCCTCCGCCGTCGCACCCGCGTCGCCATCGCCGTGCTGCAGGACATCCGCGGCAACATCACAGCGGGCCAAATCTTTCGCATTCAGAATGGGATCGTCAGCAACGACACGGCATTGTTCAGCGGCGAGGTCAGCGCCAACATCACGGCGGTTACGAAAGATCAGGATTGGCGAGCACAACCCAACGACCCCCCGCTGGTTTTCAAGTCCATCGAAGAAATCAACACCATCGGCCTGCTCAGCGGCACCATCGTGGCCAGCGATCCCATCGGGTACGAGCCGGGCAACCCGACAACCTACTCCAACATCGGGCGCGTCATCGTTCGTGGCACGACCTGTACATTTCCAACCTACGGCGACAGCTTCCCTGATCGCAGATAGCCCCATCCCATGCCATCCAAGTCCGCTGCTCTGAGCCGACTTGGATGCGAGTACTTCCGCAGTATCCATCATCCGCATCGAAGTTCTCTCCGAGCAGCGGACTTTGATGGCTCGCTCCGTACACTGCGAACATGCCCACGTCTGTCCATCCTTCCGCCGTTGTCGGCAAGCATGTCGAACTCGCGGACAATGTCACTATCGGCCCTGGCTGCGTCCTTGATGGGCCCGTCACGCTGGGAGCAAACGTCACGCTCGTCAACCACGTCACGATCCAGGGCCCCGTCGTCGTCGGTGAGGGCACCATGCTCTATCCGGGCGTGTGCATCGGCTTTCCGCCCCAGGATGTGAAGTTCAAGATCGGGATGCAGACGCCGGGCGTGCGCATCGGGAAGCACTGCCTGATACGCGAGCATGTGACAATTCACGCCGCGAGCAAGATGGATCATCCCACCACCGTGGGCGACAATTGCTTCCTGATGGTCAACTCGCACCTGGGTCACGACGTGGTGATCGGCGACAACTGCACGCTTGTCAACAGCGTGCTGCTCGCGGGGCATGTTCATGTCGGCAGTAGCGTCACGATGGGCGGCGCCGCGGCGGCCCATCAGTTCACGCGCATCGGTCGCCTGGCGATGATCTCCGGGCTGGTTGCGGTTGCTATGGACGTGCCGCCATTCTGTATCGCCGGGGGGCGCAACACGGTCGCCGGCCTGAACGCTATCGGCCTGCGGCGCAGCGGCGTTCCTCGCGAAGACATCACCCTGCTGCGCAAGGCCTTTCGATTGGGCCTGGGCGTTCGCCAGCCGCGCGAGGCGATGCTGGCCGCCGTGCAGCAATTTGCCGCGCAGAGCGTTTTCGTCAAGGAGTTCTACGACTTCCTCGCGGCGCCAACCAAGCGCGGCATCGCCATGGGGCGGATGGCCCAGAGCGAGGATGAGCCAGTCAACGCCTAGTGAGCCACAACACAGACAGTGAACCACAACAGAGATAGTAATTCAGAACGCAGATTGTGATGCACCATGCAGAGTACTTGGCCTTGAGCGTTGCCCCGCTTTCCATCTCGGTCCTCTCCAGCAGCAGCCGCGGCAACTGCTCGGCGCTGCTGGTCGGCACCGAGCAGCATCGCCAACTGTGGCTGATCGATGCCGGGCTCTCGCCCAGGCGAACACATGCGTTGCTGGCGCAAGTGGGCCTTGGCGACTTACCAATCGCTGGCGCACTGCTCACGCACCTGGACCACGACCACTGGAACACCGGCTGGCTCGGGGCGATGCCCGAAAAAGCGACCGTGCATATTCATCGCTCGCATCGCGGGCGGGCCGACCGCGCGGGCCTGACGTACCTGCGCACCAACCTGTTCGATGACGACTTCGAACTCACGCCTGGCATACTCATCAGGCCGATCCTGAACGCGCATGATGACTTGGGTGCCGCGGCCTTTCGCATCGAGTTCGCGCACAACGGTGCATCGCTGGGGTTTGCCACCGATATTGGCTCAACCACGCGCGAACTGGCGCAACATCTTTCAAGAGTGGACGTGCTCGCGGTTGAGTCCAACTACTGCCCAGAGATGCAACTTGCCAGCAGCCGTCCAAAGTTTCTCAAAGACCGCATCATGGGCGGGGGCGGCCACCTCTCCAACCATCAGTCTGCCAAGTTGGTGCGCCAGGTCGCGCCCCGATCTCATGTCGTGCTGCTGCACTTATCCCTCGACTGCAACACGCCCGACAAGGCCCGTTGCTCGCACGATTGGTCGAGGGATGCCGACGCTCCCGCCTGCACGATTGCGAGTTGGGATGGGCCAACGCCTTGGATCAATATCAAGCCTGGCAATCGCCCGGCTCGAGAGCCACTTGCAATGCCCCGATCGCTCTGGGAGTGCGTCAACCAACCTGGAGCGTGAGCCGAAGGATATCGATCAAGCATCCAACGGATATCCAGGCAATAGATCGACAGGTATGGATCACTCCGGCGGCAGCGGATGCAAGCCCCAGACCCGCTTGATGAACGAACGACCGGCGTAAATCAGCGGGGTCAGCGAGATGGCGATGACAAACTTGAGCATGTAACTGGTCATGCCGAGTTTGATGACCATCATCCATGTGACCGGCTCAAGCCCTGGTGTGGGAAACCATTCCCTTCCGAGTTTGAAGGCCAGCGCGCAGACCACGAAACTGTCGATGATCTGGCTGAAGACGGTGCTGCCGGTGGCGCGCAACCAGACCAGCCTGCCGCCCGTCATGCGTTTGATCCAGGCGAACATCGCGATGTCGCAGATGTTGCCGATCAGGTAGGCCATCAGCGATGCCATGTACATGATCTTGGCACTGCCGAAGACGGTGCTGAACGACTCTTCACTCACGTTGTACGACGCGTCCAGTCGCGGCATGGCCTGCACAGCGTTGATGACACCAAAGACAAAGAGGGCCATGACGAATGAGACTATCACTGCGCGCCGGGCGGCGCGCTTGCCGAAGTATTCGTTGAGCAGATCGGTGAGCAGGAAGGTGATGGGAAAGACCAAAAGCCCGCAGGTGTGATCGATCGAGTTGATCGTGGTTGCCTGATCCCAGGGCCATGAAAAGGAGAAGGGGAGTTTGAAACTGAAGAGGCGAATCCCGATAATGTCGGCGATGACCAGGCATGTCGCGCTGAAGGCACAGAGCCATGTATAGACCAGCGACTGGCGGTTGAGCGTCGCAGGCCCGTAGGAGAGATTGTGCGATGGTGCTGGTGCGGATGGGGAGAGCATGGGGTGGAGAAGACAAACCAAATATACAAACCAGGTACACAAACGGGAGAAGCAAACCGGGCGGATACACGACCTGACGTATCTTTCGTTGGACCTGTGGCCAGAGGATTCTGACCGCTGGCGTATCCCGTAGAATACTCTCGATTCCGACCTAGCCTGTATTCCCTGGTTTACCGGTCCGCGCTTCCTATGCCCTCCCACACACTTACCACCGCCACCACCGAGTTTGAGCGCAAGGATCGCTGCGCCGCTCTCCCCCACCGCCCCAGAGTGCTCCTGGGCAAGATGGGATTGGATGGCCACGATCGGGGCGTGAAGGTCATCGCCCGCGCCCTGCGCGATAGCGGCGTCCACGTCATCTACTCCGGGCTTTGGCAGACGGCGCGCTCGCTCGCGATCTCGGCCCGCGACGAGGACTGCGATGTGATCTGCGCATCGATGATGTCCAACAGTCATCTGGTCCTTGGGCCCAAACTCGTCGACGAACTCAAGAAACTGGGCCGACCCGACCTGCCCGTCTACATGGGCGGGATTCTTCCCCAGGAAGACCTGCCCAAACTGGCCGCGGCGGGCATCGCCAAGTGCTTCACCACGAGTACGGGCCTTGAGGACATCGTGAAGGCGGTCGCGGAAGCCACCAGGCCGCGCGTGCAGAGTTTGGTTGATTCCACGCCGACGTCCCCACCAGCAGCGCAGTTGGCCCGTGATATTTCATTGATGCACGACAACCAGCCTGTGCGCCCGGGCGCGAAGCGCCGTCGCCCCCGGCGTGTGATTGGCGTGACGGGCAGTCCGGGCGCGGGCAAGAGCACGCTGGTTGCGCAGATGGTTAGTGAGTTTGCGCGCAAGTCCAAGGCGAGCGACGCTGCGTTTCAAGGTCGCTGCGCGGTGATCGCCTTTGATCCCATGAGCCCCATCACCAGCGGCGCATTGCTGGGTGATCGCCTGCGCGTGGACTTCAACAACCTTGATGAGGCGGTCTATTACCGCAGCCTTTCAATCTCGGGCGAAGACTACCACGCCCTGCCCGAGATCATCGAACTGATTGGCGGCGCGTTCGAGGGAGCAAACAGCGTTGACACGATTTTCGTTGAAACGGTCGGCGCGGGGCAGAACGAGACGCGGATTCGCCGATTTGTTGATACGACCGCCGTGGTCCTCACGCCCGGCATGGGCGATGCTGTTCAGATGGACAAGGCGGGCATTCTTGAAATCGCGGATGTGTTTGTGGCCAACAAGGCGGATCATCCGGGCGAGCATGAACTGATACGCGACCTGCGGGATATCGCGGGGCGCAGAGCGATCGTGGAGACCGTGGCGACCAAGGGCCAGGGCGTGCTGGAACTGCTGGCGACGCTGATGGGGAGTTAGTGGAAAGTTGATGTGAATGGTGCGCAGCGGGCAGCCACCGGTGGTTGCCAGTTGGTGTCATGCGTTGGGCACGGGATGGTGGCTTTCAGGGCACGCACGAATGGGCGGCGCGGGACTCTTGCGAGACCCTTCCAAACTTCGGCGTGGCTGACGGGCGAATCTGACGCATCTGCGATTGGGTTCACGATGCGTGGAGACTTGGGACGCTCCGTGGCGAGCGGGTTGAGCTTCACATCCACGGCGCACCTTTCGCTGCGTCGTGTCTGATTGGCTTTTTCGCACCGCACGCCACCATGCTCGACCGTGCCGCGTTGCCTTGGTGCGCGGGCATTCGGAGCCGTGCGGGGCCGCCATTGACGCTTACTCGGCTGGGGAGGGAGTGCTCGGGGCGAAGCGATCGCCTTTGAGTTCCTCTCCGTTACCAAGTGCGTTGCCTGGAACCGCACGGACCGAACGCCAGGGCCTTGTTGCTCGGCGACGGTGGTAGTATGACGAGCGGCACAACGAATGCAAGGGGGAAGGGGGCGATGACGGGAAACTTGCGCGCGCGGATGGTGGATTGAAGCGGATTTGAATGCAGCGGGAGTGCATGAGGCAGGCTGCATGAAGCAGACTGGACGGGGCATGGGCGGATCTGGGTGTGAGTTTAAAGTGTGGGTCGCTGGTGTTAGAGAGGGCGGCTGCTGTCTCTGGCACATCATCTGGGAAGACGAAGACCGCACGCTTGGATAGTCGTGCGCTCCGGCTGCTTTGAGCGGGGGTGGTGGGGGCGGTTGGGACTTTTGCAGAGGGTTGCAACTATTAACCCGACACGCTCGCAATCAAGGCGATGAGCCCGATCACCGCGCCGACTTTCAGTACGCCCTTGAGTCCGTTGGCCTGCGGGCTCCAGTGCTGCCCGGTCTTGCACCAGTACGCGAGGTGCTCGCAGTTGTTGTTGAACAGGTCGTAGCGTTTCTCACGCAGACGCGCCCACGCGAGCCGGACAGTCTTGCCCGGGTGCAGCGCGGTCCCGGGCGCGTAGTTGCAGACGAACGACGGCCCGCGCGAGAGGAAGTGGTTGCGATGCACCCGTCGCACGGACATATGGCCAGTGCCCTTGCCGCCGTACTCGATGACGGTGCCGTCGCCGAGGTCGATGCCGTGGTGGGTGCCCCAAGAGTACTGGATGAAGAGATGGTCGCCTTGGGCCATTGAGTCTGATCCATTCTTAATCGGGGGTGCCGGGGGGCGATAGCCCCCGGCATGAGCGGAGTTGCCTTAGCGTTAGATACCCGCATGAGCCTTCGCCGCCTTTGTCGCCGCCGAAGCAACAGGCCCGGCAGACTCCGCCAGAGCACTGAGTGGAGTGTTGTTCAACGGATGTTTCTCGTAGATGCGACCCGGCGGGTTGGTGATGACACCAAGAACACCGGCGCACAGACGAGTGAGCGCCGAGTTTGGCGCGGCTTTTCCTTCCAACTCGGCCATCTCTCGCCGGTAACCCTCAAATGACCGCGAGACGGTTTCCTTGAACGCGTAATCTTCCTCGACACGCTGCGCTAGCGCTGCCTTGTGCCCTGAGTGGATTGCGAGCCAGATCAGCGGGAGTGCAACCGGGAGGCGGTGAAGTAATGAGAGCCCAAGCCGGTCCCAAGTAAGAGCACCGACATCCTTCGAGAACAGACTGAACTCCAAACCCGCGATGACCAACAACAAAAGAAGGCTGAGCACGAACACAGTCTGCCAGACTCGTTGCGGCCACTTGAAGTGCTTACGCCGCTGGTTGAACGCCGATGCAAGGCCGGCGCTCGCCGCCCCGGGAAGAAGACTCTCGATTGTCTTGAGTCGTTCGTTGGCCGTGCTTTCCAACTGAGCGAGGCGAGATTCGTACTCGGCAATCCGCTTTTCAGTTATCTCCGCCTTGTCTGCCAGCGCTTTCGTCGTCGTCGCGTGCTGATTGCAGTCGGAGAGGAGCGACGCAACCTCTTCCGAGTTGCTCTCCGTATCCGCCTTAACCTTCTGCGCCGCCACATAGAGTATCGTGAGGTTCTCTGAACTCGTGCGTGCCGCTTGGTGCTGCGACTCTGCATTACTTGCTGACAGTTGTGCCGTATTCAGAACGACGTCGATCTCAGCCCGTTTTTTGTCGACGTACTGGCGACCTTCTTCGATGTGCTGAGAGCGCGCATCGGCGACCTGAGCCGACTGCTCGACCTGAGTTTTGAGAGCTTCAATCCGGCTCGCGCTCTCCGTCGCTGTGTTGGCAAGCGTGCGGAGCGTTTCTAGAGACGCGCTTGCCTGCGCGGCTGTTTCGATAGACTGTTTGCTGGTCGCCTGCAATGTCGCGGAGAGGTTCGTCAGTTCAGTGATGACGCCCTTGGCCGATTCAGCCTGTTGGTTGAACGTCGGCAATACTCCGGACATCTCAGTGAGGTGGGTGTCGATGTCCGCCTTGGCTTTCTCTGCGGCGATGCGGACCAGTTCAATCTCACCTGTCTTCGTTGTCGCCGCCGTAGCCTGACCCTGTATCTCGGCAATGAGCGAGTCCGACTGCTGCCTCGCCGCGACAATTGCGTCGGCGTGCTGTTTAACGTCCGGCAAGGGAGCCGAATCGGGCGTATCGGAGGTCGGTGTGTTGTCTGCGTCCTGCTGTCCTTCGGCCATGTTCTGCTCCACGAGGCCGCACACCTCGTGCGGATTCGGTGGACAGAGGCAACTCCCGTGCCACTCGCCCGAGAACACGCGCAGTCATGTAAAGACCGCAAACGGCCTGGAAAGCAATCTAATATCTAGTGTTCAGGGTGTGGGGGCTGCCAGACATAGTGACAAACAAGCACCGGCTGCCAATTCGGCAGCAGTGTAAAATTATACTAATGGTAAGTGAGCTCGTATAACCATTAGCATATCGGCTTGTGCGATAATGTCAATGTAATCACGATGCGGATGATGTACGAGTTTGTATCGAACGATCAATTCCGTTGGCAGACGTGGGCCTCCACCGCCCCTCTGGGGCGGCCACTATTGAAATACGACACATTCCACGGGTTCCGCGTCGGACCGCTGCGCGGTTGCGCCGCTTCACCCGTGGCTACAGGCCTGCGCCCCGTTGGGGCGAAAGGCGATGGCTTGCTGTGTGCTTTAGTCTTTGCACTTTTGATTTTGTACTTTTGTCTTTCTGCCTTGGTCTATATGCCTTGGTCTGGGTATTTTGCTTTGGGTGCTTTGTCTGAATGCGCTGTGCCGCTGCGGTTTGTGGGTAGTTGTGAAATGTCTTTGGCCCTTCCCTCGCAGCGGTGACTTACGCGGCGGCTGTCGGTCTTGCCGATGGCGTTTCAGAATCTCATGCTGGGACTTTGGCGAGATAACAATCTCCGGCCACGGTCCATTCTTGCTGTGGGGGTTGATTCGGCGGGGCGGG
>Ga0163149_10003905_pt1 | contig 16670 bp, 13 predicted proteins | sample OliLakLV19MP5G1_FD_148604 | JGI IMG/M metagenome (GOLD analysis project Ga0163149, IMG submission 148604) | Freshwater microbial mat bacterial communities from Lake Vanda, McMurdo Dry Valleys, Antarctica - Oligotrophic Lake LV.19.MP5.G1 | ecosystem: Environmental > Aquatic > Freshwater > Lake >...
CTGGGTGTATTATTTCATTAAAGATAAATTACCCCTGGTATATTCTAATTATTTTTCGAAGAATTATGGCATGATGTGCAGGTGTGTGATGGATGGCGGGGGATGAGATGATCGTGAGGTGTGAGGCGGGAGGGGGCAAGAGTGAGTCCGTAGGGGGAATCACACTTTACAAACACCTTAAAAACACTTTACAAACACCTTCAACCTTCAAAAAAGACCAAACCCACATTTATGGCCGGTTTGGATCTTTTAATTAACATTTAATGTAAAGATTGAGTTCGAAGCCGGATTATGAGACATGATCCGGTGGTGGGGGAGCTACTCAATCCTTAATCCCCCTCTTCGCCATCGCTCAACGTCCAAATTTCATATAAAAAAACCAACTCGAATGAGACATTCGGTTTTGCGGATTATGAGACATGATCCGGTGGTGGGGGAGCTACTCAATCCTCAATCCCCCTCTTCGCTATCGCTCAACGTCCAAATTTCATATAAAAAAACCAACTCGAATGAGGCATTCGGTTTTGCGGATTATGAGACATGATCCGGTGGTGGGGGAGCTACTCAATCCTTAATCCCCCTCTTCGCTATCGCTCAACGTCCAAATTTCATATAAAAAAACCAACTCGAATGAGGCATTCGGTTTTGCGGATTATGAGACATGATCCGGTGGTGGGGGAGCTACTCAATCCTCAATCCCCCTCTTCGCTATCGCTCAACGTCCAAATTTCATATAAAAAAACCAACTCGAATGAGGCATTCGGTTTTGCGGATTATGAGACATGATCCGGCGGTGGGGGAGCTACTCAATCCTTAATCCCCCTCTTCGCTATCGCTCAACGTCCAAATTTCATATAAAAAAACCAACTCGAATGAGGCATTCGGTTGGTTTTTTTATATGAAATTTGTCCTATCGGGGGGATTAAGGCTTGAGGTCGGAGGCGGATTCGAACCGCCGTACGAGCTTTTGCAGAGCTCTGCCTAGCCACTCGGCCATCCGACCATTATTACAGCGCAAAAATATAAACTTCTGGAACAACCGTGTAAATTATTTTTTAGTTCAGCCTTCCATTTCTATCCAAACCTTGCGCACTTCTCCGCCTAAAGGCGGATGTATCTTAGCTATACGAACCTGAATACGCGTTGCAGGAATGTTAAATTTTCGTATGGTTTCAATAATTTGTTTGCAGGCACTTTCAATCAATTTATACCTGCCTTGCATCACCTGCTGCACAATTTTATATAAATGGTCGTAGTCAACGGTATTGGAAAGTTCGTCGGTTTCACTGCTGATCTCACTGCTTTCCAGCATAAGATCCACCTCAAAATTATTTCCATACATCTGCTCATAATCATATACTCCTATATGACTTTTGAATAACATTCCCTCTAGAATTATACGTGCCATTGCAGTACAAAGATAGGGAGGAATTGAGAATGGAGAATGGAGAATTGAGAATGAAAAATGTGGAAGGGGAATGAAGAATATGGCAAATTTTCAATTTTCAATAGTCAATTGTCCTTACCTTTGTGGAAAATTTATTTATGTCTAACGATCTTTTTGAAGGGGTAGATTATTATCAGCTTGATGACCTTTTAACTACAGAACACAAGCTGATAAGAGATACAGTTCGACAATTTGTGAAACAGGAAATATCTCCCATTATTGAAGAATATGCCCAAAAAGCAGAAACTCCTAAACATCTGATCAAAGGTTTGGCGGAGATTGGTGCATTTGGACCTACCATTCCGGTGCAATATGGTGGTGGAGGACTTGATAATATTTCCTATGGATTAATAATGCAGGAAATTGAGCGTGGAGACAGCGGAATTCGGTCATTAGTGAGTGTACAGGGAAGTTTGGTAATGTATCCGATTTATACTTTTGGCAGTGAGGAACAACGCATGAAATACTTGCCACGTCTGGGTTCTGGCGAAATAATTGGTTGTTTCGGACTCACAGAACCGGATCATGGGTCAAATCCGAGTGGAATGGTTACTACCATTAAAGATAAGGGCGATCACTATTTGTTGAACGGTGCTAAAATGTGGATCAGTAATTCCCCTTTTGCCGATATTGCAGTTGTTTGGGCAAGAGATGAGGAGGCTAAAATTCGCGGTTTGATTGTGGAACGCGGCATGGAAGGTTTTACTACTCCCGAAACGCATGGAAAATGGAGTTTGAGAGCAAGTGCTACCGGAGAATTGGTTTTTGACAATGTGAAGGTTCCGAAAGAAAATATTTTTCCTGATATCAGAGGATTAAAAGGTCCTTTAAGCTGTTTATCTACTGCCCGCTACGGTATTGCATGGGGTGCCCTGGGTGCCGGGATGGATTGTTATGACACTGCTTTGCGTTATGCAAAACAACGTATACAGTTTGGAAAACCAATTGCAGGATTTCAATTACAGCAAAAGAAATTGGCGGAAATGATAACAGAGATCACAAAAGCACAATTATTAGCCTGGAGAGTAGGAGTGCTGAAGGATGAAGGCAAAGCAACTGCAGCTCAAATTTCGATGGCGAAAAGAAATAATGTGAACATGGCAATTGAAATTGCGCGAGAAGCCCGTCAGATTTTAGGCGGAATGGGAATTACAGGGGAATACTCCATCATGCGCCACATGATGAATTTAGAAAGTGTAATTACTTATGAAGGAACACATGATATTCACTTATTGATTACTGGTGCAGATATTACGGGAATTGACGCGTTTAAGTAAATATTTATATATTATTAAAAATTATATATGTAAACAATATTGAAAATAAATTTTCAATATTGTTTTTTTTGAATAATGCAGCTAAAGGACTAATAATTTTATTTGTGTCAAAACAGTAAAAAAATGAGTCTTCTTCAAGCATAAGTTTTTTTTATATTTATAATTCGTTTTTCTTCCTTTGCTTTCAAATTGAAATAATTGAAATTTATTTCCTATTTTTGAAATAATCGAAATTTGTTGATAAATAAATATGTTTTAAGTAAATATGAATAATTTCTGGAAAACAATAATCGTAAATAATTTTTATCGCCAAAAAAGAAATATTGGAGGAATTACAAAGCAGTTTTCTGATTATGAGGTAGCTAAAGGATTCAGGCAATTAAAAACCATGGCTAAAAGAGGTGCGGTGAATGCATTTTTGATTGGTATTGGAGTAGTAATTGCTGGGTTTGGTCTTAAAAGTTTTTTATTGCCGAATGCATTTATTGATGGAGGAGCAGTTGGTATTTCATTATTGCTTAATAAAGTTTCCGGGATTCCTTTATCTATTTTATTGATCCTTGTAAATATTCCGTTTATTGTTTTAGGATTTACTACTATTGGAAGAAAATTCGGATTTAAAACTATAATATCCATTGTTGCGCTCGCTTTAGCAGTTGAATTAATTGAATATCCTCAAATAACCGAGGACAAGTTATTAGTGGCGGTTTTTGGTGGATTTTTTTTAGGTGCCGGAATAGGACTTGCAATGAGAGGTGGAAGTGTAATTGACGGAACGGAAATACTCGCAATTAACATTAGTAAAAAAACGGGACTAACTGTTGGAGATACCATTCTTATTTTCAATATTATCATATTTTCTGTAGCCGCTTATTTATTGTCTGTGGAGATCGCCTTATATTCCATTTTAACTTATTTGTCCGCCGCGAGAACAGTGGATTTCATACTGGAAGGTATTGAGGAATATACAGGAATTACTATTATTTCTCCACTATCCGAACGAATAAGGCAAATGATTGTGGACGATCTTGGTAGGGGAGTAACTATTTATAAAGGAGAGAAGGGTTTTGGGAAAAGAGGCCAGAACAACGCAAATATTGATATTGTTTATACAGTAATAACACGATTGGAAGTCGCAAATTTAAAAGCAGAAATTGAAAAAATTGACAGCGATGCATTTATAATAATGACAAGTATAAAAGACACTACCGGAGGAATGATAAAGAAAAGGGCTTATAAGCATTGAAAGGGTATCATGTATCAGGATGAGAAGGGGTATCGGGTATTTTGTATTAGGTATCAGGATTGTTTTTCTAAAGTTGAAACTATTGATTTCTGTTCCTGAAGTGGATTTTGCGGTTAATATATGTTACAATGTTTAGTAAATGTTTGATGGTTACAATCCGATTGTTATTTTTTATTTCTTGATTTTTATTTTTTATTTCCTGATCTTTATTCAATATTCTCTATGTTTAGTAAATGTTTCCTGGTTGCCATCCGATTGTTATTCTTTATTCCTTGATCATTATTCTTTATTTTTCGGCTGTTTTTTACCACCACTCTAGCTGGTATCGGGTATCAGGTTTCAGGATGAAAATCTTTGTTCCCACTACCCAAAGATCCCAACCCCATAAGTCAGCCAAATTTTTAGTTTACTGATAATTTGATTTAAAGCAAAACCCTCCAATATTACAAACTGCCCACTGCCCACTCCCCACTTCAAAACACCTCTTCCCTATATAAACCAAGTAATCCATGCCTTCATCTTTTTCCGCACATTTATTTCCTAACCTGCCATGCACATTGCGTGTATTATTGTGGATAACGAGTGCGAAAATTTATTTTATAAGTGGTATATTGTAACAAAATCAAGGCTAATAACAAACGGAGTAATGTGTAAATTTATTTATGTGGAATCATGCTGTAAATCGGAAATGTGGTTATACTTTTGGCTTCCCGCTTCAAGCAAAATATTCCTTTGTTATCCTTGATAAAAATTATGCGAAACCCGCAGGGGGAATTTATTGTTCAAAGGGGAAAAAACCGTCGTAGAACAACCTAAACAACACAAAAATGTCAGAATTAGAAAACAAGCGTACCAACAATTTTAAAAATATTGACAGAAAACGGCAACAAGCTGATCTGTCGTCCATTGTTTATGGAAAAGTACCGCCACAGGCAATTGATTTGGAAGAAGCTGTGCTCGGTGCATTTATGATTGACCGTGATGCAGTTACCAATGCCATTGAAATTTTACGGCCAGAAAGTTTTTACGACGATAGGCATCGCATCATTTTCACTGCCATCAGAAGATTGTTTGAAAAAACGCAACCCATCGATCTTTTAACGGTAACCGAAGAATTGCGAAAAATGGGACAGCTCGAAGAAGCCGGTGGTCCATTTTATGTTACTACACTTACAAATCGGGTTGCTAGTGCTGCTCATATTGAACACCATGCGCGTATTGTTACACAAAAATTCATTCAACGCGAATTAATTCGAATTTCTACAGAGATCGTTCACGATTCGTTTGAAGATACTACCGATGTCTTTGAATTGTTAGACAAAGCAGAACAGAACCTATTTAATATTGCAGATAAAAATTTGCGTACCAGTTACAGCGATATTAATAATTTATTAAGTGCTACAATAAAAGAAATTGACGAAGCCAGAAAACATGAAGATTCATTAACCGGCTGCCCTTCGGGTTTCAGCGCACTCGACAGATTAACAGGAGGATGGCAAAAATCGGATCTTATAATTATAGCTGCGCGACCTTCTATGGGTAAAACTGCATTTACCTTATCACTCGCGCGAAATGCGGCGGTTGATTTTAAAAAACCGGTTGCAGTTTTTAGTTTGGAGATGAGCGCACAACAAATTGTAAAACGTTTGATCAGCGCTGAAACCGAAATTCCGGCAGAAAAAATTATTAAAGGGCATCTTGTAGAACATGAGATGATACAACTCGTAAAATTATCAGGTCGTTTGAGCGAAGCACCAATTTTTATCGACGATACTCCTGCAATTAATATATTTGAATTACGTGCAAAATGCCGCCGATTAAAAATGCAGCACGATATTCAATTGATCGTTATCGACTATTTGCAATTGATGACCACCAGTGAAGTTGGTAAAAGTGGAAACCGTGAACAGGAGATAAGTCAGATATCAAGATCTTTAAAATCGATCGCAAAAGAATTAAATATTCCTATCATCGCATTATCTCAGTTGAGTCGCAAGGTGGAAGATCGCGGAGGTACAAAACGGCCAATGTTATCCGATTTACGTGAATCAGGAGCAATTGAGCAGGATGCCGATTTAGTTTGTTTTTTATATCGTCCGGAATATTACGGATTGGATGTGGATGAAAACGGAAATCCTACAAAAGGAATTGCGGAAGTAATTATTGCAAAACACAGAAATGGTGCATTGGAAAATGTTCGCGTTCGTTTTATCGATAAATTCATAAAATTTGTTGACCTGGATGAAATGTATGTTCCTCAAAATTTAACTCCTCTCGCAAATGTTTTAAAAGACAATAAAGCAACTATCACTCGCAAATCGAAAATGGATGATATGGATGGAGTGGATATGAATGAGGAGCCGCCGTTTTGAAAAGATGTGAAATAGGTTATTGCATAATATTCTTGATTCATTCACTATAAATAGTGAATTTGCACGCAAAACCGAAAATTTCGGTTAAAATATTTGGATTCTATTTTTATATTGTTAAACTTTAATAAAAATTTAGGTAACCCAAAAAACCAAAAACATGAAATCTTATCCAACTTTTCGGGGGGGGAGGGGATTTTTATCCTTCTGCTCTGTATGCAACTTTCCAATAATTTATTCAGCCAATTGTATTTAACGGAAGATTGGATTCAAACTTCCGGTATTCCGGACACCATAGATTACAGCGCATGTAAAGTTGACGGTTCAGGAAATGTGTATGTTACAACCAATACCATTTCTGCAACCTTCAAAACCAAATGGATCTACGAGCACATACGATGGAATAATTTACAGAATTGATGCCTCTGGATATGTTGTCTGGAATACTTATTTAGGTGGACAAAATGGACATACTACAATTACTGGGGCAGCATTAGATAATGAAGATAATTTATATATCTGTGGAGGCACTATGGGAGGAACTGTGTTTCCAATAGAAGATCCAGGTGGAAGTGCTTACGTTGAAAATACTGGTAACGCGTTCGTTAGTGTATTTGCCAATAATAATGAACTCTTGTGGAGTACGCGATTTGGGGCTGAATCGGGTGATGTATCAACGGAACGCCCAACTGACATAACAGTTTTTGAGGGGACAATTGGCATTGTTGGAAGAACTGATGACGATGGATTTGAACCTATGGGTATAGCATATCAAGAAACTTATGGAGGTGGTCTTACAGATGGATTTTTAATCAGATTTAATGTGGATTATTCTGACGATTGGTCAACATATATTGGCTTAGAACAAAAGGATTATTTGCGCACAATTACTCACAATTTGGAAGGTGATTATTTTATAGGAGGCAATTCTTATGGCTCTGCGCATATTGATACTTACATAAGTCCTACACTCGAGGCAGGAGGAGGTGATTTATGGGATACTCCGCAGGGTGAAGGAGATGCTTTATTAGGTAAATTTTCAAGCTCTGGAGAGCGATTATGGCTTACTTATTATGGTGGAGATGATGATGATTATATTTCTGATATTGACTTTGATGAAAATCGTAACTTATTATTTGTAACTGGATACACTGCGTCATATGCTCCTTCATTTCCCATAAATGGTGATTTGCCGGGTGTTCTATAAAGGCTATAGACAAGCAGAATGGTTTTGTTATGTTTCCTAATCCAGCAAATAATACCATTACCATTAATTTTGAAGTGCCGCAACAAATAGTGCAAATTAATACATTCAATTATCTCGGACAAAAAATGGATATGCACTTTGATTTAACAAATAGGGCAGATATACGCATATTGCAGAGAGGTATATATTTTACAGAAATAATTACCAATAAAGATAAATATTCATGTAGATGGGTGAAAATCTGATAACCTTTACCTACTCGCATATCTCACCAAAAAAATCGCAATCAACGCAAACAACATATTCGGAATATTTGTCCCGATAATAGGATGCAGATCGCTGTTAATGGAAAAGCTTGTTGAAAATTGCAGGAAGAAAACATATAATGCACTGAGCGCAACTCCGGCTATGATATTAAACCAATTTCCTCCCCTTATTTTTTTGGACCCTAAAGCAGCTCCCATCACAACCAATATCAAAACAGAAATCGCAGAAGATGCACGGCGATATTGTTCCACACGATAATATTCCAACTCGCCTGTACCTTCCTTTTCTTTTTCTTTAATATATTCTTCCAGCTCTGTGTAGGTCAACACATCTTTTATTCTGATGTCTTGTTCAAAATCATTTGGAACTAAATTAAGTACGGTATCCATCGTTTTACCTTCCACATATTTTTCGCGCACATCATATACATCCCAGCGTTTATAATCTACAAAATGCCAACTTTTTTTATCAGTTTCATAGGTCATTTTATTCGCATTAATTTTTGTGATCAATTTTCTCGATTTCCCGTTTCCTTCATATTTTTCCAGGGAAACATTAAATCCTTCATTTGTTTTGAATTTAAAGCGCTCCAAAGAAATAAAGGTATTTTTATCCAGTTTTAAATGCAGATTATTTCCAAAATTTTTCGGGGTATGAATATATTTATCTTCAAAAGTAAGTTTGCGTTTATTTGTTTCAGGAACAAGTTGATAGTTGCCGTATAATAAAAGTGCCAAAGCGGCAAAACCACAAATTAAATAGGGCCGCAAAAATCTTTTAAAGTTCATGCCGCTGTTCATCATGGCAATTATCTCACTATTGTAAGCCATTCGCGAAGTAAAAAATATAACAGCAAGAAATATCAATAATGGCGCAAGTATGGAACCTATAAAAGGAATAAAATCAATATAATATTGAAACACTTCTCCGCCAGGCGCATTTCTTTCCACAAAATTTTCTGATTTATCAGAAAAATCAATTACGATCGCAATAGAAATTATCAGCACATGTGCGAAAATTGTGGTCACAACAAATTTGCTGATTACATATCTGTCGATAATGCTCAGCCATCTGTTGAACGGAAATAATAATATATCAATAATTTTCTTCACAATCGTGTACTCACCTTTTTAACCATCAAATTTTTCCACGCATAAAAATTACCTTCCATAATTTTTGTTCTTGCCTCCTTTACCAACCACAAATAAAAACTCAAATTATGAATACTTGCAATTTGAGGTCCCAATCGTTCGCCGGATGCAAATAAATGTCGCAAAAATGCTTTCGAATGATTGCGACTGGCAAATGAACCGGAAGTTTCATCTATTGCACTAAATTCGCTCTCCCATTTTTTATTTCTGATATTGATGATGCCTTCTGCTGTAAATAACATTCCATTTCTTCCATTTCGGGTTGGCATTACACAATCAAACATATCGATTCCAAGGGCTATACATTCCAAAATATTTGCCGGTGTTCCAACACCCATTAGATAACGCGGTTTATTTTCCGGTAGTATGTCACAAACAACTTCGGTCATGGCATACATATCTTCATGGGGTTCACCAACACTCAGTCCGCCAATTGCATTTCCTTCTAATTCCATTGATGCAATTACTTCGGCAGATCTTTTCCGCAATTCCGGAAAAACACTGCCTTGCACAATGGGGAAAAGAAATTGTTTGTAATCGTACAGTGAATTCGTTTTGTCCATTTGTTCTACGCAGCGTTTCAACCAGCGATGTGTCATTTCCATACTTTTTTCGGCGTAGGAATATTCGCAGGGATAAGAAGTGCATTCATCAAAAGCCATAATAATATCCGCCCCAATCTTTCTCTGTATATCAATAACATTTTCAGGTGTAAATGTATGTTTGCTTCCGTCAATATGCGATTGAAAAGTAACTCCTTCCTCTTTTATTTTGCGAATTTTAGCCAGCGAATGCACCTGAAAACCACCACTATCGGTCAAAATGGGTCCTTCCCAACTATTGAATTTGTGTAAACCACCGGCTTGGTGAATAATTTCAGTCCCGGGTCTCAGATATAAATGATAGGTATTTCCCAGAATTATTTCTGCCTTAATATCATTTTTTAATTCCTGAAAATGAACACCTTTCACTGTACCAATGGTTCCTACGGGCATAAAAATGGGGGTGTTGATGACACCATGATCCGTAGTAATTACCCCTGCGCGGGCTTTTGAATGAATATCCTTACCTGTTAGTTTGAAAAACACGCCGCAAAAATAGGTAATTGTGGACAGGGTGTGAATATGTTATCATACAATAGTAATTAAAAAAGAAGTGCAAATCTCAATCTTCTACCTTTGCTTCAGCACAACTATGGACATACATTTGATTTACACCGCTATTTTTTATTTATTTTGCGCAGCTGCTTTTTTTCAGATATTTTATATGCTGTTCTTTAATTTGCGTCTTGCAAATTTTAAGGTAAGAGAAAACAAACAACAAGATTATCCTCCTGTTTCCATCATTATTTGTGCGAAAAATGAGGATGCTAATCTGAAACAAAATCTTCCCAAAATATTGGCGCAGGATTATACCAATTTTGAAGTAATAGTTGTTGATGATAATTCGGAGGATGGTACTACGGAATATTTATTTTTTCTTGCTCAAAAAGAGCCGCGTTTAAAAAGAACGAAAACAGGTACTGGAAATCCGATGATGGCAGGAAAAAAATTTGCGCTTACATTGGGTTTAAAAGCTGCTGCAAATGAAATTGTAGTTTTAACAGATGCCGATTGTTATCCCGCAACCGATCAGTGGTTAAAAGGTATTATGCATGGTTATGGCAACGATAAAGAAATTGTATTAGGATACGGGGCCTATGAAAAACAACCCGGTTATCTTAATAAAAGAATACGGTATGAAACAGTGTTGTCAGCAATAAATTATTTTTCATTCGCATTGGCAAAATTGCCTTACATGGGGGTTGGAAGAAATTTATCGTATAAAAAACAATTGTTCTTCGACAATAATGGATTTTTCGAACACCGGCATATCCCGAGTGGCGATGATGACCTTTTTATTAATAAAGTGGCCACGAAACACAATACATCAATTGTAATTGATCCGGAAGTATTTACTTTTTCGGCGCCAAAAGAAACCTGGGATGACTGGAGGGAACAAAAAAAACGCCATCTTTCCACTGCAAAATTTTATAAATTTAAACACAAATTCTTTTTGGGGTTGCAACCAATAACACATATACTTTTTTGGTTCAGTGCAATTTTTTTATTGGGCATTGTGTTTGAATACTGGTATGTAATAATTGCAGCACTTATTGTTAGGTGGGCTTTATTGCGTTTTACCTTTACAAAGGCCATGAATAAACTGGAGGAGAGGGATCTTAAAAATTCCATCGAATTATTCGATCTGCTGCAAATTTTTTATTATTTCAGATTTGCAAAATCTGTTTTATTTAAAACGAAATACAGATGGGATTGAACGATAATTTTTCAGATCGCGCAAAAGAAGATATGGCACTTGTGTTAAAGGCCCGTTCCGGAGATCAGCATGCATTTAGTATTTTGATGGGACGATATAAAGATTCCATTAATTATATGTTGCTTAAAATGGTGCACAATCGCGACGATGCCGATGATCTTACCATTGAAGCATTTGGCAAAGCGTTTGCGCATCTCGATAAATATACACCCGAATTTGCTTTTAGTACCTGGTTATTTAAAATTGCAGTAAATAACGCTATCGATTTCATCAGAAAAAGAAAACTGCATACCTTGAGTCTGGATGATGAAAATGATGAAGGATCTAAATTTGCGTACTCTAGTATCAAAACAAATACTCCCGATCCGGAAGAAAAATTTATCAGGGAACAGAGAGCAGTTTTGATGCGCACAATTTTAGAAGAGTTGAATCCTAAATATAAAATTCTTGTAGAGCTTCGTTATTTTGATGAATTAAGTTATGAAGAAATTGCCGTTAAACTCAATATGCCTCTCGGCACTGTTAAAGCACAATTATTCAGAGCGCGAAATGTTTTATTCGAATTATTGCATGAACGCAGAGAACGGTATTGATCAGGTAATTTCTGCGTAATCACTTAAGTATAAAAATGGGGCATTCAGTTTTCCTTCCTTGCAAATTGTTGCATCGTGAATCATGCGCGATTCCGGTTTAAACAATTCATCCCACACCGAATGCATTAAAAGATTTCCGAATTCTTCACTTGCACTGCGCGGTAATTCATTCGGTAAATTATCAATTGCCATTATATCAATTGATTCCGGAATATAGGGTGCAATTTCACTTTCCGTGTTTACATCGTATCCGAAAACCGGTTCATTAATAGTAGTGGAACGTATGGTGGCAGGCACTCCTCCGTTAATATCGCAACTTACATCTGCAATCACTTTTATTCTCCAGTTTTTATTGCGCATATCTTCTTTCGAAAATAATTGTGGTGCTTTTGGATTCCAGAAAATACAATTGATCAATACATCACATTTATTCATGTATAACGTAAAATTGCATTTATAACGTTCAGGATTGTGGTGAAATTCTGATCTGTCAAATCCTCCGTCGCTTATTCTATCATAAAGATCATCACTATCCAAAATACAAAAAACTGTTTCGGGGAATTCATAATTTAAAAATTCATCTTTCGATATTTCCCTGATTTTAATTTCTCGGAGAAATTCCACTGCCCCTTTTCCAACCCGACCGGTTCCGGTTACCAGTATTTTAACTTTAGGCATACTCAGCCCTTTATACTGATATTTTAATTCATAATAATCGCGACACTCTTTTGCCCTTTTGAGATGTCCCTCATCAAGCCTTTGCCCGAGGGTCCATAAACCATTATGTGCGCCAATAATTCCTGCCCATCTGCCAAATGCAATTACACGATCACCTTTGTCATTTTTTAAACATTCGTAATCTACCATTGTGATGTTCTTCTGCAACAACATCTGCAGTAATTTTTTATTTTGCGACTGTTTTTTAATGGTATGAGAGAAGAATAAATATGTTTTATTATTGATCAAAAGATCATAGGGCACTTCCTTAACACCTAGCAAAATATCACAGGTGGAAAGATCTTCCTGTAAAAAAATTCCGCGTTCTTCAAACTCATAGTTAGCATAAGATCTACCCTTACCCGGTTGTACCAGAATTTCGATTTCCGGATATTTTTTTTTCAACTGCTCAATTTGTGCCGGAATTAGCGGCACTCTGGCATCAGGTGGGAATTTAGCTTCCCGAAGAATGCCTATTTTTTTTGCATACATATCAGGTGTAAAGATAATAGCTTGATTTAAAAAGAATTTATTTTTGGTATCAAACCCAAACTTAAGTTATACCTATTCGAAAATTAATTTCATTTTGTATTGCCGAGTGATAGATTAATGAAAATCGTATAATAAAACCTTTAATCAGCGGGATATTTTCTATTGATTAACAGCCTGTTATCCTCCAAAATGCTCTGTATCCCTTATTTTTGCACTCAATATGGAAATTTCGAAAACATATAGCCCGACTGAAATTGAGGATAAATGGTATAAACACTGGATGGATAAAAAATATTTTCATTCAGAACCCGACGATCGCGAACCCTATACAATTGTAATTCCGCCACCCAATGTAACCGGTGTATTGCACATGGGTCACATGCTGAATAATACCATTCAGGATGTATTGATTCGCAGAGCAAGAATGATGGGTAAAAATGCCTGCTGGGTGCCTGGAACCGACCATGCAAGTATTTCTACCGAGGCTAAAGTGGTAGGAATGCTTCGCGAAATGGGGATTAAAAAAAGTACTCTTACAAGAGAGGAATTTTTAACCTATGCATGGCAATGGAAAGAAAAATACGGCGGCATCATTTTACAGCAATTAAAAAAACTTGGAGCTTCCTGCGATTGGGATCGAACAAGTTTTACTATGGATCCGGGTTATTATGAAGATGTAATTGCGGTATTTATTGAATTGTATAATCGCGGTTATATTTATCGCGGATTGCGCATGATCAATTGGGACCCCGAAGCAAAAACGGCATTGAGCAATGAGGAAGTTTTTTATAAGGATGTAGTTTCAAAACTGTATTTCGTAAAATACAAATTGAAAGACTCTGATCATTTTATTACGGTTGCAACCACAAGACCGGAAACAATTTTAGGAGATACCGCAATATGTGTACATCCGGACGATGAACGATATAAAAAATTTGTCGGACGAACAGCTCTGGTTCCGATGATAGATCGTGAAATACCAATTATAGCTGATGAATATGTAGAAAAAGAATTTGGTACCGGCGCATTAAAAGTTACACCGGCCCATGACGAAAACGATTATGAACTCGGGAAAAAGCATAAATTAGAGGTTATTGATACCTTTAATGATGATGGTACTCTAAATGAAAAAGCAAAATTATTTATTGGTCTCGACAGATTCGTTGCCAGAAAAAAAGTGGTAGCACTTTTGGAAGAATTAACACAACTTGTTAAAACAGAGGACCTGAAAAACAGTGTTGGATATTCAGAACGAACGGATGCAGTGGTGGAGAAAAAATTAAGTATGCAATGGTTTCTTTCGATGAAGGAAATTTCTGCTCCTGCATTGGAAAATGTGCTGAATGGAAATATTAAGATCCACCCCAATAAATATATAAATACCTACAAATACTGGATGGAAAATGTACGCGACTGGTGTATTTCCCGTCAATTGTGGTGGGGACATAGAATTCCGGCTTGGTATACGGAAAGTGGTGAATTTGTTGTAGCAAAAACAAAAGATGAGGCAGAAGCAATATTAAGAGAAAAAAATATTTCCTTTAATACATTAAATCAAGATGAAGATGTGCTGGATACCTGGGCTAGCAGCTGGTTGTGGCCTATAAGCGTATTTAACGGATTGCAGGATGATAAAGGGGAGATCAATTATTATTATCCAACAAATACGTTAGTGACCGCTCCTGAAATATTATTTTTCTGGGTTGCGCGTATGATAATAGCCGGTTATACTTTTAGAAATGATAAACCTTTCAGCGATGTTTATTTGACAGGAATTGTGCGCGATAAACAACGCAGAAAAATGAGTAAATCGCTCGGAAATTCGCCCGACCCTTTAGATCTTATTGAGCAGTATGGTGCTGATGCCGTTCGTTTGGGAATGTTATTGTGTTCGCCGGCAGGAAACGATATTATTTATGATGAAAAATTAATTGAACAAGGCAGAAATTTTAATAATAAAATATGGAATGCACTTCGGCTTATTGTTGGATGGGAAATTGTGGAAGGCGAAAACAAAAACAATATTGCCGCCATCGAATGGTTCGAAGCAAAATTGAATAATACCGTTACTACAGTAAATACCCATTTTGACGATTTTAGAATAAGTGATGCATTAATGGAAATGTATTCTTGTATTTGGGACGATTTCTGCAGTTGGTATCTTGAATTTATAAAGCCGGAATTCGGAAAACCTATCGACACAATTACCTATCAGAAAACTGTTGCTTTTTTTGAGAGAATATTAAAATTATTACATCCCGTAATGCCATTTATTACAGAAGAGATCTATCATATTTTAAAAGATCGAAAGGATGATATTATTGTTGCAGATTATCCTGTTTCCACAAAATCGGATGAAACAAATTTACAACAAGGTGAAATGGCGAAGGATATTATTGTTAAGATAAGAGATGCAAGAGCAAAAAATAATATAAGTCCCAAAGAACAGTTACCACTTTTTATTGCAGGCGATCTCAAACAATTTGAGAAAGTAAATTATATAATTATCAAACTCGGAAATATTTCAAATTTTGAATCTACTTCCGCTGACATTGAAAATGCTGTTTCCTTTATTTCGGGAGGACAAACTTTTTACATTCCGATAAATAAAAAAATTGATGTAGAACAGGAGCGCACTAAATTGCAGGAACAGATTAGCTATCAACAAGGATTTTTAACCAGTGTAGAAAAAAAGCTCAATAACCGGCAGTTTGTTTCCGGAGCACCGCCTGCTGTCGTAGAATCAGAAATGAAGAAAAAAGCCGATGCAGAGGAGAAAATCAGGATGTTGGAAGATTCGTTGAGGAAGTTAGGGGGGAGTTAGTGAGCAGTGAGCAGTGGTGAAATATGAGGAATGCCCACCCTGATGATCTGGTCGGACTGTGAAAATATTATAAACTACCCAAAATGCTGTAAGCATTACCTATCATGTATCAACGGACTTCAGTCCTTGTGAAATAGGAAGCAAAAGGGGAACGCGGATGACGCGGATTGGGGGGGATAAAAAAAAGATAAAAAAACCAATGTATGGGTGGATTAAGGGGAACGCGGATGACGCGGATTGGGCGGATAAAAAAAAGATAAAAAAATTGGGATAAAAAAACGAATGTATGGGTGGATTAAGGGGAACGCGGATGACGCGGATTGGGGGGATAAAAAAAAGATAAAAAAACGAATGTATGGGTGGATTAGGGGAACGCGGATGACGCGGATTGGGCGGATATAAAAAGATAAAAATATTGGGATAAATAAATAAATGTATGGGTGGATTAAGGGGAACGCGGATGACGCGGATTGGGCGGATATAAAAAGATAAAAATATTGGGATAAATAAATAAATGTAAGGGTGGATTAAGGGGAACGCGGATGACGCGGATTGGGGGGATAAAAAAAAGATAAAAAGATTGGGATAAAAAAACGAATGTATGGGTGGATTAAGGGGAACGCGGATGACGCGGATTGGGCGGATATAAAAAGATAAAAATATTGGGATAAATAAACGAATGTATGGGTGGATTAGGGGAACGCGGATGACGCGGATCGGGGAGTAAAAGATGGATAAAAATGTGAGGAAAATGGTAGTGT
>Ga0163149_10003906_pt1 | contig 16664 bp, 12 predicted proteins | sample OliLakLV19MP5G1_FD_148604 | JGI IMG/M metagenome (GOLD analysis project Ga0163149, IMG submission 148604) | Freshwater microbial mat bacterial communities from Lake Vanda, McMurdo Dry Valleys, Antarctica - Oligotrophic Lake LV.19.MP5.G1 | ecosystem: Environmental > Aquatic > Freshwater > Lake >...
CTCCTAACAATAGAGCTGCCTCTGCAGTCCAGCGACCGGTCCCTTTCTGTTCAGCCTTATCAAGAATTTTATCTACTAAGAAAGTTTTATCGTCCTCATCTTTTTTAGAAAATATCTTAGATGTAATTTCAATAAGAAATGATGAGAGCGGGCCCTGATTCCATTTTGAAAAGAGAGAGGAGAGCGCTTCCGGTTTTAAAGATCCAACCTCTCTTAACAGGTGATACGCTTCAGCAATAAGCTGCATATCAGCATACTCAATACCATTATGAACCATCTTTACAAAGTGTCCCGATCCACCTGGTCCAATATAGATATGACAAGGTGTTGGTGCCTTGGCTGAAATTTTATCAAACATAGCGGCTAGCTGTTCCCAGCCACCTTTATCACCACCTGGCATAATACTTGGGCCATTTAATGCACCCTCCTCACCACCAGAGACCCCTACTCCTAGAAAAGTTATCTTCGCTGCGGTACCCTCTTCTGCGCATTCTTTCTGGCGTCGTTCGGTATCTTGATAATGAGAATTTCCAAGATCAACTACGATATCGCCAGCTTCAAGTAAGGGTTTTAATCCTGCCAAAACTGAATCTACTGGGCTACCAGCAGTTATCATGACTAAAACCTTTCTTGGTTTCTCAAGAGCAGCGACCATCTCAGTAAGATCTTTACAAGATACAAAATTTTTACCGGTATTGGCAGAAATAAACTTATCCGTCTGTTCCGAAGTACGATCATAAACCGCAACAGAAAATCCATTTCGCTCTATATTACGAGCGAGATTACTCCCCATAACACCTAACCCAATCATCGCAACATTTGCTTTCATTAAACCGCTTCCTCTAAATAGATGCCCTCAGGCCCAAGATTAATTATTACAGTTGCAGGAGTTTCCACATTTGCTGAAAAAACCTGAGAAGATAAAAATTTCATCGCTGAGGTGCTATCTAAAAATCCTGCCCTTACACAATCAACTAATTTGGCTTCCTCTTTTGGAAGAACGGTTCTGGCAAAAGCTATAACTTGATCATTCGGCTCAAGCGGCAAAGATGATAGTTCAATATTGACCAGGGAGTTTGCACCTACAAGATTTCGAGTAAGAGAAGTATTTCCATCTAAGTTTGATTCTTCAACAAAGAATGGCACGACTTCACCACTGCGAACTATATAAACAGATCCAATATCTGATTTTCCAACGGCTATAAAAGAATCATATAGTATAAGGCCTAAAAGGGACGCCCCCATCCTGCCTCCGGCCGCTAATTTATGGCCAAAATCATAAACCGATCTATTGGCCTCCCTAAAGGCACGCTCCAGTGCTTCAAGAATAATTGTATCTCTCTCTCCACTTAGAAGTGCTGTTCTTTTTTGGGTTAAAAACTGAGAGGTTGAATCAAGGTAATGCTCTAGTGCAAGCCTTGATGCTATCTGACCGCTAACAGTATGGCTAATCGCTTTTACAAATCCTGCAACAATACATCCCGGTCTTGCTATCGGATTAAGAACTGAGAATAGCTCCCCTGGATCATGGGGCAAAGGCGATTCTGCGATAACGCAGTCAACTTTAGTTAAACTCATGTCCAAAGAAATTTCCTTACTTTCTGAATACCTTTCTTCTTTGATATCATTTCTTTGATATCAATAGCAGAGCTTACTTAAAGCCTCACTACGGGCCTAACTAAGGTACTACAAATCCAAAAGATGAAGTTGCTGCAATCGATAACTCATGTAACTGAGATGGAAACATGCCAAGGAAAAGAGCTGCGACAGCACAGGCAGTAAGAGCTCCAAACATCGGGATATTTACAGTTACTGTAGAATCATTTTCACTCTCTGTAAAATACATCGCAACAAGCACTCTTAGGTAGTAGTAACACGAAATCGCAGAATTTATAACTGCAATGATAACTAGTCCAATATAATTAGCTTTTACAGCGGCACTAAAGAGATAAAATTTACCTAAGAAACCAGCCAAGCCTGGTGGTAATCCTGCTAAAGAGAAAATAAAGATGGTCATAAACACGCCTAAGACCGGATTTTTAAAACCTAGACCATTAAAGCGGGTAATGTGATCCCCCTCAGTACCAGCTGGAGCACTATCACTAACCGCCATTACAACTCCAAATGCACCGAAAGTCATAATCATATAAGCAACAAGATAAAACATAACTGCTGGACCACCACCACTATTCGGAGCAAGAAATGCCACAAACATATACCCGGCATGAGCAATACTAGAATAGGCAAGCATTCTCTTAACACTACGTTGTCTAAGAGCGATTAGATTTCCTAGGGTCATGGTCAACACTGAAAGGATCCAGATAAGATCAGTCCAATTAGCAAAGATGTTTGGTTCTCCAAATAGAACCCACATACCACGAAGTGCGACACTCACTGCGGCTGCTTTAATAACACAGGCCATAAACGCAGTAACAGCTGTTGGGGCACCCTGATAAACATCAGGGATCCAAAAATGAAACGGGACTAGTCCGATTTTAAATCCAAATCCTGTAAGGATAAATCCAAGGGCGGCATAGAGCACTATATTACTCTGAGCTCCATCAGTGATTAATAAACCTGCAATCTCAGGTATAAATAGAGAGCCTGTTAATCCATAAAGAAGTGAAATTCCGTAGAGAAAAATCGCTGAGCTAAATGAACCAAGGAGAAAATATTTAAGTCCGGCCTCACTTGATCGACTACTCCAGAGATTAAGTGCACACATCGTATAAAGTGCAATCGACATAATCTCTAAGCCAACAAAGAGTAAGATCAGCTCTCTGGCACTAATTAAAACAATCGCTCCAGCAATACTCATTAAAAACAGAGAGTAATACTCACCGATTGAGGAGATCCCCTCTTTCTCTAAAGAGCGAGCTCCTAAAATATATGCGGTTAAGGATCCGATCAAGATGATCATAGAGACTAAAAATGTAAATGGGTCTCCATAAACAAGACCTCCAAAAGCAGTTGTCCCAATCTCAAAAGAACCACGCACACAGAAAAGCATTAAGATGGCAGCAACTAAAGTGAGTGCAGTTATGCCATGCCTAATCTTTGAAGATTTTGCTGTAACTTCATTCATTAAAAGAAGAAATGCACCAGCACTTAGTATCAGCACTGGGGAGGTAATTTTAAAATCTATTGCACTTACTTCCATTCAGATCTTCCTTTTCTCAGTTATATTTTTTCACTGTTATATTTATAAATATATTTATAAATCAGTATCGCCTATAGAATTCTCAGTTTTATTCGAAGTACTCTTTCCTAGAATCTCTCCAAAGGAGGCACGCATTCCATTTTCCTTGCTACCCTCATGTCCACCTTCCATTCCACTCCTTCTCTCATTAATCATAGCAATATAATGATTTACTGATGGCTCAATGATTGAAAGGATCTTCTGAGGAAATATACCCATATAAAAAACAGCGATTAATAGCGGAATCAAAGTTGCATATTCGTGAGCTTTTATATCTTGTAGGTCTCCATTTTTGGCCTCGTCAATTTCACCAAACATAGTCCTCATATAAAGGCTAAGCATATAAATAGCCCCTAAAATAACTCCTAATACTGCTATCGCGGTAGCCAATGGGAATTCTCTAAAGCTTCCATTAAGAATTAAAAACTCACCGATAAATCCATTAGTCAAAGGAAGGGCGATTGAGCTTAAGGTAAAAACTAAAAAGAGAAAGGCAAAAACTGGAACCTTTGAAGCGAGACCACCGTATTCAGAGATCTCTCTAGTATGCCGTCGATCGTAGAGCACTCCAACAAGTAAGAATAATGCTCCTGTTGAGATACCGTGATTAAGCATCTGATAGATAGATCCAGTAGCCGACATCGAATTAAGAGCAGCCCAACCAAGAACACAGTAACCTAAGTGGGAAACTGAGGAATAAGCAACCAGTTTTTTAATATCGTGCTGAGCCCAAGCAACAAGTGCTCCATAGATAATTCCGATCACTGCTAATGTAACTATTAGCGGAGTAAAATACTGAGCAGCTAGTGGGAACATCGGATAAGCGAATCTAATAAAACCGTAAAGTCCCATCTTTAAAAGAACACCAGCAAGGACCACGGAGCCTCCGGTAGGTGCTTCAACGTGAGCATCAGGCAACCATGTATGAAAAGGAAAAATTGGAACCTTAATACCAAAGGCAACTCCAAATCCTAAAAAGAGCCAGAACTGCTCTTTAAATGAGAGACTAGTATTTACAAGGTCTGAAATTGTAAATGACATTGCACCAGTCTCTACTGAATGGGCATAAGCAACATAGAGAAGGGCAACAAGCATAAGGACACTGCCCGTAACTGTATAGAGTACAAACTTAAGAGTAGCATAAATCCTACGAGCTCCTCCCCATATTCCGATTAGAAAATACATCGGAAAGAGCATTAACTCCCAGAATATATAAAAGAGAAATGCATCAGTCGCAAAGAGAGTACCGATCATAGCAGTTTCCAAGATCAGCATATTGGCCAGATACCCTCTTACATTTTCATGCACAGAATTTGAGGCGATAACAATGATCGGCATTAAAAAAGTCGTAAGGAGTACTAAGACTAAACTTATGCCGTCAACCCCCACTCCATAATTGACACCGAATGATGGAATCCAAGATAATTTTTCTGATAATTGAAGAAGCGGGTTGGTTGAATCAAACTTAAATAATATTAAAATACTTAAGCCAAAAGTAACCAAAGACCAGATTAAAGCGATCCCTCGTACTAAATTCTCATCCCTAGATCGTGGAAAGAGATATAGCCAAATCGCTCCAACTAATGGGGTAAAAATAACCGCACTTAAAAGATGCGATGAGAAGAAATTTATTATTACGTCAAGCATCTTAAAATCCTAAAAAACAAGATAAAGCCCGATTAAGGCGATCATTCCTGCAAACATTAAAAACATATACGTTCGAACCTGTCCGGTTTGGGTAGATCGCAGCACCTCTCCACTTACATCAACAATCTGAGCTGTTCCATTTACTGCACCATCAACAATTGACTGATCAACATTCGTCCAGAGAAACTTGGCTGCCCCTTCAAGAGGTCGCACGATAAAGCTTCCATAAACCTCATCAAGGTAATATTTATGTTCAAGTAATTTTGTTACTGGTGATAACGCCGAGCCGATCATCTTAGGAATATTCTTTAGCTTTGTATAAAGTATTAACGCCACCAATACACCCATAATAGCAGTCCAACTATGTTTAAGAGCTGCTACCAACTCCTCATGATGAAAGTGTGCTCCATTAGCAGGTAGAACATGTTCTAAATAGTGAGCCAGATCACCGCCGTAATATCCAGCAACAGTTGCTAGTCCAGCTAAAATAATTAATGGAATAGTCATTAGTAGAGGTGATTCATGAGGATGGGCATGTCCGCGATATGAGCCAAAGAAAGTCATCGCTAAAGAGCGGGTCATATAGAACGCAGTAATGACAGCTGTGATGGAAGCCAGTATTACTGAGAACTCTAAGATCCCTGAGAGATAAATATTAGGGTTACTCTGTAGCGAAGCAAGGATGGCATGCTTAGACCAGTATCCACTAAATGGCGCAATTCCAGCGATAGCCAAGGTTGAGAGAAGATACGTTACAAAGGTAATTGGCATTAATTTCGCCAAACCACCCATGTGGCGCATGTCTTGTTCATGATGACAGCCATGAATAACAGAACCAGCACCAAGAAAGAGACAGGCCTTAAAAAATGCATGGGTAATAACATGAAAGATAGCTACCCAATACGCGCCCGATCCAGCCGCCATAAACATAAAGCCAAGCTGACTAACAGTTGAATAGGCTAAAACTTTTTTAATATCATTTTGAGCAATGGCAATTGTGCCGGCAACAAAAGCAGTTAGAACAGAAACGATCACCACAACTGACATCGCTAATGGTGCTGCATCAAAGATAAAATTAGTTCTAGCCATCATGTAGACACCAGCAGTTACCATCGTGGCGGCATGGATAAGAGCTGATACTGGCGTTGGTCCGGCCATGGCATCAGGCAACCAAACAAAGAGAGGTATTTGAGCTGATTTTCCAGCTGCGCCAATAAAAAGACAGATCCCAACCGATGTTAATAGGGTAACATAAAGTGAGAGGTCCTGAAGTTCTGCGATCTTTTGAGCTAAGGCTACAAAATCAATCGTTCCAAAAGTTTGAGAGATTAAAAATATAGCTAATAAAAATCCAGCATCCCCTATTCTATTAACAACGAATGCTTTTTTACCTGCTGCTGCAAAGGCTAAATTTTTATACCAAAATCCGATCAAGAGATAAGAGCAGAGCCCTACTCCCTCCCAACCAATAAAGAGGATCAAAAGATTTCCGCCAAGGACTAAGATCAGCATTGAAAATAGAAATAGATTTAGGTATGAAAAAAATCTGTGCTTTGATTCATCCTCCGCCATATAAGCGATCGAATATAGATGGATAAGGCTGCCAACTCCGGTAACTACGAGACACATCACGGCAGTTAAAGCATCAAATCTAAAGATAAAATCAACAGAGAGATCTCCCACAGAGAACCAGTTAAATAAAGAGTACTCAAAGATCTCTTTGGGCCCGAGCTTTCTAAAGAGATTGTAGACAATTCCAAAAGAAGCAATTGCAGATAGAGTAGCGATCCATCCAGCCAGATTCTTTACCTTCTTTCCAATCACAAAGGAGAGAATTGACCCAATAAGAGGAGCCAAAACTATTAAGGCTAATGTAGGTTCAGAAATTGTCATAATTTAAGCTCACCCGAATCTGTTGTTTCAACTGAAAGAATTGATCTAAAAACTGAGATAATAATCGCTAATCCAACAGCTGCCTCTGCTGCGGCCACTACCATTACAAAGAAAACACCGATCTGCCCCTCCAGATTTCCATGAAGTTTTGAGAAAGTTACAAATGTAAGATTAACGGCATTAAGCATGATCTCAATACACATAAAAACAACTATAGTATTACGACGTACCATTACCCCAAGAGCACCAACTCCAAAAAGAATCGCCGCTAAAACTATATAGTGACTAAGTGGTAACATTTTTTTTCGTCCTTTTGGCTAATATAACAGCACCAACAATAGCAACCATGATAAGAATCGATGCGACTTCAAATGAATAAATGTATTTGGTGTAGAGAAGAAGTCCAATTGACTTAACATCTCCTTGCAGATTCGTTCCTGAAACTGAAAAGGTATCTCTAAGTGCAGGGAGAAGCATTTTAAAAAGGGCAAAGATTGCAACTAAGGAGAGTCCTCCTAAGAAATATGAGGGTTTTTTCTCAGCACCATCTAAACTTAAAAGCATAATTACAAATACAACTAAAACCATTATCGCCCCGGCATATACAATGATCTGAGCAGTCGCTAAAAAATGAGCATCTAATAAAGCAAACAATGCAGCGATCATAAAAAGATGAAGGACCAGACAAAACGCACTATAGAGAGGCTTCTTCATGATCAAAACCCCAAGCGCAGAGGCGAGGGTTAATCCTGCAATTATGTACCAAATGATTTCTTCCATATTTCAGCTACCAAATTTTAACTGCCAAATCTTAACTATCAAATTTTAACTACAAAGCCAGTTTAAGAACTGCTGTTATCAATAAATTTAATAATGATGCCGGTAAAAGTATCTTCCAACCTAGGTGCATCAACTGATCATATCTAAATCTAGGTAATGTCCAGCGAACAACGATCTGAAGAATGCAGAAAAATACAACTTTACTAACAAAAACAATATGTCCAATTAATGCGCCGATCCAATCTCCTGGAAGAGTCACATATGGAATATCCCATCCACCAAAGAACATAAGCACAACAAGGGCTGACAAAAGTGCAATTTCTGCAAATTCGCCTAACCAGAAAAGAAGAAACTTCATTCCAGAATATTCAGTAAAGTATCCAGCGACTAGCTCAGACTCACTCTCAGGAAGGTCAAACGGTGCGCGCTTTGTTTCGGCCATGCCGGCAACAAAAAATATTACAAAAGCTAGCGGTTGAGTAAAAATTCCCCAAGCTGGCAGAAATCCGCCGATCAGGACGGTTTGTTTTACAACCATGTCATAGAGATCCAATGTTCCATAAAGGATAACCATTGAAACAAGCGAGACTCCAAGTGCCAGCTCATAAGAGATCATCTGAGCCGCACTTCTAAGACCTCCTAATAGAGAGAACTTATTATTTCCACACCATCCGGCAATCGTAACTCCATAAACAGCGATCGAAGCCATGGCAAAGATAAATAAAACTCCAACATCTAGATTTGCCACCTGTGGACGAATTTTATATCCACCAATTTCAAAATCTGGAGCTACAGGAATTAAGGCATAAGCCAAAAATACTGGAAAGACAGCCATAAATGGCCCAAGGGAATGAATGAAGTTTGACGTCCCTTTTGGTACAAAATCTTCCTTAAAGAGTCCTTTAACAGCGTCACAAAAAAGAGTATTAACAATTCCCAGAATTCCTAGTAATCGCACAACAGCAAAAACTGGTTTTAGTAAAATATTATCAGTATAGAAATATGCACCAGCTCTGTTTGCTCCGATTCGATCTTGAATAAGTGCCGAACCTTTTCGCTCAACCCAAACACAGATTGAAGCCAATCCTTGGGCTAAGTTAAAAACCACAATTATCTTAATAAGGAGAATAATCCATTCCATAGATCTAAAAACGCCTCCTAGACAGCAGTTACACCACCCTGTGTTTTGCTACGTCCAGCTTCATTAAGTTCAGTTAACAAGACCCCACCATTTTTAAGCTCTGCAATTTTCAGCGTACTTAGACGTGGATCACTTTGAAGATATCTTAAAGTAAGATCCCGATCATTTGCACAACTAATAAGCTCCTGACCCAATCTTTGAGCCGCCATATTAATAATCCGCCAGACCTGATTTGTACCTACTGGTGAATCAATTAATCTATCAATGTACTGAAGTCTCATCTTTCGATTGACATATAGTCCAGCTTTTTCAAGACAGGTTCGTTCAGGAATAACAGTTTGAACCGATCCAATAAGTGGCGACTCTGCATCTGAGATTATCGCAATTGAATTTTTTGCTTTAGCAATTCCACTAAGCAGCTCTGAAGAAAAGTCCTCTCTTAAAATAGCTCGCTCACCTATAATAATTATATTCTGTGCAGTACCAGCCTTAACTGCGGCTAGAGCGTCTTTATATTCACTCTCTAACTTCTCACCACCTAATGAGAAAACCTGAGCTCCTCTAAAATTAGCTGCGTAATCAGGACTTACCAAAATTTTCTCTACATCATTTAACTCTCGCTCTTTATAAGCGATCACAGTTTTGAATTTCTGAATATCTCTATCTAAAAATTTCTTGATCAACCAAAACTCTTCAAGCAAAAGATCTGGAGAGAGAAAGACTACAGTATCTTGGCCTTTAAAAGCCTTAAAAGAATCAAGCGCGGTTTGTAGTTCAACAGTGCTACCCTTTACGGCCGCCTCAGTAATTCTTGTTTTTGGTTGAAATCTTTGAAATCCGTACCGACCTTCATCGCACAACCATTCTTTGTTAACTTCAGCATTATATTTTGCCTTAACCTGAACCACCTGACCGTCTCTTACTGCAACTTTTACATTGCAACCAGTGGAGCATCCTGTGCAGATCGATTCTGTTTCTTTGGCGTACCAAATTCGACTATTAAATCTCCAGTTTCTATGTGTTAGAGCGCCGACCGGGCAGAGGTCTACAACAGTCCCAGAAAGAGCGTTATTTAATTCCTTACCTTTATTAACTGCAATTACTGTTTGATCTCCTCGATTTAACAATCCAAGCTCAGATGTTTGGGTAATTTCATCGCAAAAACGGATACACCGGGTGCACATAATACACCGCTCCCCATCTAGAATTACATTTGGTCCTAGTGGTTCAGCTTTTACTTTGTGAACCTTCTCCTCTTCAAACCGACTTGGTTTGGCATTATACTCGTAGTGATAGTCCTGAAGTTTACAGTGTCCAGACTGATCGCAAACTGTGCAGTCTAGTGGATGGTTAATCAAAATAAATTCTAAGGTCGCAGCCTGAGCATCTTTAACCGCTTGGCTACTTCCCTGGGTAGAGATATCTAACCCTTTTTGTACGATCATGTTGCAAGCAATCTCTAATTTCGGTCGACCCTTGATCTCAATCTGGCACATTCTACAGTTACCAGCGATTGAAAGGTCTTTATGGTAACAATAATGCGGTATGGTAATTCCAACTGAAGCTGCGGCTTCAATAAGATTTGTTCCTGCAGGCACAACTACTTTTTGGCCATCAATGGTTAGCTCAACCATTTCTTTAGCCTCCTTGGCCTCTTTAGTCCCATTTTTATCCGCCCCATTTATTTCTGACATCTCTTAATTCCTAACTCAAAAATCTTGCTTACTACTGCACCTGGGCCAACATTGAACTACTACGGGATCCGCTACCTTGACCCTTCGTCTCTCCTTCAACGGCTTTAATCTTACTTAAAAATTCCTCAGGAAATTTCTTCATGCAACTAAGTGCTGGGGTAATCAGTGCTTCACCAAATGGACAGATCGTATGACCACCGATCTGGGCACATAAATTTTCAATTAACTTCATATCCCCGGCCTGACCTTTCCCATCAATGATTCTATGAAAGATCTTTTCGATCCAATGTCCACCCTCTCGACACGGAGTACACTGTCCACATGATTCATGTGAATAAAAATGAGCCAGGTTAAGAGCAACATCAACCATATCAACGGTCTCATCCATTACAATAAATCCACCAGAGCCAAGCATCGTTCCTGCCTGCTGAAAAGATTCATAGTCCATGTTGACACCTTTAAGTTCATCAGCGCGTAATACCGGCACTGAAGATCCGCCAGGGATAATTGCTTTTAATTTTTTTCCATTCCAAATTCCGCCACACTCTTCAGCGATAAATCTCTCAACTGGATAGCCGAGATCGATCTCGTAAACACCTGGCTTATTGATATGGCCGGAAGCACTAATGAGTTTTGTACCTGGGGATTTCTCTGTGCCGATGGCTCTATAAGCAGCTGCGCCGTTCTCCATAATCCATGGCAACGCCGCTAAAGTTTCAGTATTGTTAACCACAGTTGGAGCACCATAAACACCGACAACAGCAGGAAATGGGGGTTTTAATCTTGGCTGTCCTTTTTTCCCCTCTAAAGATTCGATCAACCCAGTCTCTTCTCCACAGATATAAGCACCAGCTCCACGATGAACAACCATGTGATGGGTAAATCCGGATCCAAAGATATTCTCTCCTAAGTATCCCTTCTTATAAGCTTCATTGATCGCCTCTACTGTTCTCACATACGGATATCCGTACTCACCTCGGATATAGACACATGACCAATGGCTCTGAAGTGCCCAAGCTGCGATCAACATCCCCTCAATACATAGGTGTGGTTCTTTTTCTAAGAGAACACGATCTTTAAATGTACCAGGTTCACTTTCATCAGCATTCTGTAAAAGATAAACTGGTTTGCCTGAATTTCTAGGAACGAATCCCCATTTAACTCCAGTAGGAAATCCTGCTCCACCTCTACCACGTAATCCAGAAGCTTTAACCTCTTCAATTACCTTAAGTGGATCCATGCCTAACACTTTTTTTATTGTGCTATATCCACCACGGCTCTCGTATCCTGACATAGTGTACTGATCAGGTTTGTCTATGTGCTGAAGTAAGATCTTTTTATGTCCTGTCACGTCTTAATTTTCCGTATATAAAACTAAATAACTTCTGACCTTGGTAGATCCTTTAATCCGTCCCCTAGAATATCTGTCTTCATTGATAATCTAAGATTAGGGTTCTCCTTATCGATCCGTTTCATTAACGCATCTAATTTCTCTACAGTAAGATTTTCACAATAAAGATCATTTAACTGACACATTGGCGCTGTCCCGCATGATCCTAAACACTCAACCTCTTCAAAGCTCCACCGGCCATCTTTCGTAACTTCATGAGCAGAGACACCGAGTTTTTTCTCTAAAAATTCTGTTATCTGCCCTGCTCCTCTAAGAGCACATGATAGAGTGCGACATACCTGTACATGGTATTTTCCAACTGGTTCTTTGTAGTACATGGTATAAAAAGTGGCGACCTCCATTACATGGACTGGGGCCATTCCAACCTTTTCACTGACCCACTTAATAGCTTCATCATTAACGTGCCCTTGCTCCTCTTGGGCAATATAAAGTGCTGGCATGACTGCTGACTTTTTATCAGGATACTTTGAGATTAACTCATGAACTCTTCGATCTGCTTCTGCTGAAAAAGTCGCCATTTATACTTCCTATGCTACTTCCTAAATTTACCAATTCAATTACATTAAAATTATCTATCGCACTCGCCACCGATCATATTGATCATTCCAAAAATCGGCACAACATCAGCAATGGTATGTCCAATCAACATTTTTTTCATAATACCCATATGAATATAACTTGGGGCTCTGACATGAACCTTATAAGGCTTACCCGTTCCATCACTGACTAGAAAATATCCAAGCTCTCCGTTACCGCCCTCGACTAACATATACACTTCACCTGCTGGTGGCTGGACCCCTTTAATGACCAACTCAAAGTGGTTAATCATGCCATCAATACTTTTATAAACTTCCTCTTTTGGCTCAAGTACGATGTGAGGATCTCGGATACTTATTGGTCCATCTGGAATCTTTTGCATTGCTTGTTCACAGATCCTAAGTGCTTGCTCTGTCTCAACCATACGAACACAGAAACGATCGTAGTTATCCCCTTTTGTGCCAAGTGGAACTTCAAAGTCAAAATCCTCATACGAAGAATATGGAAAGGCCTTACGAACATCGTAGTTAACTCCACTAGCTCGAGCTACAGGACCAGCTAATCCGTAATCAATTGCTTCAGCACGTGTAACTATTGCAACATCACACATCCGATCCATAAAGATTCTGTTTCGAGATAACAACCGATCACAATTATTTAAATGTTTCCTTACCCCAGCAAAGGCCTCATTCATCTTGCGTTCAAAATCAACAGGGAGATCCTCCTTTACCCCACCTACTCTAGTGTAAGAGATCGTTAACCTAGCCCCAGTCACCTCTTCAACAAGATCCCAGAGATATTCACGAGCTTGAACTAAATAAAGAAATGCTGAAAAAGCTCCCAATTCCATGGCGCTCGCGCCAAGACAGGTCAGGTGATCACAAACTCTAGATATCTCTGACATTATAACGCGGATATATTGGCACCGCTTAGGAACTTCTACTCCAAGTAATTTCTCTACAGTAAGTGCCCAACCAACATTATTAATTAGTGGGGATACATAATTTAATCGATCGGTGTATGGAATGACCTGGTTATAATCTACATTCTCGCACATCTTCTCAAAACCACGGTGCAGATATCCTACCTCAACATCAGCATCAATAATCTTTTCTCCAGAGATCTCTGCTGCCACCCTAGCGGTACCATGAGTTGCTGGATGAGCTGGTCCCAAGTTTAAAACCATCGTCTCTGTATGAAGATCATCATTCAGGGCTCGCGGTCTAACCCTAGTGGTAACGCCACCAACACCTAGGTCTTCATTAAATAGTGAGGGTTTTTTAATCATGATCCTGCCCTCTCTTCCTGTTTCTTTTTTGTAATTTGAACAAGTGCTGGCCGCGACATGTCGTCAGCGGTGTTTCTTACCTCTGGAGAGCGCATCGGCACACGGGGCTGCTTGCCCTGAACTGGATAATCCTTTCTTAATGGGTGTCCCTCAAACTCAGGATACATAAGCATTCTACGAACATCAGGATTACCTACAAACATAATTCCGTACATATCCCAAGTCTCAGACTCTAGAAAATCTGCCGCAGACCAAAGTGGCAATACAGTATCAATCGTCGGATCTTCCTCAGGCACCGCCACCTTAACTCGCAATCGATATAACTTATCAATATTCATTAAGTGATACACGACCTCAAATCGGAGGTCTTTTTTATCTAACCAATCAATCGCGGTGATACTAACAAGATAATCGAACCCTAGATCCTTATCCTCCTTAAGTGTTCGAAACACCTCCTTATGATCTTTTCTAGCAAAGGTAAGGACGAGATCTCCATGCTCCACTGTGAGAGTTAAAATCCGACTCCCAAGCTTTGCTTTTAAAAGATCTTCCAAATTTTGATTACTACTACTTGACACTTAACCCTCGGATAAACTTGAATATGTGGTCATTACACTGTAAACAAATTCCAACAAAGTTGGCAGTGGATCATTTTTATATTACTGAATCACCTATATAGGTATAGGAGTAAAACATAACGCTGTTTGGGAATTTTAATTTTTATGTTATTCATACTTCCTGGGGGTTTTTTATTTTCTCACTTTCTGACTTAACGATTACCTAGTATGTAAACAAATTTCATTTTTTGCTGTAACTATAACATTTAGATTTTAATGGATTAATTAATAATGACCCTCTCTTCACAAGAAATAGAAGTTATTACTGAGGAAAAGCAGATCCTTGCAAAGACATATGAAAGTCTTATTTCACAACAATCTGAAAATTCCACAAAATATATTGTAGAAAAACATAGAGCTAGAGAGCTGACTGTCCAGCTTGTGTCAACAAGACGTCCTGAGGATAAGGCTCAGTTAGCCTCAGATGAGGCAGTCTCCCATCAATTACGCGATATGAAGGGGTCTGATAGCACTGTCTTAGAGAGCCTTCTTGATTGTCCATACTTTGCTAGGGTCGTGCTTGAGGAGAACTCAAACGGCAAACCAAGAAAAATTGAGTACAAGATTGGCCATCATGCAAATCCAGATTGTCGAATTATTGATTGGAGAAAAGCACCTCTGTCAAAACTCTACTATGAATATCAAGAGGGGGATGATTATGCCGAAGAGATCCAAAAGCAATATAGAGAGGGAAAAGTTTTACTTAGAAATACAGTCGAGGCAGATCGAGATGTTTTAAAATCACTTGTATCAAGCAAAGGTGCCTTTCGATATGAGGGCAATGAATGGAAAAAAATTGCAGAGGCAAATAGTCGAGCTAGGCTAGGATCTAGCTCTAATGAACTTCCAAGCATTTTATCTCTTATTACAGCTGAGCAGTTTAGAACTATCACTGAGGAGGCAAGCACTGCTGTTATCATTCAAGGTATTGCCGGCTCAGGAAAAACTACAGTAGCACTCCATAGATTAGCTTGGTTACTACACAAAGATAACTCTGATCTTAATAATGACCAGGCCGTAGTCATTGTTAAAAACAATTCACTTCGAACCTATATCTCCCAAACCCTCCCCTCTATGCGTGTAAATGGGGTAAATATCTTAACCTACAATGAATGGGCATTGGGTCATCTAAACAGTATATCAAATATGTTTGGATTACCGCCTTATACAATTAAACAGAGAAGCTCCCCATCCTCTATTATACGGCTTAAAAATTCTATCGCACTTCTGAAAACTATCGAGGATTATCTAGAGGCTGCCATAGATCAATTGGTTTATCAGATTGAAAAGGATATTCCTTGGTCTGACATTCCAAGCGGAATTAAATCAGTTTTTGATTCCTTAAAAAACTCTAGTGCTATCCTTGCTCCGCTATCCCTTCTTTTAACTCTTAGAAATAGTATTGAAGAGGCAATTAGAAAAACTCCACCTACTCATCCTAAATCAAGCGGACTCGGGGTTGCGCTTAACTTTATAACTTCAACAATTAAAGAGCAGTGTAACTTTGCTGAGACGCTAAAGGCAGTCTGTAAAGATCCGAAGCGAATTTTATCTAACGATGAAACTCGACTATTAGATACAGAACTAATAGTGAACTATCTAAAGGAATTCGAGGAGAGCATTACTAACAACCAACTAATGCCTGGAGATGAAGCGATTCTTTTAAGAATCGCTCAGATGAAACTTGGTGGATTTATCGGTCCTGACGGAAAGCCACTTCGTTATGGTCATATTGTCCTTGATGAAGCCCAAGATTTTAGTGCAATACACTATGCCCTTATAATGAATAGTGTAACCTCACCATCTCAGCTAACTATTGTTGGTGACACGGCACAGAGTTTAGATCCTGATTCAACGTTTCCAGGCTGGGATAAACTTCGGGCCTACTGGGGAATTACGGAGGAGGAATCATTACGATTTGTTACTCTAAAAGTTTCACATAGATCTACTTTGCCGATTATGAAATTAGCCGATCATGTGCTTGGAGAATCAAGAACTGATTCCGGTCGTCCAGGCAAACCACCGAGATGGATAAAATGTAATTCTGATAAAGACGCCCTACCCCCCCTGATTGAATGGTTAAATGAAGTGAGGAAAAGATTTCCTACCTCTTTAACTGCGATAATTACCTCAACAAGGGATGAGGCAAGAGAAGCCCTAAGTATGCTTCGACCAACATTTGAAAACGGCATTAGGCTCTGTGACAGTGACGCGTTTACATTTGAGTCTGGTATCGTTATATCAGATATAAAGAGTTTAAAGGGTTTAGAATTTAACTCAGTGCTTCTTTGGAACCCTTCCTCCAGAGGGTATCCAGAGACAACCCAAGGTAGAAATGCGCTCTATACGGCCATTACTAGAGCAGAAACCTTTTTATTTTTGGCAACTTGGGACTCCCCTTCAAAATTACTGCCTAGTAATAATTCTCAATTAATTCGAGGAGAAGATTATACTAAA